>Ga0114966_10001671_pt1 | contig 20300 bp, 27 predicted proteins | sample M_130207_XF_Meta_FD_87029 | JGI IMG/M metagenome (GOLD analysis project Ga0114966, IMG submission 87029) | Freshwater microbial communities from Lake Montjoie, Canada to study carbon cycling - M_130207_XF_MetaG | ecosystem: Environmental > Aquatic > Freshwater > Lake | place: Lake Montjoie...
AATTCGTATGGACTTATACTTAATGGATGCTCAAATATACTAAATGGTAATTATGCCTTAATAGGTAATGGAGTTTGTAATAATTTGTATGATGTAGATGGAGTTGGAACAAATCCAAATGTAGCATTTGCTTCAGTAATCGTAAATGGTGTTGGTAATAACACAAGTGGAGGAACTTGGAATGATACAACTAAAATATGGAGTGTCGCACCTACAAGAGTTACACCAAGTTGTTACAGTTTTATAGGTAATGGTTTTCAAAATCAAATTGATAGTCCATATTCAATAATTATTAATGGTTGTTGCAATAATATTAAATCAACTCTTGGTGCTACTATAGGTAATGGAATTACCAACGCTATTTGTAATTCTTCAGATTATTCAAGTATAGTTAGTGGTACTTTAAGTTGTATTCTTTGTAGTAGTATAAATTCTTTTATAGGTAGTGGAAACATACTACAAATATGTGCATCAAGTAATTCAGTTATTGGTGGTGGTACATTAAATAATTTATGTAGTTCTGATTACTCAATAATAGGTGGTGGGTGTGATAACATAATAAAATCAAGTAATAATAGTATAATCGGAGGTGGTTTTTCCAATTGCATAGGTTTAGGTGTTACACTACAATCTTCGGCTATTCTTGGGGGATGTATCAATAGAATATATTCTAACTATGGTACTATTGGTGGTGGTACTGAAAACACAATTACTCAAAATTCAGATTCTTCTTCAATTTTAGGTGGTACAAAAAATTCTACAAATAATTTTTCTAATGTTAATATTACTGGCTCAAATATTAGTGCAACTCGTAGCAATGCAACCTTTGTAAATAATTTGAATATAAGCGATACCCCTACAATAAATAATTCGGTAAGTACTTTAGGTTGGGATTCATCTTCTAAACAAGTTGTTCTAAAAACTTTGGGTGTTGGGGTATCTTCGGTTGGATTGGTAATGCCACCTGCTTTCACTGTCCTTAATTCTCCAATCACCACAAGTGGAAGTATTTGTGTTGTGGGCGCAGGTCTAACAAGTCAATATGTTCGTGGCGATGGTCAATTGGCTACCTTCCCCGTAGTGAGTGGTGGTGGTGGTGGTTCGGTTTATTATTTGAATACTTGCGTAGATTCTATCACTCCTTCGGGTCTAAAACAAATGAGTAGAAGCGCAGCGTTTATAACTCCTAATGTTACTTGCGTTATTGATAATAGTGGCATTATTGATGGTTCTCCATTTGTAACTTTTATTACTGATGTTGACCAACCTAACTTAACTGAACTACCTGGTGGTGTATGGGAATACAATGCTTACTTATCGGTTGGAAGTGGAACTTCTTCACAAGTGAGAGCCGAAGTATGGAAATATAATACTAATACTTCAATATTTAGTAACATAAGCATTGGCGCACCATTAACACTTGCTGATGGTGACAATGTGAGTTTATATGCTTTCAGCACCGCAGTTCCGACAACGCCTTTGGCTACTAATGATAGAATCGCAGTTTATCTTGTGGCTTTAAATACAACCGATGTTGTTTGCTTGACTACTTCGGCATCAAGATTAGCGGCGGTAACGACAACCTTCACATCGGGTATTGGTTCGGTAAATGGGTTAAGTGCTTCATCGCAATTCTTTTGTACAACAACAATTGGTGATGATTTTAATATTACTTCTTCTTGTTGTACTCATTGCTTTAACCTACCGACTGCGTCAGCAACCAAGCGTGGTCTTTTAAGTTGTCAAGATTTTGGAATTTTTAATAATAAACAAAGTAGTTCATACCCTGCGAATACTTTTTATGCAAATCCTACATCAAGCACCGCTACTGCCATTGCTGCTACTTATTGTGATTCGGGAGAACAAACTTTGATTTTTGCGTGTATATCTCAAACTGCTACTGTTTGTTACTCTGCGGGTACTCAATATTATAGATATACTAAAATAGGAAATCTCGTAAATTTATTTGCTTTTGTTTGCTTTACAGGTACTGCTTCTAATAGTACGGGCGTAGAATTAAAATTGCCAAATACTATACCTACACCTGCGTCAAGTACGCTGATTCCAACAACTCTTGGTCAAACAATTACTGTTGCAAGTAGTATGTTTAGTAATACAACTGCATTTGGTGGAGGTATAGTTAAATCGGCATTAACAATAAGTAGTTCAAACACAAGTTTCTACTCAATTTGTTGGATTTTACCCACAATACAAAGTGCTTGTAAAGTATATGTTAGTAACGTAACTTATATTGCAAACTCAATATAAAAAAATGGCATTAAATAATAATAATTTTGGTGTTTCATCGGCAAGTGGTGGTGGTGAAGGTTGTTCCACTTGTGGTGTTATGTCTTTAGGTATGTGTGGAGGGTTTGGAATTTCAGTAACACCAACAAATCCAATAACGACTACGGGTACTTTTATCATCACAAACTTATGCCCATATTTAGGTGAATCGGTTGAAGTGTTAGATAGTGGTACTTGCTCAACATTAAGATGTGGGAATAATAATATTGCTTCGGGTAATTGTTCGGCATCGCTTGGTGGAAATAATAATTCTACTTTATCGTTAAATTCAACAATAGTTGGTGGTTCTACAAATACAATTTGTTTTAATAATGCTGATACTAATTCTTTTATTGGTGGGGGTAGTTTTAATACAATAAATTCTTCTGATTCAGTAATCTTTGGTGGAACTTGTATTAACGCTAATTTCAATCAATGCTTTTCGGGGGGTGGATTAGGTACTACCATAATTGGTGGTCAATGCCATAATGTAAGTTCAGTTAATTCGGGTTTATTTAGTTTTATAGGTGGAGGTTTTTGTAATCAAGCATTAGGTAATATAAGTAGCGCAAATAGTGGGTGCAACATAGTTATATTAGGAGGTTTTTGTAATTATGTTTGTAATTGTGGTACTTCTATTGGTGGTGGTTGTTGTAATTGTAATACACGAAGTGTATCAAGCATTATAGGTGGATTTTGTAATTCAATATTAAGTGGTGGTAATTGTAATATTATTGGTGGTGGGGTTTGCAATACAATAGTAGGCTCTTTTAGTAGTTTTGGTGGTGGTTTTGCAAATTCTATTAATGGCTCTTTTAGTAATATTTTTGGAGGATATTCTAATAACATACAATCTGATTGTTCAATAATTGGAGGTGGAAAACAAAATTCAATTTGTTGTAATCTCAATACATTACTTGGGGGTTGCTTAAATAAAATTTGTTTAGATACAAATAACTTTATTGGTGGTGGTTACTCAAATACAATATGTGGTCAAGCAAATAGTTCATCGGGATATTTAAACACAATAATTGGTTGCTTTTCAAATATATCGGGAAATCAAAATTGTATAAATAATGTACTTTATGGCTCAAATAATGGTTGTTTATCTACAATAACGAATAGTTGTAACTCAACAAACAACGCATACAATTCTTGTATTAGTGGTAACTTACAAAATGATATATTAGGGGGTACTTATAATTGTATTGTTGGAACAAAAGGAAATACTATATTAATTGGTTGTCAAAATAATATTTTAAATGCAAATGCTTGTTGTATTGACTTTGGTTTGATATTAAATGGTTGTCTTAATTGTTTAGATGGTGGTGGAGATTGTGTTTCTTATTCTTGCTATTCTACTATATTAAATGGAACAAATAATTATAGCAATTCAAGTTTGGCATTTATAGGTAATGGTAGTAATAACAATATTTTATACACTTCTTCTTATTGTGGGTTTAGTAGTGCTTTAGTTGGAGGTGTTGGTAATAATACTAATTCGGGATATTGGGATTCTTCTACTTGTAATTTTACAACATCACCACAAATACAATCTATAAATCAATTTTCATTTGTAGGGGGAGGATTTCAAAATAGTAGTGTGTGTGATTGTTTTAATGGAGTAATTGGTGGATGCAATAATAATAACTTTCAAAGGTATAGTATTATAGGTGGTGGATTTTCTAATATAATTTCTTTTACTTCTACTCAAAAAAATTCTTCAATATTTTCGGGTAGTTTTAATAATATTGGAGGTACTGATTCATTTATAGGTGGTGGGTTTTCTAATTCTATTTTTGATGCCAATAGCGTTATTTTTGGTGGTTTTTGTAATGTAATATCAGCAAATCTTCAACCTAATTTTTTTACTAATACATTTTCATTTATAGGTGGTGGTTCAAACAATTGTATTTGTGGTAATAATGGTTGTAGCGTAATTTTTGGTGGATGCGCTAATCAAATTTTTGGCACTTTCAATAATATTTTAGGAGGTTGTAGTAATTCAATAGGTACTATAACTTATAATAATTATCAATACTCAAATATATTAGGTGGATACGCAAATCAAATTTGTGGTAATTGTTCTTCTATTTTAGGTGGCTCTTACAATTGTGTTGCAAGTAATAATTCTTTTGTGCTTGGTTCTAATATTAGTGCTATTTATGATTGTACTACTTATGTAAATGCTTTAAACATAATTAGCACACCAAATACTTGCAATCCACCAAATTCTATAAATCTTGGATGGGATAGCACCACAAAAAATGTAGTTGGTGTTTGCGATTCCACTCTTACAAGTTTTGGTCTTTGTTCTTTTGATACTATTGGTTGTCAAAATATAGGTCTTGATGTTAGTAGTGGTAGTCCTATAAGTGGCACGGGTGCAATTGGCACTATTACAATGTCTTTAAATAAGACTGATACAACATATTTATCGGGTGCTAATAGTATAGAGAATGTACCTAATGTAAGTAGTGGTGGTGGAGTAGTTTATTTTTTGAATGGTGGCGTGGTAAAACCTTCTACGCCAATTGGTTTTTACCAATTAAGTAATAATCCCGATGGAAAGGCATTTACTCAATCTATAAGTGCTGATGGACTTTTAAGTCAATATATTACTGATGTAAATGTTCCAAATTTACAAATTGTCCCTAATGGTATTTGGGTAATTAATTCATTCTTTTCGGTTGATGCAGGTACTCCAAGCGTTTTTGCTGAAGTTTATTCGGTTACAAGCGATGGTATAACTTTTACCCTTCTCGGAACTGGTAGTCCCGTCCTCATTAATCAACGTAATGAGATTGTTCAATATACTTTTTCTGTGCCTCTCACAAACCCACCTTCATTTTCGCCATCTACTCGTTTTGCAATTAAAATATGTGCAACTAACTTAAACCCTTTTCCAACTCCTGGCACTATAACACAATATACTAATGAAGTTTATACATCGGGAGTGTCAACAACATTCCCTTCGGGATTAGGTTCTTTAAATTCTTTGATTGCTTCAAGTCAAAATTTTATTACAACCACCGATGCGAATGGAGATGCTTTTAATATTACATCTTCTTGTTGTACGCATTGCTTTAATTTACCGACTGCTTCAGCAACGCAATTAGGTGCTTTAAGTTGTCAAACTTGGGGTTTATTTAATTCTAAACAAACCACTTGTTATCCATCTCAATCTTTTTATGTAAATCCAACAAATGCTATTGCAAATTCTATTACTTGTCAATATTTTGTTTGTACAAGAAATAATCTTGATGTTTCAGTGAGTATTGGTACATCAAACCCCGCAAATCTTACAATAACTTCACCATCGGGTCAAGTTGGCGAATATTCTTTAATGAGAATAGGTGCTATGGTATATTATTGTTTTAATTTTTGTTGGAGTAATCCTGGAATTATAACTCAACTTAACACTAATGCAACTAATGTGACAATATCTTTTCCAAATCCAAGTATTATCCCAAGACCTTGTGCTACATCTCAAACAAGTGGACAAAATATTTTTACCTCTGCAATAGGAGAAATTTATTTTAATGTTGATGGAAGTTTAGGTACTTATTTTAAAAAAGTAATTTGTGCGCCAACCGCCACAAGTTGCTCAAATGTATTTCAAAGAGTAGGAATGGTTTGTTGTAATATTTGTCCTCAATTGCCAAATTTATCTTTTACAAGAGGTGTATTTCAAGTACCATATCCTCAAACATTTACAAATTTAAGTGGGTTTTTTGTGTATCAAGGTCAATAAAAAAATTGAATTTTTATTGTAAAAATTAGTATTTTTATCAAAATTTAAAATAGTAAAAAATGAGAAAAAAAGTAATCTTTCAAATTAATGGTGGCATTGGAAAATGTATTGCCGCCACTGCCGTATGTTCGGCAATCAAGAAAAAATACCAAGATTGTGATTTATTTGTAATTAGTGGTTATCCCGAAGTTTTTTTAAACAATCCCAATGTCGCTAAAAGTTTGGCATTTGGTACTTTAAGTTATTTCTATCAAGATTATATTGAAAACAATGATGTACAAGTTTACTTGCACGACCCTTATGCTGAAACCGATTTCATTAAAGAAGATAAACACTTAATTGAAATTTGGTGTGAAATGTATGGACTTAATTACAATGGAGAGTTCCCCGAACTATTTATGACACAAAGAGAAATTGAATCTTTTCAACGTCAAATAGGCAATGTTGATAAACCAATTATGTTGATTCAACCTAATGGTGGTGGTGATGCAAATAAAAAATATAGTTGGGCAAGAGATTTGCCAGTTTCGGTTGTAATGAAAGTTATTGAAGCATTTAAAGATAAATATGCAATTTTCCACGTTAAGAGAGAAGACCAATTAACATATCCCAATACTTACGCAGTGACAGGGAACTTTAGATTTATAATGGCAGTTGCCTTGCTATCTCAAAAAAGACTTGTTATTGATAGTTTTATGCAACACGCTTTGGCTGCTTTCAGATTACCTGCCGTCGCTTGTTGGATTGTCAATAAACCAAAAGTATTTGGTTATGATTTGCATACTCACATCTTTGCAAATGACTTTACTACAAAACCCGAATTAAGAAATTCATTCTTGTCTAAATTTAATATCGCAGGAGATGAATTAGAATTCCCATACAATAACGAAACTGAAATTTTTAATGCTGATGATATTATTGCTGCCCTTTCTCTTGGCACAACTAATTTTAATGCCATTAAGAATGTGAAAAATAATGAAACACTTCAACCAAAAAAGGAAGAAATAGAAGTTTTAGAACCTTTGGAAGAAGTTAAAAGCGAAAACAAAATAGTTAGTGAAAATGGAGAAAATATTCTTTCAGAGTTCGTTACCTCGTAGTGGTAGCACTCTCCTTCAAAATATTATTGGTCAAAACCCCGATTTTTATGTTACACCAACATCGGGGTTATTGGAGTTGATTATAGGTGCAAGAGCAAACTACACCGAATCACCCGAATTTAAAGCACAAGATTCGGAACTAATGAGAAAGGCATTTTTGTCTTTTTGTAATTCGGGTATTCAATCTTATTTCAACGCAATTACCAACAAAAAATATGTTGTTGATAAAAGTAGGGGTTGGGGTATTCACTACGATTTTTTAAATATGGTGTACCCTAATCCTAAAATTATTTGTATGTTAAGGGATTTAAGAGATGTGTTTTGCTCTATGGAAATGCAATTCAGAAAAAATCAACACCTTTCATCTTCACTAATTGATTATGGTAAACTACAAGGTACTAATACCTTAAAGAGAGTAAATATGTGGGCAAGTACACCACCCATAGGTCAAGCCATAGAAAGACTAAAAGAAGTAATAGACCAAAACATAAGTAAGAATATTTTATTCGTAAGGTTTGAAGATTTGTGCGTCTATCCCGAAAATGAATTAAAAAGAATTTACGAATATTTAGAAGTGTCACAATACTATCACGACTTTGATAATATTGAACAAATAACAAGAGAAGATGACACTATTTATGGAGGTATAGACCATAAAATACAATCAAAACTTTTGTTACCACAATCACAAGCAAAGAATGTTTTAACACCTTCTATTTGTGATGATATTTACAATACTTATCGTTGGTTTTTTGAAAGTTTTAATTATCAGAAATAGTGGAAATATTTTTTAATAGTAGTATGCCTCGTAGTGGTAGCACTCTACTACAAAATATACTTGGTAACCACCCCGATTTTTATGCTTCTCCCACAAGTGGATTATTTGATATAATCAATAGTGGTAAAGAAGTTTATACAAAATCTCCTTTGGTAAAAGCACAAGATGAAAAGCAAATGAAAAAAGCATTTCTTACATTTTGTAGATATGGTTTACAAGGATATTACGAGGGCATTACAGACAAAAAATATGTTATTGATAAGAGTAGGTCGTGGATGATTAATGTTGGTTTTTTGGAAAGTTTTTATCCTAATCCAAAAGTTATTTGTATGGTAAGAGATTTGCGTGATGTAGTTACCTCTATGGAAAAAAATTATCGCAAACATTCTGACAAATGGGATATTACAAACGATTACGAACAAAACAAAGGCATTAGTATATCAGAGAGAGTTGATATGTGGTTGGAAACAAAAAATAAACCTATTGGTGATACTTTAAATAGGCTCAAAGAATCACTCAATAGAGGATTTGGGGATTATATACTTTTTGTTAAGTTTGAAAATCTTTGTAAAAATCCTAAAAAGGAAATGATGCGAATTCATAATTATCTTGAAATTCCTTACTACGATTACGATTTCAATAACATAGAACAAGTAACTTTTGAGGATGATAAATTTCATGGGAAATATGGCGACCACAAAATAAAACCACAAGTTTTACCACAAGAAAGTCAAGCACTAAAAATACTTGGACATAAAGTTTGTTACGACATCTATAATAACAACAAATGGTACTTTAAATATTTTAATTATGAAAGTGGAATCTAATAATATAAAAGAATTTTTACGATGGTCATACATACTATCATATCTAAATATTAAAGATGAAGATTATTATTTTGCTGATAACGTACTAATTGTCAAAAGAATAGAAATTTTTTCTAAAGTAGAAGTTAATGTAGTTAAAGAATTTTGCGAAAGAAGGAAATATACTTACGAAGTTGAGTGTACTGATAATATTAATAGAATTATTATTTACTTAAACAATTAATTATGATTGTACTACTTTATGGTCAACCCGCTTCGGGAAAAACCACAATTGCCGATGCTTTTATTGAAGACAAACAAATATGTGATTTCTTTTGGAACTTCATTAGAATAGATGGAGATAAATGGAGAGATGTTACACAAAATAAAGACTATTCAAAAGAAGGCAGAGTTAAAAACCTTAAAGGTGCTTTTGATATGGCATTATACCTTGAAAAAGAAGGATACACACCTATTTTAAGTTTTGTTACACCTTATCAAGAGTTAAGAAATTATTTAAAAGAGAATGCTAAAGATTTAATTCAAATTTGTCTTGAATATAATGAGGATAGAGGAAGAAACGATAGATTTGCAAATGATTTTGAATTGTCTGAAAATGACTTCAGAATCAACACAAGCATTTTTAAAATAAACGAATGTGTGTCTAAAGTCAAAGATTTATTTTTTAGAAAAAATGATAAAAAAATTATCAACATAAAGCAAGTTCCATATAGCAACATTTGTGCTTGTAATAAGATGAATGGTGGTGATGGAAATTGTAATTGTTCTATTTCAAACAAATTAATAGATGTATATGAATAAATGGAGTAAAAAATTTCACGTTAAAAGTAGTTTACCAACAAAAAAAGGTCAATTCTCGCTATTTATAGGGCGTTGGCAACCCCTTCACGCAGGTCATAAGGAAATGTTCCAACAAATATTAGATGAAGGTGGAAACGTACTTATAGCCATAAGAGAAGTAAAAGATTTAGATAGTAAAAATCCTTTTTCTTCACTTGAAGTTATGGGTAACATTATGGAAGAATACAAAGAACAAATTGAGCAAAAAAGGGTAAGAGTAATGATTCTACCCGATATTTGTTCGGTTGATTTTGGTCGTGGCGTTGGTTACGACATCATTGAACATATACCACCACCCGAAATATCTGAAATATCAGCCACAAAAATAAGAGAGCAAATGCTTAATCAAAAATTATGAAAGTATTAAAATTTTGCGCTTTGCTAAGAAAAAAATTAAGTCCTAAATATTTGCATAGGTACGAAAGAAGGGGAACTAAAAATAGAAGATTAAGACTAATTTTTGAAGAATTAAAATTTAAGTTTTACAAATGAGCAATATTGAAAAAGTAAAAAAATGAAAGTAAAACCAAAAAGACATATTGCTAAAACTATAAGTTATAGAATTATAAGCACAACAACAGGCTTTCTTTTTATATACTTAGTAAGTGGAAGTTTTAAACTTGGTGCTACTTTTTCGGCATTTGAACTCGTTTACAAGCCAATAATCTATTATTTACACGAAAGAAGTTGGTATAAATACATCAAATATGGCTTAGAAGATTAGTTTTCATCTTTTTTTATTTTTAGAAGTACAAAATTTTTACTAAATTTATTGTAATTTTAGTATAGAATTATCGTTACCCTAAGAAATTAAAATATGCAAAGTAATAACTTTTTAAGTGTGCTATTAGGCTTCACTTTTGCCCTTTGTAACAAATTTTTCGGATGGATGAATATTGTTTTGGACATCCATTGGACAAATTTTTGGTTTGATTGCTTACAAGCAATAATCACGGGTGCAATTGGTGCGGCATCGGCTTGGCTCGTAAATGGTTTGTTGAAGAAGTTTGAAAAATATTATAAAAAGAAAAAAAATGGTAGATACCGAACAACAAGTTACTGACCTAATCAACGAAGCCAAAAACTTGGTTGTTTCTACATCTCAAGAGGCATCTAATTCAAACATAGGTGAAACTCTAAAAGATGAACTATATAATTCTTCAGAGGCAATACAAACGCTTCTGAATGGTTTATTGCAAAGCAACAACATAATTACCGACCAACAAATAAACGATTTAGATGAACAAATCAGATTGGCTAAATCTAAATTATTAGATGTTGAATCAAAAGAATCAATGAAGAAAATCGCTACTTATGGTGTAATATCTTTGTTGTCTTTTGGATTATTATGGTATCTTACTATGGATAAATAAATAAAATGAAAAAAGAAAACGTAATAAAAGCATTGTTAATTTTTGGTGGTGGTTATTTGGCATTTTCTCTTTATAAGTCAAGTAAAATGCCCAAAGTAGTTGACAAAACAACCAAAAACTTTGATAGCACCCCAAAAGCAAATCCCGAAAATGCTAAAATAGTTATTATGGCGTATATGGATGCCTTAAACGCAGGGGAATCAACATCAAGACTTACCGAACTAAATAAAGAGTGCTTGAAAGAATTTGGTATGAAATGTTACGTTAACGATAAAAATGAAGTAATTGTATCTGATGCTAAAGGCAATACAATATCAGCGTAATGATATTTGCACCATCAATTATAACGAACACAACTCCACAAGTTTCAGTACAAGTGGCTGATGGGGGTAACCCCTCAGTAACTTATGCTCAAGTCAAACAATCTCTCGGTAACCAAGTTTATAAAGTAGATACCTTAAACATTTACGCAAATACAATTAGTCAACTTATAGGTGCAATTCAATACAATAGGTATGACGCAGTAGGGAATATAGAAATTCATAGTATTGTTACCACAGTTGACCCATATCAAGCCGCAACCTCAATATTTACTGATTTAACAAAGTACAAAAACGATATTATCCTAAATGGTAACTCCACTCTACAAGCGAATATTTTACCAAACGCTTTTGTATTAATAACTCTATATTGTAGGAGAATAACCAACTCATTCGGATTAAATAAATTCAATTTTAGTGAAATAGAAGAAATTTTCAGAAAGGATTTCTATACCAAAAAATATAGCGATTTTGAAACCGAAGGTAGATTGATATTAATAGAAAATGAAAAAAGTAATTTTACTAATTTTACTTCTAATGACACAAATAAAGTTGATGACGTTGATAAAAAATCATTAGCAATGTTATCATTAGCAAGTTTTAGTTTTTTATTTTACTTGATTTATAAAAAATGATTGATAAGAATAACGATATAACCGATATAAGTTTTACTTTAAAAGTTCAGAGTAATGTAGATTATCCTACTACAATAAATGTTTTAGGTAATCCTTTTAATCCTTTGGATACAAGTAATGCCACCACTCAATATTTATGGAATTTGACTTCTTTCGCTTTCACAAATGAGAATTTAGTTCAAATCCAATACAAGACAAATAATGCTACTAATTATTCTTTGTTCTCTACTACTTTGGCTGCACAAAATTTACAATCGGTAATTACTTCTTTGAATACTTTAGGTCAAGGTTTTTTTAATACATACACGCAATCGGGTAGTACTTTTATCACAACCTACAACAACAATATAACTTTTGGCTTACTAAATATTTATAGCAATACTATTCCTTACTTAACTTATAGTTGGAATTTAAGTGGGGGAGGTGGTAAAGCCGAGATTTTAGTAAACGCAGTACCCCAAGTAACCGATACTTCACCTATTGTAACAAGTGGAAATGTAACATTAGCAAATGGAAATTTAGTTCAATTTAATCAAGGTGCTACAACAAGTACAACAACTTTTTCGGTTTACAATCTTACAACACAAACATATTTAAGTCAGATAGTAAGACCCCCTGGGACTAATGGTAGTTTTACCTTCACTTCGCAATCGGGTAACTCATATTATTTAACTGCTCAAGATTAAAATACTATGCCATCAAAATCAGCAACTGAAAAAACAAAAAAATTTTTAAAACTATATGGTAGTCAAATTGCATCAGCGATTTCGGATAGTGGTTTGTTCTTTCCTGCCGTTGTAGGACAAAAATGTAACGAAAGTGGTTATGGTACTTCTGATTTAGCAAAACTATACAACAACTTTGGTGGCATCAAAGGGCGACCTAAAGAAGCAATAGGAACAACATCAAATGGATGGGCAATATTTAGAACACCCGAAGATTGCTTTCGTAGTTATGCAAGATTCATAACCACTTTGCCTCAATATAGCAAGGCGTTAAAATCTTCTTCACCCGAAGAACAAATTAAAGAATTAGTAAAGGGAGGGTATTGTGAAATAAATAAGAATAAAAAAAGTAGAGGTTATATGCCATCTCCCGAATACTATCTAAATATTTGTCAAGGCGCAATAGACGTTACAAGAGATACAATTAAAACAGGTAGAGTTTCAAGAACTAATTTATTATCAACTATCTCAACTATAAAAACAAACACAATATAATGACAACAAAAACTAAATATATTGTAGCAATTACTTCGGTTTCAGTTTTAGGTTTAGGATACTTCATTTATAGCAAAATAAAAATTGCTAAACTAAATAATCAAATTAAAAGCGTACCACAAGTTGATGAACAAATAAATAATATTGAAGTTGACAATACCGATATAGAACCTACCGAACCCGAATTACCATTGCCAAGCGAAACCGAAGATTCTTCATCAGCATATTCTGAATATACCGAATACTAATTTAGATTTACATTAGAGTTTTCTTGACAATTATAAAAGAGAACGGTTTCCATTACCACATCAGCAAAGTACTGATTGCTTTTCATAGCATTGTAAAGCATATTAGTTAGAGTATGAGCATCTCCATAAAGACTTAATCGCAAACTAATATCGTTTGTTTTCTCAATCTTTATATGCTCAACGTATTTTTTTTTCATTCTAATTGTTTGTCTAAATTAAAAAGAAATTCTCTCGCTTTAGCAACATTAGTATATATTTTCTGAATTGCTTCATCATCTCTATCAATCTCAAACTCAAGCAATCTATTTTTAAAAGGAATGTCATCATAAATCATAGAAAAGTCCATTTCATCACACGCATTCTTAAAATCTTCATTCTCATCAGTAGCCACATTCATCTTGTACATTAATCTCCTTTTCTCGTCATCAATTAGAATTTGTGGAGTATTTACAAGACAATAGGCTAATCTTGATTTTTTTGCCCCCGTGAGTGCCATATAGCCTTGTAATTGCCAATAATAATCACTCTTGACATCTTTAGTGTAATTCTTGAAAAAAGTGAAAATATCCCAACTTGATTTAATGTCTATAATAACTTCAGCATTATGAATAGTTTCGCCAACAAAAATATCGGGTGTACCCTTTATAAACTCATTCTTTAAAAGGTCTTCATTCTTTTGGAAAAATTCCTTCTTAATCCTTGAATAAAGCGTTATGCTATCCTCCTCAACCATTAAACCTTTCTCCAAATACTTACTCGTAAAATCTTGATGCCTTTTATACTTCTCGGTCACATAAACCTCAACAACGTAAGATTTAGCACCTTCCGACAAATTTCCCTTTTCCTTGTCAACTTTTAACTTAGGCTCGGTCATTAATTTACCCAATGCCGAACAACGAAATAAAACTTTTGATGTATCCATTATTTTTTTTTAGGTTGTTAATAATCTATTTATTACATCTTGCCCCTCTTTACTTCTAATCTATAAAATGGCACAAAACTAATTTTACTGCCAAATTATAGTTTTTTTAATTGTTCTTAGTTTATAAATTCCAAGCAAAGTGTGTTTTTTGCTCACTTCAATCAAATCTTTTTTCTTGACAATGAATAATTTAGTTGTTTTATTGCAAGGTCTTTTTAACGATTCAAAAATATTTGTATCAAACCAATCTGAATTTCCCGTATTAAACAAAAGTACCTCATCTTTGTTTGGAGTTCTTATTAGTGCCAATTTATCATCAATAAATTTGTAATAATCTTTTACCATTTGAATTAAAATATTTGTGTTTTTTGGCTTTGATAAATATTCAGATATATTGCCATCGTTTTTAAGCAAAGTAATTTTATAGTCATATTTCTTTATTGTTGGCAAATTTATTTTTATTTGATTAAACACTTCTAAAATAAATTGTATATCTATTGTTTTTGTATTTTCTTCCTTATCTTCAAAAATTAGAGTGTAGTTGATATTTTTATTGTTATTTGATGTCATAATTAATCTTTTTTAAAATGTTCTATCTAATGATATGTTTTTACAAAATCTTATTTCCTTATTACTTAAAGTCCATATTTGCAGGAGAGAAGGTTGCATACATTTACATCTTTTAATTCTTTGAATAACCATTCTATACTATCCATAATTTTAATTTAATAAAGTTTCAAGCCATTTGTTATTCATACCCCATTTTAGCCAAACCTTAAATTTTGGAAACCTATTGTGATTCCTTTTTTTTCTTTGAAATATTTTCTTTCTTTGGTTGTGCATAATAATCACTATTTAAGTCAAGTTTATTTTCAGAACTATGAACTTCTTTTGCATTTAATTCATTCCATTTATCCCAATACATACTTTGTTGTTCGGGTTTAATGTGCTTTTTTAATGGCAAAAGTTCTTCTTTTGTTTGACAATCTTTTATCAAAATCTCTAATCTTTCGGCTTCCTTATCAACAACCACCACCGATTCCTCATTGTCAACATAGGTTACATCAATCGCTTCAAAATCATTTACAACCGATTGGTCAATTACAAGTGACTTTTGCATATCAACCGATAAAGGCGCATACTTTGAAAGCAATAACTTCAAAACCGTCTTTGTAGCCATCGCATCAAAATTATCCTTCCACAATCCAAAACCTTTTTTAAAGGTTTGTGAATACTGATTTCCATGCTTCTTTAATTGGTCTATTGACATATAATAAATCGCTTCAAAACCATTGATAAGCGTAAACTTTGCTGCGTACCCCACCACCACATCATTCGTCTTTTTACTAAAATCAAACTTATATCCATCAAGAGGATTGGCTTCAAGGATTTGTCCTTCGTAAATAGGTGCTGAATAAATACTTTTAAATTGCCCACTTCTTTGTGCTAACTGAATAAAACCTTTATACCCCATTTGAAATTGTGCTACTTGTCCTTTCACTTTATCATTGTAAGGAACAATGTAAGCAAAACCTAAATTGTTGTTTAAGGGTAGGTCAAGGGTAGCCGCCACCGCAGCCGATTGATACACAGACATTGGGTCGGCTTTTTGTAACAAAGAATTTGAAGCAATGATTTGTAAAACACTCGTAATAAAACTTGTTGACTTTTGTCCAAGCATCTCCTTGAACTTTGTTTTCACATCTTCTCTATCAAAGAATAATTTGATTTCACTCATAAGGCTTAATTTTTAAAATTATATTTTCACTATATTTTTTTCTCCATTCTTCAATTATAGCATCTCTATTCGCAATACTTGTATAAACCTTCATATCCACATCTTCTTTATCGTTATATGAAAATGATATTATTCCCTTGATTTTCTTTGGCTTATTTTGATATATTTCATCGGGTATAAATATTAAATAAAAAATTTTACCACCTAAATTATAACTCTTAATCCATTGCTTGATAATTCTATTCCTTTGAAGAATACTATCGTATTTTTTGATTTGTGAAACCCTTTCATCATACGATAATATTTGAATACTTCCTTTGAATTTATTCATAACCTAATTTATCAAATTCAGTTATAGGCATCCAACCACTCGGAGTTAAATTGCCAACCCAAATATTTTTTACCGATTTTATATTCTTTGTAGTTCTACCAAAAATAGGTAACGTAAGACTCTCATCAATTACCCCTAACTCTTTTAATTGTGGAATTTTCTCCATAACGTAAAAAACTTTTCTCCTCGCCTCTTGCTTATTATACGCCTCTATGATTATTGGCTTTTTAACACCCTTAAACTTGTACTTATAAAATCGCAATATGTTTTTCTCTACGGGGTAATTAAACCACATTCAATTTTTTTGCTAATGTAGTATATTATATAATTCAACAATCAACGAATATCACTTTTTTTCTTGATTGCATCTTTTAATTTTATTTTATCAGAAACTTCAGCAAGTTTATTCTCATTAGCCAACTTATGATTCTCACATAAAAAAAATTCTTTGGTATATGGATACACATTCGGTACTAATGTAAACGCAAAATATAACGACTTAATGGTACAATGCCCCATAGATAAAAGTGCCAACTCCTCAATTTGTTCTTCGGGTTTATAAAAAATACAATTCTTGCATCTCCTCATTATAGGAAATCCATTCCTATTAAAATATGTTTCTAATTCTCCTATGTTGTTGTCCATTATTCTAATTGTTTCATTAATAAGTCTTTCTCCTTCAAATATTTTTCCACTTTTGTCCTATTCGCCTTAGTATCCATATAATAAATGGCATCGGTTTTATAACATAAAAAATCCTTGCCAAGCATTTTCTTCAAATTAGCCATATACCCATAACAAGTGTATCTTATCAAAGTATATACCTCTTGATATTCTTGAATACCCTCAACGACATAAAAATCGTTTGTAAGCACACCATCTTTGATTATTTGATACCTTTTCTTCGCACCCATTGTACTCAAGGCTGCTAACCTAACTGACTTAAATTCGTCTGATAATCCCTTTAAATAAGTCCTCTCGGTTATAATGCCTAAATTAAAGGCAATTCTCCAATAAGCGTGATTAAGGTCAGTACCCGTTACCTTACCCAAAATCTCCTCATTTATCTTGCCATTATACTCAATTTGCCGATTCTTAGTAGGTAACTTAACCTTATGCTCTTTCAAATAATCTTTCACATCCTTTCGCACCATTCCAAACAAAAACATTCCTTTTTTAAATGCCTTTTGTTTTTCAACATTCAAATTACTAAAAATATACGAATAATTGCCCCAAACTAATTCAGTTGAGAAAGTTCCCTTCTTTAAAAAACCATCAGCCTTTTGATTAGACATTCGCTTTAGAATAAAAGCCTCACTCTTTTTGTTAGTGTACTTTACTAATTTCATTTGTAACCCATAGATTTTAATAGTTTCTCTACATTCTTATCATACTCCTCTTTCGTAATTTTTCCATCTTTCAAATATTTATCAAGCAAAGTACTTGCTCTATTGAAATCCTTAACCTTTTGCAACTCCAATGTTTTACTTGATTTTTTCTTTATCTTTTTATTCGTTTCACTTATCTTCTTTATGGTATCACCAACACTCTTTTTTGCCCTTTTCCTACTATCCTTTTTGGATTTTAATTGCTTTATCCTCGCCTCAATTACATTACTAATCTTTTTCTTTTTATCTTTTACCTCTCTCGTCTTAGGTAAATCAAATCTCGTAGTTTCAGTATCCTCATAAGGTTGCTCATTATTGTCCTTATCAATGTAAATCAAAATGAAATCCAAATAATAATTTTCGGGAGTTCCATCATTTCTCTTTCTTGGTCGTAACTTCTGATAACCCGAAAAAATAAAACTTCCCGAAGGTTCTTCTGAAGCAATTCCCCTAACCTCCTCTACTATCGCCCTAACGCCATTCTTACCATACTCATAATTTCTTGTATTGAAAATATTGGTTTCTCCATAATCCCCTGCCGACACCTTCACATAAATACAATCGGGAACAAGTTGACTAATAGTTTCATCTAAATTAAACCACTCAACATAAGCAAATTCAGAAGGGTCAATGTAATTAAGGTCGCAAATTTCTTTAGGAGGTATCTTCTCATAAATTTTTAAAATGGAAGATTTTATTTGCTTTACCCGAAGTTTATAACTCGGTACATCCTTGTATTGTGGTAGTAATTCCTCTCTAACAAACTTTCGCCTTTCCTTAATAGACAATTTTCGGTCTTCGGGAAGTTTACTATTTATCTTCGTAAACTCTTTGAACAACCGATTATAAGTAGAAATCTTTTTTTGTTTTTTAGGAGGCATTCAGTTTTTAAGTTGATTGTTCTTCAATCCAAGAATTTATTTTTGTTTTGTCAAAAAGAATCTTCGCACCAATCTTAACGAAAGGTATCTTCTTAGTGTAAACAAGCGCATAAATCTTGGATTTGGACAATCTCAACCAAACCGAAAGTTCCTTAACCGTAACGAAATCATTCATCAGAGATGTTTTAAAAATTATGGGGGAGTCAAAAATATAAAATAAAAAAGTCTTTACAACGTAGTGTTAATAAAAAAAATAATAAGCCATTGTATATCAATAACTTATTATTAAAAATAATGTTGCTCAAAAATTGAAAAAAAAAGTTTACATTAATCGTCATAGTAAAAGAAAAATGTACCATTATAGTCATTTATGTCTTTACCTTTTGTTGAAATCAAATAACCTAATTCAGAGTTCCAAATTGTAAATACGCAACCTCGCCATTTTATTACATTAGGTACTCTCTCAACCATTATTGTATCCAATATTTCCTCCTTGTTGTCGCCATAAACTAAAATACTTTTCATTTACTAAGTGTTTATGTAGATTTTTTTAGTCAAAAAATCAACTTTTATGCTTTCAATCTTAAAGTTTTCTTGATAAATCCAAGTACCAAAATCATCAATCTCCCACAAATTGTCTTTTGGATAAAAACACTCAATATGTGTTCCAAAATACAAACAATTATCATCTTCAATCTCGGCATTAGAAAACGATGAAAATATTACTTCTGAATCTTTTGAAGGTATTGGCAAATCCAATCTCCAATTAAAATAAAAATCCAATTTTAAATATGGAATGTAAAATTGCTCAACATATTGAGCATCGTATTTAAAACCAATATAGTACTCAACTTTGCAATACCTTTTCCCATAATGAAGGCTTTCCATCGCTTCATCTGAAATACCAACACTACTCAAATAATCACGAACATTAACTTCAAAATCACAATCACCATCCAATCTGACTTTAAACTTATTTGGGAAAACAAAAGATTTTAAATCCATTTTTAAATTTTTTAAAATTCTATACTTAACTGTACTCTACTCAACTCTACTTAACGAGGCATTAAAAATATTTTTCTTCTTTACATTTTAAAAAAGCATAGCACTCCGATAAACTTTCGTGCTTAAATATTAATTCTCTTTTCTCAAAAGTTGTTTCAGTTTTGTTTGGGTTAATAATTTTTTTTGAATACAATCCATACCATACAACCCATTCATTTTCCTCCTTCAGTATCTTGTACTGATGATTAGATAAATACTCTGCTAAATTCATAAAAACATTTTTAAAAATTCTATACTAAACTTGACAATACACCACTACACCAAACGTCACACCACCCAACAGGACTCCACAAAATATGTTTATTTTTTTTTGTTGTTTACGAAAACCAAAACTAAAAATCTATACTATACAAAACCGCACTACACGGAACACTACTTAACCCAACCACACTTCGCACAACGAAACTAAACTTCACAATACTTCGCATGGCTTTATATTATTAAATATTTTGACTAAAATTAAAAATCTAAACTATACGCTAATCTACTTTACTGCACTCCACATAACAGGACTAAACCACACACCACTTCGCATGGCTTTATATTATATCTTTTGCAAACTCTCAAGTTCAAACCTCCCAAAATATCCATTGT
>Ga0114966_10001672_pt1 | contig 20295 bp, 26 predicted proteins | sample M_130207_XF_Meta_FD_87029 | JGI IMG/M metagenome (GOLD analysis project Ga0114966, IMG submission 87029) | Freshwater microbial communities from Lake Montjoie, Canada to study carbon cycling - M_130207_XF_MetaG | ecosystem: Environmental > Aquatic > Freshwater > Lake | place: Lake Montjoie...
TGGTCGGCACGGGGGCTATGGTCGGCACGGGGGCTATGGTCGGCACGGGGGCTATGGTCGGCACGGGGGCTATGGTGGCTATGGCGGTTATGGTGGTAGTTGGGGTGGCGGGGGCGGGTATGGTTATTTATATCCCTACGGTTATGCTACCGGCTATTATGACTATCCTTGGTATTATCCTTGGTTTCTATATAGTGATTATTAGACCGACGCCAGAAGTTTTATTCCGTCGTCGAATACACTTTTGGTTTCACTGCATCAGCCACTCGTTGCTTCTCTAAATTTTCTTCATAGGCTTTGCGCCGTTTCTTCATTTCTTCCACACTTTGATTACAACCTTTATTTACGACATAATTATAGCTCACCGACGTAACTAGCGTGCCTGTTAGCATGAACCAGATATATTCAGATACCGTGTCTTTCAAGCGGACAAAGCTGAGTAGGTTACTTTTATTCGCCTCCGTATAACTAGTCGCTTTAAAAATGCCTTGCATATTGGTCCAAAAACGTTCAAAATTAGATTGAGTAATTTCGTTGATTAGTAAAGAATTATCGGTGAGAATGTGTTCTAAGGCTTCGCCCATGGGACCTTGTTCGTTGCCTAAATCTATTTTGGATTTCATAATATCGTTGAAAAAATTAGTCAAACCAAACAGTTTAGTGATACCGTAGCCAAAGGTGTTGGAAAATGGGGCTAGCCAGCCCGGGAAGATAGCTAATACAACATACAGCAGACCGAAAATAAATAACCAGGGAACCAAGGTAATGAATAAAGCTGTATCATATTGATTCGTCCCGCACATGGTATTTGTGAGATTTAAGTTGATGATATATTCACCGGCCACTAAGAGTAAAATATATACCCCGGCATAAATTTTGCTTTGGACAGAATCCGTAATTTTATATTTTAGAATGAAGTAGAGGGTAGTAATAATGAAAAACCAAAGGAGAGACATAAACGGATTGGGAGTAGACATTAGTGTATATACAATATAATTTATTTTTAGGTTGGCCTATTTGGCCTATTTGCCCTATTTGGCCTATTTGGCCTATTTTGCCTATTTGGCCTATTTGGCCTATTTGCCCTTTTTTGTATATCTCTATATTCTATATAATGAACTCTAATAAACCGACTTTAATCGAACCAGGAGTGCGATATTTTTTAAATGGTATGCTTAAAGAATGTCGAAAATTCAAAGATAATTATATTAGTGTGATTTTTAATATAAGTATGATTTTATTACTTGTGGCTATGATTGGGGGGTTTCTAATATACCGTTATAAAGGTAAACCCACCCCGGCTGAAATAGAATTAAAAAATCGGCAAAAACAAGAATATATTGTATCTAAACTGCAACAACTGGCGTACGAAAAGAAAAAAAATGCAGTGAATACCAGTCTGATTACGGGGTTACCGGAATTTTAATATATGATGGAAACCATATAAATACAAAAACGATATAAACATAGTACTACTGCATGACTTCTACGTACGAATATACGCAAAGAGAATTTTTTCGCAACAACAACTGTCTAAAAATAGGACAATGTTATGAAATTGCGGAATTTACCGAAAAAACCGGCTCACCGGAAGAAGAAAACGAGCAATATTTTACGACGCGTCCAGGTATTTATGTCGGGCAATTCATATCCAGTTATTTAATCTCCAATGAAAAAAGTTGGTGGTGGATATGTACCTTTAAAACCAATGACAATACAAATTGTAAAATAGAATTTAAATATGATAATCTCATATGTTGGCGGGAAGTAGCTGATACAAAACCTAATCGGCGTGAAGTTTTCCGTATCTCGCCGAAGGAAGGGAAATATTATGAATATGCTGAATATACGGAAAAAATCGGTGTTTGGCCGAATGACCGCTATTTTACGACGGACCCTCTATGCTATGTAGGCAAACATATTAAACATTGTACACAGGGTTATGGTGATGGGGCCGACCATTGGGACATTTTTGAAGATTCTGGAGGACAAACAATTCGGATAGATTATACTTATGCAGGGACGACCAGTTTTCGGGAAGTGCCGGAGCCTAGCATAATCGGGTAATAGGTGTCAAAGCCTATTACATTTGCGCCTATTACATTTGCGCCTATTACATTTGCGCCTATTTTAAAAAAGTATGTTTTTGCCATGCCTATTACATTTGTACTTTTTTTTAAAAAGTATTTACACCTTTTAACATTTAAAACGCCGATTTTTAGTCTCTTAAAATTTTTACACCTTTTAACATTTAAATCGTCGATTTATATAGGTTATATTTTAGTGTTTTATTTTTTTTTCTTTATATAATTTTTATGTGATTTGTTTTTCCTGTTTATTTGTCTAATCTTCTTACTATGTGTTGAATTATGTTTGTATTTATGTTTTTTCCTACTTATATTTTTTATCTTCTTACCACAATTTTTAAATTGTGATAATATTTTTACATAACAATTAAAACTTTCAGAAATATTTCTACACATTAATGTTCCTACTTCACCGTCATCTTCAGGTGGCATTTCTTTAATAGATGTAAAACCTTGTGTTTCATATAATTTAACTAAAAAATTTATAGGTTCATATTTTTTTGCCTCTAATAATAAATAGTCATATTGTTCGTCATTTGCGTATTTAATTATTTCCTCAAATAATAACCGAACTATGCCTTTATAATCACTATTTCCTGCAACACTTGTTATGAAAAGTCCTTTTGCTTCTTTAATACCACCTTTACTTTCAAAATTTTGATATTTTTTAAATTGTTTCAAATCAGTTGTAACGCAAAACCCAATTAATTCTTGTGTTGTATTTAATTTTATTTTCCATATTAATGCTTCACCATTTTCATCTGTATTTGGCATAAATTCTGTTAGTGGTTCTTTTTGTTTATATGCTATATTATACAAATTTATAATATCACTATCTTTGATTGTATTACCATTATTTATAAATGTTTCTTTCTCTATTATTATCTTGTCCTTTGATAATATTTTTTTTTGTATAGACATAATTATTATTATATTTTATATATACAAATATAATAAAATAGGCGTTATAAATGTTAAAAGGTATAAAAAGTATAAAAGTATATAAGTAAAATGCCATATATTGCTTATAGTGGAATAGGTGCAAAAGAGTCAGAAATACATTCTATTGAAGAATTTTTGAATATTATGAATCATCACGATTGTCATAGTCATTACTATGAAATGACTTCTTATGGAGTTGATATGGAATATAAAAATTATTCACTTCCTGATGATTTTATAAAATTTACCTTGGCAGAATGGATAGATTATTCAGGTGCTACATATTATGATTCTGACTGGTAATATTATTTATATTTGGTGTGCGAAGGTGTAAAAGAATAAAAGTATATTTTTGCTACACTTTTTCTTAAAAAGTGTTTTTTGCTGTACTTTTTCTTAAAAAGTATTTAAACCTTTGCACATTTATAAAGCCGTTTTAAATACAATATTATATAATAAACTATAGTTCATAATGTTTATTACTTTTATTTTTAAAATACAGAATATGCCTGGTCAAACATTTTATGGTAAATATTATACTGATTATATATCTGATGACCACGAAGGTCTAGATAATGAAATAAAACCTTATTTACTAAAAGGAATTAATGACTTTCAAAACTCACAACTTTCCCCAGAAGTAGAAAATGTTCATATAGGTATTATTTCAGTGTCTGACCATAATTATATTTCAATACATTCAACGGATGAAGAAATAAAATGTTTTGATTTTTATTGTAAAAATTTTACCATTAATTATAAAATATGTTTCACAATGTATATGTTTGGTAAATTAATTTAAAGGTCCATATCGGCGTTTTACATGTGCAAAGGTGTAAAAAGTGTTTTTTGCTACACTTTTTCTTACACCTTTTCTCATTTAAAACGCCGATTTTCACAAGTTATGAAATGAGATTTTTACTTATATTTAAATACAAATCCAGCAGAACTTTTACTTTGTCCTTTTAAAACCGAAGATATGTTGATTGTTGATATAATATTATGTTCTTTTTGTAAATATTTTCTTGCTTCAATTTGATAAATAAATGTTTTTATGAATGTTCCATCTATTGTAAATACATCAAATGGTTTGTTTTTTCCTTTTCTGTCTGATACTTTTTTTTGTGCTTCACTATTTTTTTGTCTTGCGTCTGGATGTTCTTCATAATATTTTTTTTGTGCTTCACTATTTTTTTGTCTTGCGTCTGGATGTTCTTCATAATATTTTTTGTGTGCTTCACTATTTTTTTGTCTTGCGTCTGGATTTTCAAAGCGTTTTTTTTGTGCTTCACTACATTTTTTTATTGCGTCTGGATTTTCAAAATATTTTTTTAGTGCTTCACTATTTTTTTGTCTTGCGTCTGGATTTTCATAATATTTTTTTAGTTTTTCACCCTGTTCTTTTCTTGCGTCTGGATTATCTTCATGATATTTTTTCTTTATTTTTCTCATTTGTTCTCTTGCTTCTGGGTTTTCAAATTGTTTTTTTGATATTTCGCTTATTTGTTCTCTTGCGTCTGGATGTTCTTCATAATATTTTTTGTGTGCTTCGCTCATTTTTTGTCTATCCTCTTCTGTATAAACATAACCATTTGTCCCCTCTCCACCATATGTCATATTATATCCATTTTTATTCATATAATATGAATTATACTCTATAATATATCCAATTTCCTTTTCACATAATTCTTCTATTGTATCTGCTGTATCTATTTCTATAAGTTCAAGTGTATCTACCATTCCATATTTTCTTATCGCATTATAAATACATTTTGCATCACCATTTTTTGAGGAAATTTTATGTTCTTTTGTTCGTTGTTCTAATGAAGTAGTCGTTAGACCAATATAATGTTTTCCATTAGGGAATACTATTTTGTAAATAGAACCGAAAGTCATTTTATATATTATTAATTATATTATAGATTTTTAAAATCAATTTTATATGATAAAATCGGCATTTTAAATGTGCGAAGGTGTAAAAAGTGTTTAAAAAGTGTTTTTTGCTACACTTTTTCTTAAAAAGTGTTTAAAAAGTATGTTTTTGCTATACTTTTTTTTAAAAAGTATCTATATGGAACAAGATTTAATATCGGCCATTGATAATTATTATAAATTAAAACAAACGTATGATAAACAATTTAATGCCTTTCGAGACAAATTGCGAAAGAATGAAGCACTCGCCGAAATTGAAAAAAAACGGCTCTTTAAGGAGTTTCAACCCAAGTGCGTGAATTGTAAAAAACCTGGCGGGACCCGCTTTAATAATACAGACCGCATTTTAAAAGCTACTTGCGGGTCCGCGCAACCATGCAAACTTAATATCGAATTAAATCAAGGAAAATATGCCAATGTGATTGATTTAGATGAAAAATATAGTAAAAATGTCGATTTGATTAAGACCAAAATAATTATGACAAAATTGGACTTTTTATTCGGTTATATTAGCGACGAAACCACCGCATTTGATAATTTTGATAAACTACGGAAAAAATTAAAACAATACATGGAAGCCTTATTAATCGTGCAAAAACACTATAATGATGTAGCCAATAATCCCGAAAAGAAGAAAAGCATTCATGACGCGGAAGGGAAACTCTATGAAGAAATAATGGAGTTGAAAAATATTTACCAATTGTATACTGAAAACCCGCTGTCAAGTTACATTACTGATATGGTTGAAAAATATACGAAAATACTTCAACCTTTAGCAGACAAATTAAGAAACATGAAATATATGGTAAATGTAATAGAAACTGAAAACACTGGCGAAAAACTAGATAATGTTATGTATTTAGTACAAAAAGAATATACTCTGGCTGATTTAGAACAAGAAGTAGCGGGTACCGTGCAGAGTGGAATTGTAAAAAATGTTGTATAATATATTTATATTTATATTTATATATTGTTAATGTATATTATATGTTTTTACAATATATAAATATTAAGGTTTTTTTGGTAAGTCTAGCCGCCGGCCTGCTATTTGTATATCTCTCTAACCCGGACCCCACCATAATTTACGTGTATCCAACCCCGGACAATGTAGATAAAATAAAATATAAGGATAAAGCCGGGAATTGTTTTAAATTTGAAGCCACCGAGACAATATGCCCCACGGATAAGAGTAAAATAAAAACTATTCCTTTGCAAAAATAATATAAATAATATAAATAATATATATAATATAATGATTGGGAAAATGATATCAGCCATTCATACAACAAATGGACAATATATAATATCGTTTATTTTAGGTATAGGTATGGCTAGTTTATTTAGAAAAGTATGTAAGGAGCGTAATTGTCTGGTCTTCAAAGCCCCGAATTTTGACGAGGTAACCAAAAATGTTTATACTTATGGTGACAAGTGTTATTCTTTTAATAAAAAATCCGTGACTTGCGGAAATGTAGAGCGAGAAATAAATGTATAGTTAAGTCGTATACATACCTGGGGATATTTTGTTTTTTTATATATATATATATCTTTGTGCCTTACACAGTCGGCGATTTACTTGTAATTGTAAAAAATTTTACAATTTAGCTAGTTAAATTGTAAAATTGAAATAAGAATCTTAAATAAACCCATACGTATTAACAAACTCAAAGAATGAATCCTCAAACAACTTCAACAGCAACTTCAACAGCAACTTCAGCAACAGCTAGCAATTTATTAGACACGCCACAGCGGGAAGCGCCTATTAGTAGCCGGCAAGAAAAACCCAGGATGAGTATAACACCGTTAGGCACTACATTATTATTATTAACGCCCGAGAAGGCTCTCTCACAAATCGCAAATTTAACCAACTCATTTTGCGATTTACCATTTGAATACGCCCAAATGATTCAATTCAACATCCGCAATCGTCAATTTACCAGTTACGGAGTGTTACCCAGTCCAACAGATGAAACCCTCGCTAAACAAATTATTGGTAAAGACGGTTATTACCTGAAATTAACCACAACAAAGACTGGCGTTGATTTTATCTGGCATAACCGAGTTAAACAAGAGTTCCAATTTTGGGGCCTCAACTTATGTTGCATTCGCGCCATGAAAGAAATTAGTTACCGTATTGATAAGTATGCGGGCCCACGTCAAGCGTTTGACCGAGACACAATGTGTTCAGACGCGTGGTATAAATTCGTATACACCATTGACCCGGCGAATGAAGACCGTTTACCGTAAATTACTAACCTTTAAAAAAATAATAAAAAATAAAAAACATTTGAAAAAATAAAAAATATTTTAAATAAAATAAAATACATTTGAAAAAATAAAATACATTTAAAAAATAAAATACATAGAATAGGTTTTATAGAATAGGTTTTATAGAATAGTTTTTTTTAGCAATTTAAAATTGAGACTAATTTTTTTATAATACCGTATAATATAACAACCTTACATCAAATGGCGCAGGCAAAACGTTCATATGCAAGATATAAAGAAGAAATAAATCCCGATACGTCTCAGCAATTTGTATATAACCTCATGCAACTTACGCCCGGGGAAACTTTATTGCAACTGGCTATCGTTACCAACGGTTTTTACGAAGTATCTATTAATAATGCCGGTTGGATACAACGCGATGTGCGGAGCCGACCATTTAGTTTTTACGGCAGAATAAAAATTAATGGTCGTAGCGGAGGAGCGAAAGTCGTGGAAGAAGTAATTGGTAAAGATGATTATTATTTAAAATATGTGATGAAAGAATTTAATATAGATTACATCTATTACACTGGGACTAGAAGAATGTTTCAATTATGGGGCGAATATAATAATTGTGTTAAGGCAATGAATTATATGTTCAAACGTATACTTGACATAGAAAAAAAACAAGACGAAGCATATCGACTTGAACCAAATATGGAATTGTCTGCCTGGGACCTAGAAATGCAAGAGATTGAAGATGCGAAAAAACGCAAAAAACAAAAACAACAATCGGCGCAAGTGGAGCCAGCGCAAGTGGAGCCAAACTTTAGCCCTACTTCGCCTTCCTATAATCCTATTTCACCCGTATACAATCCAGCTTTGCCAAACTTTAGTCCTACTTCGCCCTCCTATAATCCTACTTCGCCCTCTTATAGTCCTACTTCGCCCTCTTATAATCCTATTTCGCCCTCCTATAATCCTACTTCGCCTTCCTATAGTCCTGTTTCACCCTCTTATAATCCTATTTCGCCTTCCACCTACTTTGACAAAAATTAAGGCCAGGGGGCAGGGCCAGGGGGCAGGGGCCAGGGGGAAGGGGCGGGGGGGCCAGGGGGCGGGGGTCCAGGACAGGGGGCGGGGGCAGGGGCAGAGCCAGGGGGCCAGGGGCCAATGGGCAGGGGTCCAGTGCAGAGCCAGGGGCAGGGGCCAGGGGCAGAGCCAGGGGCAGAGCCAGGGGCAGAGCCAGGGGCAGAGCCAGGGGCAGAGCCAGGGGCAGAGCCAGGGGCAGAGCCAGGGTCAGGGCAGAGTCTAGCAAGTACGTAACATTTTTACTTTTTTTAAAAAAATTTTAAGTTTTTGGCCTGGAAAACTTAAAATTGAAATAGAAAAAAAACTAATAGAATTTAGTATTAAAAACCAATCATACGCAACCAAGCAAAATCAAATACAATGGCTTATTCTCAACGTTCCAGTAATTCAAGCAAGCAATATACCTATAAAGATGATGGCCCACACCAGCAAGCGGATAGACGCACGTCCAGGGATGAACCCAGACGCACCCACCGGGAAGAATCCAGACATTCCACCCACCGGGATGAACCCAGACATTCCACCCACCGGGATGAACCCAGACATTCCACCCACCGGGATGAACCCAGACATTCCACCCACCGGGATGAACCCAGACATTCCACCCACTCAAGACGAGAGGGTCCTTCTAAAGACACTGTAAAATTACCACCAATGCGATATAAGTTAACAAAACTTACGCAAGCCCAAACACTGTTGCAAATCGCCATTAAAACCAATGGATTTTGCGATATGTCGGCCAACTCGGCCGATTGGATACAACGGGATGTTCGCAGCCGCGAATTTAGTTCTTTTGGGAGCATTCCAGCACCCAAAGACATGTCCGTAGTTGAAAAGATTATCGGCGAGGACGATTATTACCTAAAACTCACTACGAAAAATCACGAGATGGATTACATTTGTTACGATAGCGAGACGGAAGAGTTTCAAGTATGGGGCGAATATCAATGTTGTATTCGTGCACTTAATGAAATGCGCTACCGCATCCATAAAATCGAAACTCGACTGGCTATGCCCGTGCAGACAGTATTACGGTCTGATGACTATGACGAAGACACAGACCCAGCGAAACATTTCTCTGACTACACTGAACATTTCTCTGACTACGCCGAACAACAATCAATACCGTTTGAAAAAGTTGAACGAGTGGCTTATAGCAAGTTTGCTACCAGTCAAATGACTAAAATGGGCAACACCCTTGGCAAAGGATTAGGGGCCAAAGGTACCGGACGGATTGAGCCCATTAACCCCGTGTCTGACCTTGGGGGCCGAACCAACAAAAGCACCACGGGACTTGGCTATGTTTCACCATTACCATGTGACATATTTAAACCAGAATTTTCGTTAGAAGACAATTCTAACGAAGTACTTTAACCAAAACTTAGATTTACCAAAACTTAGATTTACCAAAACTTAGATTTACCAAAACTTAGATTTACCAAAACTTAGATTTAAAAACTTTAAAAAAATAAAAAAAAAATAAACACTTTAAAAAAATAAAAAAAATAAACACTTTAAAAAATAAAAAAAAATAAACTTTAAAAAAAAAATGTACGTAGTTAGTTTAGAATAGTTTTTTTACTCTTTCTAAAATATTATGCGTCTATTATTTAATATAATTAATGCCTTGAATATATTAAATATGAATAGTATTGGAACCACAAATATTGATTCTTTGCCACAATTGCCAGCGCAGGGCCAAATGCAAGGGCCAGCGCAAGGGCAAATGCAAGGCCAAATGCAAGGCCAAATGCAAGGCCAAATGCAGGGCCAAATGCAAGGCCCACCCCAAGAAAATATTAGACTAGATATTGACAATTCGTTGGCAAAATTACAACAAAGTCGCGAGGCTGAACTCCAACAAGCCCAGCAGGGCCAGCAAAATGCCATGGGCCAGCAAAATGCCATGGGCCAACAAAATGCCATGAGTCAGCAAAATATCAACCAATTTGTCAGTGGTCTCCAACAAGCCAGTTCAGCAGGATTAACTATGTTACCTTCACGCGATATTCCGCAAACACAAACGCACCTAATCCAAGATAAGCACATGCAACCGAATTTTGTGCCCCAAGAACTGACGCATACAGATTATATAACGGACCATCAAACCAACGAAGAGATTATTCGCAGACATGCACAGAAAGAACAACACACTCACAGTTTAGACCAATTCTATAATAATCTCCAAACCCCCATTTTAATCGCTATTTTATATTTTCTCTTTCAATTACCCGTAGTGAGAAAAAATGTCTTTAAATTTATGCCTTCGTTATTTAGTAAAGACGGCAATCCCAATTTAATGGGGTATGTGATTAATAGTACTATCTTTGCTGGATTATATTTCTCGATGACCAAAGGTATTCATTATTTTTCCATCTAGGTGGGTCCTTACACTTGGGCCCTTACACTTGGGCCCTTATACTGGGGCCCTTACACTTGGGCCCCTTACACTTGGGCCCTTATTCTGGTGCCCTTACACTTGGGCCCTTATTCTGGGCCCCTTACACTTGGGCCCCTTACACTTGGGCCCTTACACTGGGGCCCTTATACTGGGGCCCTTACACTTGGGCCCTTACACTTGGGCCCTTATACGTTTGCCCTATGAGAAAAGTATCTACTAACTGTATAACATATGAATATGTTACAAGAATATATCAAAGCTTTAGTCCTTAATATAAATAAAACTAATTTGCCCCCACAAGTAAACCTCATTTTTGATGGCGGAGCTTTTAATGGGGGTTTTGCCGCCGGCGTAGCAATTTATTTAAAGTGCATGGAAGAACACAACCTCCTAAAAATAAATAATGTCTCGGGCTGTAGCATCGGTTCTATATTAGCGGTCTGGTATTTGGCTGGTTGTAATCCAGAAAATATTACGTATTTGGAGGATTTTATGAAAACTTATAAAAAAAATATGAATTTGCATGCATGTGCCCAGATTATACATGATTTTATTACTGACTTATTTGCAAAAAATGACAATAATACACTATTGTCCGTATTAAATAGGCACTTATATATAAGTTATTATAATATTAAAAAACATAAACAACACACTGTCTCTCATTTCCGAGACAAAGCGCATGTTATCGATTGTATTTTACGGTCAATTCATATTCCTTATATAATTGATGGTCGCGCCAGTTATAAGAAAAAATATATGGATGGCATTTCTCCCCATATTTTTAATAATGGATTACCCAATTTATTTGTTAGATTATTGACGTTGCGAAAATGTTCGCGGGCTTTTATGATAAAATCTGAAAATAATATACATTATCGGTTGCTAACTGGGGTGGCTGATATAAATGAATTTTTCACAACCGGGCGGTCTGATATGTGTAGTTTTGTCAGTGATTGGACCTATATAGATATATTTCACCTGCGCATCCGCGAAATAATATTTTTTACTATTTTTTCGCTCATTGGGTGGCTAATCATAATTAAAAATTATTTGCCGAAAACAGTCACGGAATCTTTAATATATAACGGCACAGCGAAAGCTATGGAGGGGTTATATAAAGATATGGTGGGGCGAGTGTTGGTCTAGATATATTTAATGTAATCTCTTATTTATTTCAATAGCTTGAATCAATTTCTTAGGGTCTTTTGTGGCATAGGCGACGACTCTACCCGTAGCGGTTATAGTTACTTTATAAGTATTTTTATTGCGATTTTTCCGTATAGTGTAAGGCATTAGTTATATATTATAAACATACTTTTATTCTTAAATTTACATAAAATAAAATTGAATTAAAATTCTGTTCCAGGGCTATATTACCTTACTGACATGGAAGAGTACAGAATAACGCAAGAGCACAGCATACAGCAAGAGCATAGCATAATGCAAGAGCACAGCATAACGCAAGAGCAAAGCAAAACAGCTACCCAAAAACAACCCGTGCATATAATCAATATTATTAACAGGTCCTATCTGGACAGATATACGCATAGGACCTGCAAGTGGTTTAAATATAAAAAAAACAAGGAACCTATAAATATCGCCCCTATGATTGAAAGCATATCCCAAGGTAAAATATTCAAATTTAGAAGAGGACCATTATATTTTACATTTATAGATGACGGCGAAATTAGGCAACTCGGATATTGTGTGGATAAAGACCATGAATATATGTACTTTACGTCATTTATAAATGAGACAGACGACCAATACCATCACCGAACATTTGCGCTTCCGAACCATATGTTACATGTCTTATATATCGCCGATTATTAATGTATAATATATAATATATAATATATAAAATTGAAATGCAAAGTTAAGAATATATCAGAGCTATTAAACCAGTAAAATGACGCACGCCTCAAACATGACCTTTCAAGAACTCGCCGAGCTTACGACCCGAATTGACAATTATAATTACCACCAGCGCAACGACATCACCGCTGATTCGCTCCATACAGAGTTTTGGGAGGCTTTACACCGTTTACGTCTCAGCCCAAATAGGAAGGCAATTTTGGAAGATTGGAAATATAAAGGCGATTTACTTAGTACAGAGAAAACCCACGCAAATGAGGCTAAGCAGTTTACCTTGCTTACTTGGGAGAAGAGCTTTGTATTAGATTTCTGGATGGGTATTTATCATTAGCTGTGTAATCTTCTGTTTGATTTTCATAATACTGTTTGTCATAATACTGATACATTATACCATTGAAAAATATAAATATATATATATATAAAAACATAATATATATATATAGACTAAAAAAAGAAGGCACTGCTTTTTTTTTTCAGTGTTTTCGTGGGCTTACTACTAGCTCGTGGTTTACTGGCGGTCTTCTTACTCTTACTCTTACTTTTGTTGTTACTGATATCTTTTTTCTCTCCGGGCGTATAGCGTAAGAAGTATTCTTCGTACTCTTTTGTCCCCCTTTTATTTTTTAATTCCTTAAACTTTTCTGCCTTGGTCGAACGGATGGAATCCAGTGATTCCAAATTAGTACCATAACAGTTAATACTAAACCGTTTTAATAACCCCTTTTGTTCTAATCTATTTTTCGCTTGTACGTGAAATAAATATTGGGCCATACATAAAATACGGTCATGGTCGTAATAAGGACGGTCAGCATATAAAAAGGCAAAAAAGAAGGTCAACATGGTATCAATCGTAGCTACTTTGAGTACATTATGCCCGACCTTAATAGTATTATAGCTGTAACAAGCGATGGATTCATAAATGAAACACACGGTATCATTGTCTACCACTACTTCATAATGCACGGGAATGATTTCGCCTATCGGGGGTTTTTTATAGATTCTCACATTTTTAAAACCCGCGGAAGAGAGACGCTCTTTTAAAATGGTAATCAAGGTTTTGGGGTCTTCGGAGATGACATCAAAGTCCGGCACTTTTTTAATAAATTGTTGTTGGTCTTTGGGCATATATTTCCCATATAGACTGCTCGCAAAACCGCCGGTAAAGACGACGCCCAAGTCAATCATCACGTCTTTAATGGTATCATAAATAACCGATGAATCGTCGGCCGTGCCTTCAAAATCTCGTATAAATTTCGTTGATTCGCATTTGGGATTTTTAAAAGGATAATGTTTATTCAATAGCACTAGACGTTTGTAGACTTTTTCCCAACGACTGATGTCGCCTTTGGGGCGGGACAGTTCTTTATATACTGCCATTCTTAACCAGTTTGGCGGAGCATAATGGATACCATTAATTTTAATGCTATCTTTTAATACCGTCTTGAAAAGTTTCGGGACCATCTGGGTCACGTCTGCCACGGGCATAAAATTCACAAAGACTTTATAGGTACCTACGTGTACCGCGGCGCGAGCTTCGACATCATTATAACCGGCTTTGTTATAAATATCAGCTAATTCTTTTGCATCAGTTAAGGCAGTGGGAGAGAAAAAATCATAATCAGGAATTTCGACGTCTTTATTATAAAACTGGTCATATTCGGGCAAGATATTATTTATCGCGGTTCCACCGTAACAGATTAGTTTTTTAGTTTTTAAAAAGTTTTCCAAAATAGCAATAATTTTTAATATTTCTGGGGATTGAGCTACTGTTTTTCCTTGGATTTCTTCGGCTTTATCTACCGAACTACGTAATATTTCTAATTCTTTTTCTTCAAAAGTCTGAGCTTTCTCTTTGAACTTGGGCATTACTAATATATACTTTTTAAAAAAAAGTATAGCAAAAAGATACTTTTTTTTAAATGCTTTTTTAAATACTTTTTTAAATGCTTTTTTAAATGCTTTTTTAAATGCTTTTTAGAAAAATACTTTTTAGAAAAAAGTATAGCAAAAAGATACTTTTTAGAAAAAAGTATATATGTAATAAGTATATATGAAATAAGTATATTTATTTCAATTGTTTAACCGTATTTTTATACATATCTAAATTGCGGGTGGTTAAAGATTCGTTTAGTTGCATAACCAAGTCAGTACGTTCATCCTCGGTATATGTTTGTGTATACAATTTCGCAATAATATTTTCCGGGTGTAACGTTTCGCATACCAAATCATTCACAATCATTTTTCCGGGTGTCGCCAATAAGACATTATATAACGTTTCACCCGTATATGTCACCTTTTTAATATCTTTAGAATATGTCAAAAAGCGATGGGCAGGTACCATGCATCCATTAAATTCAATCTGATGGTCTTTAGTCATCACGGTGTGTTGCGACGGCAGGTGCGGGCGGATAGACCCCGGGGGAAAAGAAATGAGATATTTATCTAAAGTCCGGGTTTGGGTAATATGTTGGATGGGAGCACGATTAATAGTATGTTTCGCGGGGTCTAACTGGTTGATTGGAACTGTGCCTTGGTCGGTCCGGACGGGTGTGCCCGCGGGAAAACAAATGTTGCTAAGGGCTGTAATGGCTGTCAGAAAACCGACGATAACACCATTATCATTTATTCCATTTGCCTCTGCGTTGTCGCTCGTAAAAACACCTAGGATGCTACTTAAAAATTGCGGTGTGGCGCTTAAAGAGGACCAATAGACGGGACTATTTTTACCTATGTCACTGTTATAACTGGACCCCACAATAACATTAGTCTTATTGATACCGTTTGCAAACCATTGGTTAAATGCGTTGGTGTAGGGTAAGTCTTGGACGGTGGAAGTAGGGTTAAGAAAATATGTTGGTATGGATAAAGAAAAAGTATCACCACCGCTTTCTCTATTACCCACAATGATTTTTAAATCACTAATTCCGTTTGCAGATGAAGATGGTATAACGGTGTTACCAGGAAATAATTGTGGGTTAGTAGTTAAATCAGACCAATATATTCCAACATTACTTGCCGCTCCTGCACAATTATAATATCCAACAATAAAATTATCGGCGGTAATACCTGTTGCAAAAATTTGTATAGAACTAGTGTCATTACACCTAATGTCTGGATTATTTGTACTTAAGGGTTGTGGTTGCGCGCTAAAGGAAGGCCAATAAACGGGAATATATTTGTTTCCAGAAATAAAACTTCCCACGATAATACCGTTATTATTAAGGCCATTGGCAGACCCCCCGGAATAAAGAGTCGTACCCAGACGCAGACTTAAAGCTTTGGGTTGCGCACTAATAGAGTCCCAATATACAGGGATGGATTTGTTATTCTTATAACAAGAACCCACGATATTACCGTTATTATTGATGCCATAAGCAGAACCGCTGTTATAACCGGCGAGTAGATTTAAAGCTTTGGGTTGCGCGCTAATAGAAGACCAATATACCGGAATGTTCATTTTATATAATAACACAATACTTTTTTTTAAAAAAAAATATTGCAAAAAGATACTTTTTTAAAAAATACTTTTTAGAAAAATACTTTTTAGAAAAATACTTTTTAGAAAAAAGTATAGCAAAAAATATACTTTTTTCTAAATGCTTTTTAAATGCTTTTTAAAATGCGTTTTTAAATGCTTTTTTAAATGCGTTTTTAAATGATTTTTTACACTTTCGTACGTTTATTTAATTGGTGTTTATTTGAAGCAGGTTCAAGCGCATCAGGTTCAAGCGTAGCAGGTTGTTTTTTGGCTCAACCTTTTCCTAAAAGGTTGCCTAAAAGGTTGCCTAAAAGGTTGTTTTCTAAAAGGTTCAAGCGTAGCAGGTTGTTTTTGGCTCAACCTTTTTCTAAAAGGTTGCCTAAAAGGTTGGTTTAGATAGTAAAATTATAATAATCCGACTTAATATCCCGTTTCTCATAGGATAGCGCCGGATTAGGCGGCGGGGGCACTGGAATAGTTACCGGAATATAGCGCAGTTCCAGAGGTTTTAGAACAAATGCACTACCTGCTTTATCAAACAGTTCATTATAAAATTCCAGACTCGAATCATAGCTCTGCAGAGAGAGGGCCACCATTTGACACCCATAATTTAGTGATAAGGTCGAGGAAGGGTTCTTTAGACTCGTCGATAGGTCCGGCAGAACAATAGACATGTTCTTTTTATTGAATTCAATTAATTCTTGCATATCCGGCGTATATTTTACATCATTAAAACGCAATGCACGCATAAAGACAGAATTACTGGCGATATTGACATATTCATTTAATAAGGTTTCACTAAATAAAGGATTGGATTTATCCACCATAATAATTACTTTACCCATGACAGTCTTTAAAGGGGTTTGGCTAAGATTCTTGCCGTTATTCTCGTAGCTAAATTTCTTCCCTAGTAAACGGCGGGCTAAAGTATTGTGTAAGGTATTGGCCATGACATCGTAAATAGGTTTATTATTACTCATAATACGTAAATGAATTAACAAGGGGTCACCCGGATTAGGGCAAGTACTGCCCGCAAACGCATAATCCGCGACAATGCTCATGGCATTTGCAAACGATACACTGTTATAGGTTTCTTTCACATCAAAGGCGTTTTGGGAAGAGACAGAGACCACAGGTGTATTATCGACAGAATAAATTTCAAAATCTAAACAACGGACACCCTGACGGATACAATTTTTTAAAGCACATACATTTACAAAGTCATTCTTCGTGGTGCCGGCCGAACAACAATTATAAGCGGTTTTTATATAATAATCCCGGAGATTATGACTGTATTGGTCGTTGCTAATACTTAAGGTATGAATCGATGGAAAAGAACTATATAAATTATTCATTTTCTTACAATTGGCATTATCTAAAGTGAGTTTATCAATAATCCACCATAAGATAATTATAACGATTATTACACTAATTATGATAAGTATGATTAACGGCAGGCCCAGACTTTTACTGGTCCTACCTAAGTATTGTTTCGTTTGTTCCATTATTTCTTTAATTTTTGAAGACATGTTTACTTATATTAGAGAAGTATTTTTATATGCAATAGTATTTTATATGCAATAGTATTTTTATATGCCATAGTATTTTTATATGCAATAGTATTTTATATGCAAATAAAAAAGGTTAAATAAAAAGTGTTGATATATACTAATATGCCTGGTGGATTATTAAACTTAGTAGCATATGGAAATCAAAATGTCATCTTGAACGGCAATCCAACAAAAACCATGTTTAAAACAACCTATGCTAAATATACCAACTTTGGTTTACAGAAATTTCGCGTTGATTTTGATGGTTCACGGAATTTGCGCATGACGGAAACATCGACCTTTACTTTCAAAATGCCACGGTATGCCGATTTAATCATGGATACTTATTTAGCGGTGACCTTGCCCACCATCTGGAGTCCCATTTTACCTCCCATCTGCCCGACGGATGCCAATGCAAAATACTACAAAGGGGACGGGGCCTGGCGACCATATGAATTTAAATGGATTGAAAATCTGGGGACACAAATGATAAAAACCGTGACATTTCGCCTAGGGGGGCAAATAATTCAAAAAGTGTCGGGCCAATATTTGGTAAATTTAGTTGAGCGGGATTTCACGAGTACAAAAAAAGCCCTGTATTATGCGATGACGGGTAATGTACCGGACCTAAATGACCCGGCCAACGCGGGCTCTCACCGCAATGTCTACCCCAGCGCATATTATGACAACTCGCCCGGGGGACCGGAACCCTCGATACGTGCAAGACAAATATACATACCTTTAAATATTTGGTTTACACTGGCGGCTAAAATGGCGTTTCCTTTGGTAAGCCTGCAATACAACGAGTTTTATATTGATATTGAAATGCGCCCCGTCGATGAAATCTTTGTGGTGCGGGATGTGCTGAGTACCGATATGTGTTATGTGCAAGCCAATCAAGTCCAACCGGAATTTCTATTTAGTCGTTTTCTGCAACCGCCCCCGAATCCACAGCTGGATTATAGTAATGCTGATACGCGCACCGATTGGGCGGCCGACGTGCATTTAATTTCGACGTACGCTTTTCTCTCGGAAGATGAAGTTAAACTCTTTGCTGCGAATCAACAACAATATTTGATTAAAGAAATATATGACTATACGTTTCAAAATGTAACGGGGACTAGTCGTGTTCCCTTAGATAGTTTAGGTTTAATTGCGAATTGGATGTGGTATTTTCAAAGAAGTGACGTGAACTTGCGAAATGAATGGTCGAATTATACCAATTGGCCGTATAATTATTTACCGTATGACTTGAAATGTCCACCAACCGCCGCTACAGATAAAGATGACGATTTATATTTTTCTTATGAGTGTAATAATAATCAACCCATTCCAGTGTATCCAGTGACGAACCCCATAGACGATTCCCCGACGAATATATACATTACTGGGACGTTTAAACCGGAGAACCAGAAAACTATAATGTTAAAGTGGGGTTTATTGCTGGATGGGAAATATCGCGAGAATACGCAAGAGGCGGGGGTGTTGCAATATATAGAAAAATACACGCGTTCGGACGGGTACGTAAATGAGAATGTGTACTGTTATAATTTTGGACTGCATACCAGCCCTTACGATTTTCAACCGAGTGGAGCTATTAATTTGAGTAAATTTAAAAACATTGAATTTGAAATTACTACCTACCAGCCGACGCTTGACCCCTCCGCGCAAGTATTTGTCGTGTGCGACCCCATCACCCACGAGATAATCGGGGTGAATAATCCGTCTTGGCGAATTTATGATTATAATTATGATTTGACTATATTTGAAGAACGTTACAATATTTTAACCTTTACTTCGGGTAATGCAGCGCTAATGTATGCTCGTTAAATTACGCTCGTTAACCGTGTGAAAATAATATATTAATACTTAAAATATATTATTACTTAAAGTTAATACTTGACTCTGCGTGTCTTATACTTGCGTCCGCGTCTCTTATGCTTGCGTGTGCCTGTTTTACGTGTGCGTGTCTTACGCTTGCCCGCACGTGTGCCTTTACGTCTGCGAGACTTACGCAAGCCACCCTGAAAATATCTCTTAACATCTGGTGGTCCTTCAATTAATTCTAAATCTTTTTCTCCTTGTGCATTTTTTATTATTTTCCATAACCGATAGTCAAGCTGACTATCAGCGTCTATCTCTATGAAAGTACCCACCAGATTCTCATCTAAAAAATCGTATGGGTTATCATTTAATTTAATTTGAATTTTTGTGGGTTTTTGTTGAGCCATGTATATACATAAATAAATATATAATTTTATTTATTTATTTATTTATTTATTTATTTATTAAATTTTGCTAAATTTAAGAACGGGAAGCGGCGGCTGCGGCAGAAGCGGCGGCACCTGCAGCCCGAGAAGCTTGAGCCGCACGAGAAGCCGCTGCGGAAGCACCACGAGCAGCCGAAGCCGCTTTGGCCGCCGAAGCAGAGCGTGAAGCTGAGGCAGCTCGACGAGCCGCTTTGGCAGCGGATTTAGAAGCAGAGGCCGCCATACCAGCGGCACGGGAAGCACCACGGGCAGCAGCTCGCTTGGCGGTTTTAGAACGACTGGCAGCGCGCATTTTACGGGAACGCGAAGATCTACGGCGATGTGATTTACTCATTTATATATATACAAAATATTATTTTTTTTGAAAAATTGCTAAAATTAATTAATTAAATGTAATTTAATTTAATTTAATTTAATTTAATTAATTAATTAATTGCATTATATTTCATTATAAAAA
>Ga0114966_10001674_pt1 | contig 20288 bp, 20 predicted proteins | sample M_130207_XF_Meta_FD_87029 | JGI IMG/M metagenome (GOLD analysis project Ga0114966, IMG submission 87029) | Freshwater microbial communities from Lake Montjoie, Canada to study carbon cycling - M_130207_XF_MetaG | ecosystem: Environmental > Aquatic > Freshwater > Lake | place: Lake Montjoie...
CGCCAGACGACAACCTACCCGGTCGAGGCGTTTCCACGGCTCGCGAGATTGTTTCGGAGGCTCGCGAAATGGCGACCTGCGCCGTCGTGGAGGCAACCGGCGGGATCCGGGTGACGGGCGGCAAGTGTTCTCATCCCCGCAACGTAGGATGGACGCCTCGTCCGTCCGGCCCCAATTCGGGATACGCCATCGCCCCGCCGATTCAGTCGTCGCTCCGCGACGAACCATTCGTGGGGCAACCGCAACCGTGGGTTGAAACCCACGGCTACCATCGGATGTCGCTCCGCGACAAAAACCATGTTCGGGGTCGGTCGCGAATGATCGGTCTTCGTCGCGGAGCGACCGCACGAAGGTAGCCGTGGGTTTCAACCCACGGTCGGCGAACGCGCCAAACAATCTCGTCGCGGAGCGACGATTGAACCATCGCCATGCCATCTCGCCACCGATTGAAATCGCGTCATCGCCCCGCCGATTCAATCGTCGCTCTGCGACGAACCATTCGTGGGGCAACCGCAACCGTGGGTTGAAACCCACGGCTACCACCCATCGTCGCTCCGCGACGAATCTAATTCGCATCACCCGAACCGTGGGTTGAAACCCACGGCTACCATCGGATGTCGCTCCGCGACAAAATACGTCCGCGTCGGTACGCGACCATGCTGGTTGTCTCGACTGTTTTTCACGTCCAATCTCTTGGGGAACGCTCGAATGGCCAACACGTACACGGCTCTGCATTACCACGTCGTCTTCAGTACCAAACGTCGCGAGCGCTGGATCACTCCGGAAATCGAGACGCGGATCTGGGCTTACCTCGGCGGGATCGCTCGTGACAACGACATGAAGGCGCTGTGCATCGGCGGGATTGAAGACCACGTCCACCTGCTGCTCGGAGCACCGCCGACGATGGCACCTGCCAAAGCCGCGCAGCTGATCAAAGGTGGCTCCTCCAAATGGATTCACGACACGTTTTCAAACCTGCGTCCCTTCGCGTGGCAAGACGGCTATGGAGCATTCACGGTCAGCAAGTCGAACATCCCTGGAGTGATCGAGTACATCCAAACGCAACGTGAGCATCACACGACAAAGACTTTTCAAGAGGAGTTCGTGGAACTGCTCCGTCGGCACGAGATCGACTACGAAGAGAAATATCTTTGGGACTGAACTCGCATCTCTTCTTTCCAGTCCCGTTATCGCTCGCGCGGGAAACCTACGGTTGGGCGTTCGTTCGCGGCCGAGACGCTCAGGACCGCCGCCTGCTCGGGCAACACCTGGGCCAGACCGCGCAGTAGCATCCCGACAGCGGCCGCTGCCTGGGTTGGAAGCCGGGCTACGGCACGGTCGGGTTCGACGTGGAGACAAACCGCCGGCTGGGCCTGCTCTTCCCGTGGCTGACCGGCGACCACTGGCTCTGCCTCGGCCCTGTGTTGTTTTCTTTGGGGGCCACTACCGCGGCAGCCCCGGCGTCGAAGACCAAATCGTCTACGTCGCCATGCTCGACGACGGCTCCCAACGCACCGACACCCCCGCCGAATTCGCCAAACAATTCAACTGGAAGAACGACGCGGAGAAGGCGGGGTTGCTGGGGAAGTGATGGCAACGTAGACGGGTCACTCCGTGACCGGAACGCTTCGAGTCACGGAGTGACTCGGCTAGTTTGATCGGCGTGTGGCAAACTCTTCACCGGCAACGCCACCCTCGACGTCGTGCGACTGCAACCTGCACCAAACATCACTGCGTCCCACAACAACAGGCCTTGTCGGACACTTTTTCTCCTTCACTTCGAGAGCAGAGTTCGATCTGTCTGCGTTGCGAGAATTGCTTGTCCGCCCGTAGACTGCCGCCCTCTTGGTCCCCCCCATTTCATCGTACTTCCGCCGCGTTTCTGGTCTGTGGATTGAACGCCGTTGTCCCTGACGGTGCGGTTTCAATTTCAGCCCGGCGCGGCTTCTCTTCGTGGAAGGCAAGCTCCATGCCCGTCAAAGTTCGCTGCACGAGCTGCGACAAAGTGTTGACTGTTCCCGACACCGCGCGCGGCAAGGCTGTGAAGTGTCCCGGTTGCCAACAGCGGATTGCGGTTCCTGATGAAGACAGCAGTTCCGTCGGAGTGAAAGTGCCGGGCAAAGGGGGCGGCGATAAGGTCAAGAAGAAGCCCGCCAAGCCGACGAAGCCCGCCGATTCGGAAGATGCTCTCGCGTCATTCGACTTGAGTCGCGCCGAGGACACGAACGCCCGCATCTGTAACAAGTGCGGCTTCGACATGAAGTACCAGGATGAAGAAGACACGGAGTGTCCCAAGTGCGGCTATGACGCCGAGACCGGGGGCCAAGGGAAGAAGGCCACGAAGAAAGCGATGCGCGGCCCCGATCCGGCCGACTTCTATCCCGGCTTGGCCAAGAGTTCGTGGAAATTCGTGCTGAAGAACATGAACTTGGCGTGGCGAACGGCGGCCTACGTGGCGGTCTGTCTGTTGATCTCGATGTTGTGCGCGCTCGCGTATTTGTACTTGTCTCAAGTCCCGCCGCGTGCGTTCTTCGCGCTTTGCTTCACCGTCGCGTTCATGGTCATTCCCGGCTGGATGTGGCTGCTGGACATTGAGGTGATCCAACTGACGCTCGAACGGAAGGACAAGTTCAAGCGGATCAACTTCGATTTCTTCCTCGCCAGTGCGATGGGAATCATGTTCCTCGCCTGGATGGTCGCTGTGGCACTCCCCGTGATGATCGTGCCGCTCGGAGTCGGTATTTACTTAGTGAACTTTGCTGGTAGCCCGCCGTGGGTGATGGGGGTCTGCGTCGGGATCGGTTTGATCCCCGTGGTGTGGCTGCTACCGGTCACGATGTCTCATATGTCGATGCCCGTTTCAACTCCCGGTTGGATGGTCTGGAAGATCGTTCCGCTGTGGCTCCAGTCGATCAAGCCGCTCAGCGTCTGGTTGATGTGGCTGTTCCTGACGACGTTGCCGCTGACCGGTGCCGGTGCCGCCGTGGGAGCGGTCTGGGGCAATGACATCGTCAACATCGTGAACACGATGGAAGCGAACGCGACAACAGAACGGACCCGCGCGGCGGCGGCGAGCGCACCCAAGGGAAAGAATGCTCCGCCGCAGGCCGACCCGAGCACGATCGGCCAGATTTTGGATGTCGATTTGAAGCCGCTGATCGCTCCGGCCATCATCCTGCTGGTGATGTGCCTTCCCGTCGGCTTCATCGCCATGTTCAACATGCGCATCAACGGGCAGTTCACGTACTTCAATAAGAACCGCTTGGAGATGATCGACAAGCGGAAGGAGTATAAATACGTCGCGAAAATCGTGGTCGGAGAAGATGGTGAAGTCGTCGATATGAGTGACAAGTCCGGTAAGGACATTGGATTGGGAGTCGTAGTCGCGTTGTTTGGATTAGCCGTGTCTGGTGGAGGCATTTACAAATTTCTAGTTCCAGGTGTGCCTGGAATGGATGCTGCCGCCACACAAGGTGCTGCGTATCAAGCGGGAGTTTGGACAGGAGTGGGCTTCGGCGTATTGCTGGTCATCGCGGGAATTCTCTCGATCGTGAAGGGTGTTCAGTCCAAAAAGTCGCCATCCCCGCCAGCCTAACTCGCGCTTGAGGTCATTCTCACGTCTTGAGAAACTTCGCTTCCGACAGGCCCATCCCTTTTTTTAATCGTCGGGTGGGACCAGTTCGCTTCGAGCGACGTCCCACCTTGGGGAACGTTTAGAAATCTTGGTGAGCTGGCGCGACGAAGCGCCGCTGGACCCGCCCTACAGGCTACGCCGACCAAGTCAGGCGATGGCCATGCGCTGCCGAGACCCCATCTTGACAGTACTGGACACCCCTTCTAGATTCCCGCGCCGCTTGGGAACCCCTTCCCGTTGATGTGAAATTCCCCCTCAGCTTTGTTCGGAGCGAGGAAATGACTGTGCTGGTCGTAGGGATTTTGCCGACACAAGCAGGGCGTTGAGAGTTTCCTCCCTGATGACCTTCCGAACACGCTCGGATGCGAAAGGAATCGCAGATGACGTTCACACTGTCTTTAGCTGCCACTGAAGAACGGGCTGCAACAATCAGAGCCCCCCAAACGGATCGCCCTGTTCCGTTCATCGACTTGGTTCCACAATTTCGCGCAATGTCTGCCGAAGTGATGGCCACCGTGCAAAAAGTCTTCACCGAGCAGAAATTCATCCTCGGTGATGAAGTCGTCGGCCTCGAAGACGAGATCGCGACGTACTGCGACGCGCGGTTTGCCATCGGCTGCAATTCCGGCACCGACGCGCTCATCATCGCGCTGCAAGCGTTGGGCATTGGCGAGGGGGACGAGGTCATCACGTCTCCGTTTTCGTTCTTCGCTACGGCCAGTTCGATCTGTCGTGCGGGAGCCACTCCCGTCTTCGTCGATATCGATCCGGAAAGCTTCAACCTCGATGTTCACGCCATCGAAGAAGCGATCACGCCGCACACCAAGGCGATCATGCCGGTGCATCTGTTCGGTCAGTGTTGCGACATGGAGCCGATCTTCCGGTTGGCTCAAAAGTATGGGCTGAAGATCGTTGAAGACGCTTGCCAGGCGATCGGTTCCGAATACCAGGGTCGCCGTGCGGGAGTCCTCGGCAACGTCGGCTGCTTCAGCTTCTTCCCGACGAAGAATCTCGGCGGTGCGGGCGATGGTGGCATGATGACCACCGACGATCCCGAATTGGTTGGAAAGCTCAGGCGGTTGCGAGTTCACGGTGATGTTGGTCAGTACGAACATCTCGATCTGGGGATGAATAGTCGGCTCGACTCACTGCAAGCGGCCGTGTTGCGATTGAAGCTGAGACGGCTCGATGAATGGACCGCCGCTCGGCAACACAACGCTCAGCGCTACGGTGAACTGTTCCGACAGTCTGGTATTTTGGACACGATCAAGTTGCCCAAGATTCAGCCCGAACGACGACACGTTTTCAACCAGTACTGTGTCCGAGTTCTCAACGGGCAACGCGATCATGTGATGCAGCAGCTCAAGGCGAACCAAATTGGTTGCGCGGTCTACTACCCGAAGCCGCTGCACCTGCAAACGTGCTTCAAGCACCTCGGCTATCGTCCCGGCCAGTTCCCCGAAGCGGAGGCTGCCTCGCGCGACATCCTCGCACTGCCAAGCTATCCCGAGCTGCCGGTCGCGGACCAGGATCGCGTCGCCAGTTGCCTCGCGCAAATCTGTCATCAGTCCCGGGCTGAGCAACAGATTCGTCGAGCGGCGTGAATCAGCGCAGTTAACTCGCGCGGCAGGTAAGGCGCGCGGCAAGACTTGGTTTACCCAAAGTAGACGTGACACGAACCGTTCCTGCCACGGAGTGTCGGGGCTACTTTCTCTTGCCGGTCGCCTAACGAAGCTTTCATGGTGAGCCGGGCGGCGTCAGCCTCCGGACTTCATAAGCGAAGAGTCCGGGGCTGACGCCACCCGGCTCGCCACGTCTCTCATCATTGCCGCGCGGTGTCTCGACCACCCGTTCGATCTGACTCCGCAAGGTCTGCCTGATCGCTGCATTCGGCAGAACCGCTCAAGGTGGTTGTGCGGTGCAGTCGATAGGTATCAACACGCTTCGACGCGGGAACGCTGTGCCGAAGGTGGAGGCTTCGCGTAAGGAGGCTCGTTACAAGGCAGGACGCTGACATGCATGACCCTTCACGCCCCGCTTCTATTGAGATGCCCTCGTCGTCCGAAGAATCGAATGCGATCTCGATGTCGGTATTGCCAGTCAGGCCCCGTTCCTCGAAGTCTTCGTCGCGAGGTAAGAAGGTGACAATGCCGTGGTTCGCGAAGCCCGCGTTCGTCGCGTTGGTGTTGGTCGCTGTGGCCTTGACCGTGGGCTGGGGGGCCTACCGCGTTGTGGTCCAACAGTCGGCTGAGCGTGATGACGCTGGATTGGCGGACCTCGAAGACTTCGATCTTGAATCGCCGTCACTCGGTCAGAGTGAATCGACGGACGAGTTGCCTCCATCCCGGTTGGGTGATTCACTGTCGCGACAACGCCCCGCAACATTCCTCGTCGAGCACGCGCCGCAATTGCCCTCACCCGCCTCCGCGAATTCCTTTGAGCCGCCCCCGCTCTCCTCGCTCCCGAGCTTTCAATCCGCACGCTACGAACGCGATCCGGCGGGACGAGGCTCGATCCCCGCAGCGAATTCGGGAGCTTGGTTGAGCGGTACGATCGAGGTCGCAGAGGAAGCCCCCCCCAGAATTTCGCTGCCAGCGCGAGTCTCGCAGGCTGAGGTCGATGGCCCCGCAATTCGATAGACGGTGATCTTTCGTAGATGACTGAGGATGGCGAATTTCACACTTACCCGCAGCGTGAGCGAGGATCTGAATTCCATTCCTCGCTCACGCTGCGGGTTGGTGTCAGCGAACTGACATGTGTGAACGCGGGTACGAAATCGAGGCAGGTCATGTACGAACGGCACTGGCGACTTCAACGAGCTCCCTTCAGTCATGATCGAAATCCGGCATCTTTCTTTGCCAGCAGGTCACACCACAGTGCACTGCTCAAGCTGCGTTACTTGATCGACCATCGGCGCGGTTTGGGGCTGCTCGTTGGAGCCAGCGGCTCGGGAAAGTCGCGGTTGCTCGAAGCGGTGTTGCCCGAGTCCAGTGCCACAACCTCTCCCGTGGCGATGGTCGTCTATCCGCAAATGTCATCCGTCGAATTGCTGAGCTACATCGCCCACAAGCTCTCGGGGGAAAGTGTCGCTGCACCGACGGAGTCGATGGACCTCGTTCTCCAACGACTCGAAGCCGTGTTGCGAATGCTCACCTCAAGCGGGCGACCGCCCGTCATTGTCATCGACGATGCGCATGCAATTGCCGACCGCAGCGTCCTCCAATCTCTGCAACTGCTGCTGAACTTTCAGCAGTGCGAGGGGACCGACTTCACGCTGATTCTCGCGGGCCAGCCGGAACTCGTCGGCGTGGTGCAACGACTGCCGCAATTGGACGATCGCGTCGCCATGCCCTGCGTCCTGCAAGCCTTCTGCTCAGTTGAGACCGCCAGCTACGTCCGTCACCGCTTGCACGCGGCCGGTGCGACGGTGCCAATCTTCAGCGAAGCGGCTCTCATCGCAATTCACGAGCTGTCCGGTGGCCTGCCGCGCCGCATCAATCGCCTATGCGACTTCGCCCTGCTCGTCGGCTACGCGGAAGAACTGACCGCCATCGACGCCCCGCAAATCGAAGGGGTTCATTCCGAACTGTGCCTGACGCGCGCCGCCTGAGGACTTGGCGAACGTGAGGACATCGAAGGCCCCGAGCGGTCGAGATTGATGGATGCAGCTTCGGTTAAACAGGACTGTGCTGACCGCACGAGGTGATCGGCCGTTTTACGCTGCGACTCGCCGCCGTCGTGGAGGTGCCGCGTAGAGCATCGAGTTCTTCGCCTTGCCGACGACATCGATCGCCCCGACCTTGCGCAGGAAGTACGCCATCTTCTGCGCGAGCCATCGTGGAATCTTGGCCTGTGTCGCTAGGTCGGCCGACGAAAACGGTGACTCCAACGTCGATGGCAACAGCGCCGCGAAGTCCTTCACATTGCGGAACGTGTGCTTCGTGAGTACCGCCTTCAACGAGCGGTCTTCGACAGCGAAGTCCGGTCCGTTGAATCGCTTCTTGCGCCGTGAAATGCGCGACTCTTCCTGCTCGATCATCACGATCTCAAACGTGAGCTTCGGGTGCGGGAATACGTCGCCGAAATGAACCAGTTCATCGAAGACATTCAGAATCGAACGCCGCAGCGGGCTGTATCTGGCACTGATAATTTCGCCGCCCGGTTTGTCGCGTCGTACGATGTACGTCCGCGCGGCCAACGGCTTAACGATCGTCACACGATGCGACTCCAGCAGCTTGGCGACTTTCACTCGAATACCCGATAGCGACGCGCGTTGAATCTCAATCAAACGGCCTCGCACGACGGCATCAATCCAGAAGTCGCCGACGCGCACTTCCTGCTCACCCGAGGGGCCACCGTATAGCTCCTTCAACTGGCGATGGAGAGTCGATTCCATGAGCTGCGGCATCCATGCGAGAGACGGGACGCGTGGCTCAAGCGGTGCAACGCGCTCCGCCTCCCACCACACCCGAGATTGAAACGAGCCAACCGCCCCGAGGGCACGAACTCGGGACGGTTGGCTGCGATGTCAGGCGGATGCTAGAGGCGAATCAAAACCGGGTCGAGACCACTCAGTCGTCGTTGTCGGACTCGTCCTGGTCTTGCTTCTTCGGCGACTTCTTAAAGGGCTTCTGCTTCGCGTCCGACTTCAGATCGTCGGACGTGGCCTTGTCGCCACTCAAGGAGGGAACACCGATCTTGTTCGGTGCGATAGGGACCGTCTGGCCAGCATCGCTCTGTGGAAGCGGAGTCATCGGCAACGTCTCCTTTTTGTGCGATTCCACATGGTCCTGAATCGCCTTCACGTCCGCCGCGCCGTCGGCGCACAGATCGTTCAGAGAAACCTGCACGTCCTGTTGCCGGAACGACGATCCTGCCGACCAAGCTTTGCAAGACTCCCGACCGGCAAACCCAAAGCTTTGGTCGAGGCTGCGGATCGCATAAGCGAAATCCTTCAGCTCTTCGTTCACAGCCGTCGAAGCGGTGTTCAGGCCGACGACCGCTCCCAAAACCCCCAACGTCCCGACCGTGACGGCCTCCGCCGACAAGATCAATCCACACTCATCCTGCCACAATTCCTTAACTGCTCGCATGTTGTGCCTCGCTTCCTACGCAGAATCCCTCAAGCACCGACCACCGGCGCCCGATCATCGCCGAAGAGTCGCCTCGTGGCGATTATAACGATTGTAGTGATTGTAGCGGTTGTGGGTACGGTGGCAAATATGGGTTGCGAAAGGTGGCTGCGGAAACAAGGGTGGTATGGCTAGGGTTGGTAGATTGCGTTCATCGGCCCTCCACGTCGGATGACGGCGCATCGCAAACATGGCCGGCAGCACGGCTGGAATGCCGCTTCTCATGCCAACAGGCAGCGTGGTCAAGGAGACACAAACCGCCCACGACATTCACAACATCCACAGAGATCGGCCCGACGAACACTGTGCTGCTCGGTGCCAATCAAATGGTTGTGTAGTGCGGACAATCTCTGACCACTGGTTGAGACCAACTGGTGAGATGCCTAGAATCCCGCCCCGTTGCGAAGGTGCCCGGCGAACCGTTCCGGCTGGCAGCCCTTTTTCGATTGATCGACTCACTGGAACGACGCGAGCTTCACGGAGGGTTTTGTCAGATGTCGAACCATTTCTTCACCAGCGAGTCCGTCAGCATGGGTCACCCCGACAAGGTGGCTGACCAAATCTCCGATGGGGTACTGGATGCCCTGCTGGCTCAAGATCCTCGTTCGCGAGTCGCCTGCGAGACGCTGTGTACGACTGACTTGGTTGTGCTGTCGGGCGAAATCACCACCAAGGGCAAGCTCGACTACGTTCAGGTCGCTCGCGATGTCGTGCGAGACATCGGCTACACCTTTGACGACGTGGGCTTCCATCACGAGACCTGCAAGGTTCTCGTGGCCATTCACAGTCAAAGCCCAGACATCGCGATGGGTGTTGATCGCGAAGGAGCTGGCGATCAGGGTTTGATGTTCGGCTATGCGTGCAATCAGACTCCGGAACTGATGCCTCTGCCGATTGCGCTGTCGCATCGGATCATCAACCGCCTGACCGAGGCTCGCCAACAGTTGCAAGTCGGTTGGCTGCGACCTGACGCCAAGAGTCAGGTCACGGTCGAATACGACTCGAAGAACAAGCCGGTTGGAATTTCAGCAGTCGTCGTTTCGACGCAGCATGACGACAAGGTCTCGCAAGCCGACATCTCAGACTTCGTGATTGAGAACGTCGTGAAGAAGTCGATCCCCGCGAACTTGCTCTCGGACAAGACCAAGTACCACATCAATCCGACTGGCAACTTTGTCGTCGGTGGGCCTCACGGCGACACCGGACTGACGGGTCGCAAGATCATCGTCGATACTTACGGCGGCTGGGGCCGTCATGGCGGCGGCGCCTTCAGCGGGAAAGACCCCACGAAGGTGGATCGTTCGGCCGCGTACATGGCGCGTCACGTCGCGAAGAACATCGTTGCGGCGGGACTGGCTGACGAGTGCGAGTTGCAACTGGCTTACGCGATTGGCGTGGCCGATCCCGTCAGCGTTCACGTCGCGACGAATGGCACCCACAAGATTCCTGAAGACAAGATCGTGGCCCTCGTCCGCGAACACTTCAAATTGACACCGTTGGGGATTATCGAGTACCTCAACCTGCGACGGCCTATTTACAGGAAGACCGCCAGCGGCGGCCACTTCGGTCGTAACGAGGCCGACTTCACGTGGGAGGCCACGAATAAGGCGGCCGATCTCAAGAAGGCTGCGGGCTTGTGAGAGTTTTCAACCGACACCAACCCGACGCGTAAGCGAGGACGTGTGGGGGGGAAATGAGGGAGTGTGACTTATCGTCCTTGCTCACGCTGCGGGTTGGTGTGGAAGAGACGAGATCATGAATCGGGGGCATCGGCCCCCGATTCTTTTTCGGGTACGATTCGGCAACCGTGACTGAACTTGATCCGTCACGGTTGCCGCTTTGCGTGGAAGGGACTCCATGCCAGAACGCCGCCTGCCTTTGAACTCGCCTCGCGACACGCGCAGCAGCTTTCCGCTGATTCCCACCCGGCGATCGCTCGCCGTGGGAATCTGGTCGGCATTGCTGGTCTCGGACGCGGTGCTGATCGCGCGTTGTTTGTCTGGTGAATGGGTCGCACCGCTCCCGCCGTTGTTGGCTGTCGTCTCGATGATCGCCGTAGCTGCGGCATCGCATCTGGCATGGTTCGCATTCCAAGCCCATTCGCGGCGAACAGTCTCGAACGAAATCAGCCACTGGGTTCCGCTGGGCGTTTCGTTGGCCGCGTCTGCGCTCTGGTGCCTCGCACTCGTCACTCAGGCGGCTCCGCTGACGAGCGGCCTGCTCGCAGGGGTCATTTTGTTCCAGTGGTTGACCGCATTGGCAACGGTCGAACCTCAGATACGAGGTGAGATCGGCTCACCAGTGATCGACGTGACTTCCGTGGCCCGTAAACCGGCATCCGGACAAAACCGCCCAGAAGACAATTTTCAATACCCGACCTTAGTTGAAACGCCGATCCCCGATTCATTCGAACCAGGGCCGATTGAGTTTGAGCCAGTCGTGTTCGACTCAACTGACAGCGACGGCCGCGAAGATGAGGACATCACGCAATGGATGTCGCGGCGCATGACCGACGATGGGGAAGTCATCGAAGGCTGGTTGCGAGTGACGTTCTTCTCAGGGCAACGCGAGGCCACGATTCACGTTTCATTCTGCCCACCGTTGGCTGGCTCACCCGAGATCGAAACAGAAGACCTTGAAGGAGCCGATCTCGAAATTCGAACCGCCTCCGTCTTCCCGTTCGGGCTGCGCATGATCGCCCGCCGCAGTGGCTCGACACAGGAATTACAAGTCGCCCGCATCGGCTTCGTCGCAACAGCCGCCGCCAATCGACGAGCGGCGTGACGTCGTCACTCGCTGCGAATTTCGAGAGCCACCGGTTCAAATAAGCCTGCGGGATGATCGCTGACTCCCACCGATGTGACCGTCAGGCGAATGCCCACAATGTTGAAAGGCTTTAGCACCGCCGTCAGCTCGCATTCCACGGCTTCGCCGTTGGCGGCGAACTCCACCAATACCGAATCATTTAGCAGAATCGTTCCCTCGCCGCGTACTCCCGAGCAGACCAACCAGACTCGATCCTGCGGCTCCAGATTCGTGGGACAATGAAACCGTCGTCGCATCAACGCCGTTCCCGGCACGGGGCCGAAGAGCGACTGCCAATCGCGCGGCATCGCGGTGGTCCCCATCGTGAGAGCGGGAGCAACCAGCGAAGTCACCCCTTCCCAGGCAAACTCCCACGGACCCAGAAGTCGAATGCGATGAACAGGCACGATCGAAGCTTCCTCACTCAAAATTCATCTTGGTTCCACCACCAACGTGTTTCCACAGCGGGAGTCGGGTACTCCAAAGTTGCCCAACAACTTCAGGAGACTGCGCTAGTGTACGAAACAGACCGCCGATATACTCCCGCCGCGTTGTAAGGGAGCCTTCCGGTTGTTTGCCGTTGAGACTCCCGTTGATCGTGAAGTCATGTACCGGCTGGCCGCTCGTCGTGGCCCTGTTGTTCACAGTCGGTCGAGGATGCGATTCCGATGATTGACAGTCTTGTTTCGCGATCAAGCAGTCTCATGACAACTGGCATCGAGGCCCCACCCGCCGTGAAATCGAACCGGACCGGATCGTCTGAGTGGAGCGGATCGAGCGACCCTGTGCTGGAACCTTCCGGCGGTTGGAGTCGCCGCACGCGATCGCTTCTGGGAGTACAGGTTCTTTCGACCGGATCGTTCGTTCCGGACAACACCGTCACGAACGCCGACCTTCAATCTCGCTACGGCTTCGATCCGGCGTGGATTGAACAACGGACCGGCATCCTCGCACGACGCCATGCGTTGCCCGAACAGGCGACGAGCCATCTCTGCATTGAAGCCGCTCGCCGCGCGATGAAGAACGCGGGTGTTGAGGCTCGTGAGATCGACCTCGTCGTAGTGGGGACATTCACTCCCGACTATCAATGCCCGACGACAGCCAATCTCGTGCAACAAGCTTTGGGAATCGACGCCCCCGCGATGGATGTTCATGCCGCCTGCTCGGGGTTCGTCTACGCTCTGGCCACTGCTGCTCAGTTCGTGGCGACGGGCAACAGCCGGATGGCACTCGTCATTGGTGGTGACTGCAACAGCCGCATCGTGAACCCGCTCGACATGAAAGTCGCTCCACTGTTCGGTGACGGCGCTGGAGCCGTTTTGTTAACGAAGGGCGACGCTCATCAGGGATTGATGTGCTACCAGCTCGGTTCGGATGGCGGTGGTGGCCCGATGCTCGATCGGCAAGCGGGTGGCTCGAAGAACCCAACGACTCACGAAGACTTGGACGCGGGGCGACAGTACCTGCAAATGGACGGCCGCAACGTCTTCAAGTGGGCCGTGCGGGCGGTGACAGACAGTGTGGAACTCGTCCTTCAAAAGTCGGGCCTCTCGGCCCGCGACGTGGACTTGTACGTGCTGCATCAAGCCAACATCCGCATCATCAACAACGTCGCCGAACAACTCGCCATCCCACCTGAGAAGCTCTACAACAACTTGCAGACCTACGGCAACACGTCCGCCGGTTCGATCCCGATCGCGCTCGATGAGGCTTTGAGCGCCGGACGACTCAACCGCGGCGACACGCTCTTAATGAGCGGTTTCGGTGCCGGGCTGACTTGGGGTACCTGTCTCTTCCGCTGGTAGACAGCGGCCGCGCGGAATGAAGACCGACCTGACTTGGGCGACCGGCAACAAGTCTCTGTTCCAAAGGAGACGAGTCACTCCGTGACTCGAAGATTCCGGTCACGGAGTGACCGGTCTACTCTCCTCTGCCGCTCGCCTTAGTCACCTCTGCCACCGTGCGACATCCGGCGGTTGAGCGACATTCAATGGTGCTTGGTCACGGACTTTGGCGGTTCGCTCTTCGTCGTCAGATTTTTGAGAACGGCGTTCTTCCGCATCCGCTTTTGCAAGTGCGACTGCGTCGTGGCGGGGCGACGTGCCCCGCCGGTGTTCGAGCGGCTCATGGCGAGATGCCCTCCAGAAAATGAGACGGCGGACGGGTGAGGACGACGCATTCGTTTGACTACGGCCTCTAAGTTGAGCGATACACTCACGCCCCATGAAGTGTTGCGTCGTTTCACCGCACGGGCAACTCCCACGAATCGCTAGGAAGCTCATCATGCTCACTGCAGAGTCTCGCCGTCGTTCGTTTCCGATGCTGGATGAGATGGTCTATTTGAACACGGCCGCCGAAGGGCTGCCGCCGGTCGAAGTGGGCGAGGCTCTCGCGCAGTACTTCCGAGACAAGCAGCTCGGTATGGACGGCCGCGAGCGGCATTTCGCGGCGCTCGAGGAAACGAAGTCCTTGGTCGCGGAGTTGTATGGACTGACAGCGGCCGAGGTCGCCATCTGCTCGTGTTCCTCCGAAGCATTCAATCTCGCGGCGTTGGCGATGCGATTGCGTGAGGGCGACGAAGTCGTCATCAACGATCTCGATTTTCCTGCGGGAATCACGCCGTGGTTGCAACCGACTTGCCCCGCCACCGTGCGCGTGTGGCGGGCGCGGGAAGGCGTCCTGTACGTTGAAGACCTTGCCAAGTTGCTGACCCCGAAAACGCGGCTCGTCACGGTCTCACTCGTCAGCTTTTACAACGGGCACATGATCCACTTGCCGTCGGTTGTTGAGACTGTGCGACACCATTCTCCCGCGCTGGTCGCGGTGGATGTGACTCAGGCACTCGGCCGCATCCCTCTGAATTTGGTGGGCGCTGACCTCATCGTTAGTAGCACGCACAAATGGATTTTGGCCAGTCACGGCGGGGGACTCGTGGGAGTCCCGTCGGCGCGCGCCCGCGAATGGACGGTTCCTGCGGGAGGCTGGTTTCATCTCGAAGATGCGTTTGGAGCGAACCGGTTTGAGCAAGCGGTCAGCCGCCCCGGTGCGGCGGGCTTTGCGGTCGGAATGCCCAACTTCCCGGCGATCTATGCGATTCGCGCCGCGCTCCAATATCTGCGAGGCGTCGGCGTGGAAGCCATCGACCGCGTGGCTCGCCCGTTGACGCGTGCGTGCTTGGAAGGCGTGGCCAAGCTCCCCGTTGAACTGCTCGCGCCGCGCGACGACTCAGCGCTGGCTGGCATCTTCGCGTTTCGTCATCCCGCCGCAGACAAGATCGCCCAGCACTTGAAGGCCAACCGCATCCACATCATGTCGCACGCCGGTCGCTTGCGCGTGGCCGTCCACGGCTACAACACCGAAGCGGACATCGAGACTTTTTTGCGATGTCTCACGGAGGCGTTAAACGCGGTTTAGAGCCGATCCAAGAACCCCTCACCCCCGGCCCCTCTCCCCGCAAAGCCGGGGCGAGGGGTGAGTTTTTTAATACGCTTCGCGCGTTTGCAGGAAGACGGCCTTCTTCTCGCCGGGCAGTGTGAAGTCGAAGCCGCAGCGTTGGAAGAACTCATCGGACGACGTGATCGCCATCACTTCAAACACATGGCGTTGCCTCGCTCGCTCTACGCAGGCCGTCACCAAAGCTTTGCCGATGCCACGTCCCTGCTGATCGGGTGAGACGGCAAGGCTTCTCAATTCGGCCAGCTTGGACGAGTAAATCTCCAACGCGGCGAAGCCCACGATCTGACCGTTCGACTCGGCGATGAACCCGTCCACGGTGAGGTCTTCGAGTTCGTCATGAGTTCGCGGCAGCAGCCGTCCGCGTTCGACAAACGGCGCAATGAACGAGCCGAGTGCATCGACATCGGTCTCCATCGCGGGACGCACTGTGAACCCCTCAGGTTGTTTTGTGGAGGGACGACTACCTTCAGACATCGGTTGCTGACTCCTGACTCCGGGCTTTCGATCAAGGGGGCGGCATCGTACAAACCGTCCCTCACGAATCACAGGTTCTCTTTTTGGACGCTCCCGCACGATGGACTCACTCGTTTCACTGCTCGCTCAATCCCTGAATGGCAACACGTTTCAACGCCTTATCCTGAGCCAACCGCTGCAGGCGACGAAAGGGAACGCGGCCAAGGTGACAGTGCGGCCGGTCGAGATCAGCGGTGAGACCGCCTACCAGTGGTCGGCTCGCGTTGGGCCACAGGAGACGCACGAGAACCTGTCCGCCGATCAGTTGCGATTGCGGGCGAAGTCGCTGTTCGGTGTGACATTCGGTGACGCCCACCTCTTCACGTCCGAGGCCGACTACACACTCCGAAAGAAGCCACGCGGACCACTCAGAGTGAAGCGGGCACCGTCGTCACTCGCGCCTCAGCCGGTCGCCGATCACAACCGCGAGAAAAATTATTTGATTCCCGTCGGCAAGCCCTGCCCGTTTCTGACGGAAGTCGGCGTGATGCTGCCAGACGGCAAGGTTCGACCGGCGATGTACCACAAGTTTCGCCAGATCAACCGCTACCTCGAATTCGTCGATGACATCCTGCAGTACCTGCCCGCCGAAGGAACCTTGAACGTCGTCGATTTCGGCTGTGGGAAGAGCTACCTCACGTTCGCGCTGCATTACTTGCTGACGACGATCCGCAACCGAAAGGTCTCGATTGTCGGACTCGATTTGAAAGAAGACGTGATCCTAGATTGCTCGCAGATCGCGAAGAAGCTGCGGTGCGAAGGGCTGCGGTTTGAAGTCGGGCGGATCGAGTCCTTCCAACCCGCCAGCTTTGAACCGTCGGGAGCCGTGCATCTGACGGTGTCGCTCCACGCCTGCGACACCGCGACCGACGACGCGATCGCCGCTGCGATTCGCTGGCAGTCCGATGCGATCCTCGCCGTTCCCTGCTGTCAGCACGAACTGAACGAATCGCTGAGCCGAGACCTGCTGCCGGGAATCACCGGCTTCGGAATCCTGCGTGACCGGTTCGCGTCACTCGCGACAGACGCGCTCCGCGCCAAGCTGCTTGAAGTGCGCGGCTACAAGACGCAGATCCTCGAATTCATTGACCTCGAACACACACCGAAGAACCTCCTGCTACGAGCCATCCGCCGCAAGACCCCGGATCCCGATGGCGACGCCTACCGCCACGCGTCCTTTGCAAAACTGAAGTCCGACCTGATGCTCGACACTTGGCGTTTGGAGCAGGCTCTGCTTTAAGGCGGGCGGCAAGACTTGATTGACCCAAAGTAGGCGTGTCACTTCGTGACACGAACGGCTCCCGCCACGGAGTGTCGGGTCTACTTTCTCTTGCCGGTCGCCTAAAGGCTCTCAACTATCGGGAAGAACATGCGGCGCTGGGACATCTTCTGCACGGTGGTCGACAACTTGGGAGACATCGGCACGTGCTGGCGGCTGGCTCGGCAATTGGCTGATGAACATGAGGCCCGTGTCCGGCTGTGGATCGACAAGCTGGAGAGCTTCGCGTGCTTGTGCCCTTCCGTTTCGACCGCTGCCGCCGTGCAGCATGTGGACTCGATTGAGATTCGTCGTTGGCCGTCGGACTTTCCCGCAGTGGATGATGCGGACGCCGATGTGGCGGACGTGGTTGTCGAAGCCTTCGCGTGTGAGCTTCCGGCAACTTATGTCGCGGCGATGGCTCGACGAGGTGTGGCTCCCGTCTGGATCAACTTGGAGTACCTCAGCGCGGAAGGCTGGGTGGATGACTGCCATCGGCTGACCTCGCCTCACCCGAGATGGCCGCTCAAGAAAACTTTTTTCTTTCCCGGCTTCACCCCCAAGACGGGCGGACTGCTGCGGGAACGTGACCTGCGATCTGACCGGGCTGCATTCGATCACGCTGCTCAAGCGGAATTCTGGCGCAGTGTGAATGTTGCTCCACGAACCGACGACGAGCTGCGCGTTTCCCTGTTTTGTTACGACAACCCGGCGCTCCCAGAGCTGTTGCAATGTTGGATCGACGGCGCAACCGCCGTACACGTGTTGGCCGCACCCGGCGCGGCCACGGAACAGATTGCCCGTTGGTCCGGAATCGCACTTCCACCGGGCACGCCGCTTTGTCGCGGATCACTCACCGTGCAGGCCCTGCCGTTTCTGTCTCAGCCCAACTACGACCGCTTGCTCTGGTCATGCGACGTGAATTTCGTGCGCGGCGAGGACTCGTTCGTCCGGGCGCAGTGGGCTGAACAGCCTTTCGTGTGGCAAATCTATCCTCAGACGGAAGGGACTCATCTCATCAAGCTGGATGCGTTCCTGACGCGATCCCTCGGCGAAGGCGACAGGGCTTTCAACGTAGGGGTGGGGCAGCTCGCTTCGAGCGTCGGCGCACCATTGGAAGACGGCGAGAAAATAGGGTGGGCCGACGCGACGAAGCGCTGCTGGCACGCGTGGAATGATCCCGGTGGCGAGCACACCGAAAACATGGCCTCGGCCTGGCAGAGTTTCATCGCAAATCGACTGGCGATTCAGCGGCACGGCAAACTCTGGGCCAACCAGCTTGACCAGCAGAGTGATCTGGCCAACAATCTCGCCCGCTTCGTGCAGGAAAAATGAGGCAGCCCCGCCTCCGCACATTGCCGCGCATTTTGGCCCAGTCGGCCGATGCGACTTCTTTACTTCGACAGGCAGGATGGGAACAGAGTTATGAGTGTGAAGATCGCCGGCGACATTCAGTCGGGCAACGTCATCATGGTTGAGAACGCGCCGGTCGTAGTGCTGAAGGCGGTCTACAACAAGTCGGGCCGCAACCAAGCGGTGGTGAAAGTCCGCGCCAAGAACCTGTTCACCGGCCGCATTTCGGAACTGATCTACAAATCCGACGAAAAGCTGGAAGGGGTGATGCTCGACAAGAAGGATTGCACCTATTCCTACTTCGCCCCACCGATGCACGTCTTCGTGGATTCGGAATACGTCGAGTACGAGATCGAAGCCGAGACCCTCGCCGACCTCGAAAAATACTTCTGCGAAGACATGACGGATGTCTGCGAAGTGACGTTCTACGAAGGTCGTCCCATCTCTGTCGTCCTGCCGAAAGTCATCGTTCGCGAGATCGAGTACACCGAGCCGGCCACGCGCGGCGACACCTCGGGCAAGATCACCAAGACGGCCGTCTTGAAGGACACCAAGCACGAACTCCAAGTCTCCTCCTTCGTCGAAATCGGCGACAAAATTGAAATCGACACCGTCACCGGCGAATTCAAGAAACGCTGCAACTGATCGCCGATAAGAAATACCGTAGGACGGGCACTCTTGCCCGTCCTATTTTTTTTAGGAACGGGGCCGCAATAACTTCCCGAGTGTGGCTGGGGTCGGCGCTTCGCGGCCCCCAGCGTCGTTTGAACACGTCATAATCTGGGGGCGTCGAAACGCCGACCCCAGCCACCCGCCCAGAGTTTAAGTGGTGCCAGTGCCGTCGCTGCCCAAACAAATCGCGTTCAATACGGCGGAAGGAGTCGACGAAAGCCGTGAGAGAGGACGACGGCGAGAAAGAATGGATTGCGGAGCGCGAGCATCCAACGCAGTTCAGGCGGCGACTTGAGATTGTTCCAACTCGCTTGATACTCCTCAGGGTATTCGTGCTGGAGCCAGAAACGGCCGAACAGCAGACGACCGAGCGTTCCCTGCCACTCTTCGTCGCGCGGGATTTCGGCCATGTACCGCGACCACTCATACGGAATCTGATCGGCACCGCAGGCGGCTCCAGCGAGACCTCCCAAGATCGCGGCAGTTGTGTCGGTGTCGCCGCCGAGCAGGATGATCTCTTCCACGGGACGACGAAACTCGCCCGGCCATCGCAACCAGCAGAACAACACCGCAGCGACGGTGAAGACGATGTAGCCGGAGACGCCACGTTGCTGACCGAGCCGCTCGGCGAATTGACTGGAGGACTCGGCGGCGGCCAGTGATTCGGCAACTGCGTTCAGTGCTCGGTCCCAATCGGGGTGGTTCGCTTCTCCACGGCACAGCGCCAGCATGGCCTTCGCGTCGATGGAGACGGGCGAGCCATTCGTCCCAGCGCTGTGAACGATTTCTCGAGCGGCCAAGGCAATCATCATCGCGCCCGATTCGGCTCGCGGATCGGAATGGGTGAGCCGTGTTGAGGCACGGACGAACTCTCGCATCAGCGTTTCATCGCGAGAGAGGCAGAGACCGATGATTCCCGCTCGCATCGCCGGGCCGTTCCCCGCCGAGCGAACTCCGCTCCGATCGGGTGGCCATCCCAACCACGATTTGACGAGCGACCGCGCCGTCGCCAATCCGACTCCAGCGGGAAGACGCAGCAACCACCAACGGAGTCGCCGCGCGAGTGACTTCGCAAACGCAGACGCATCATCAGGATGTTCGATCAGCGCGAGTGCCGTCTCCCACATATGTTCGGTGTCGTCGCTGACCATGCCCCGACCACTAACGAATCGGTGTTGCAACGGTGCTCCGCCAAACAACCGCACTGCTCGCCGTGGAGACAGTCCTTCACGTGGCAAACCCAGCGCATCACCGACCGCCATCCCTCGGACGAAACCACTGAACCAGTCCACGATTTGTGGAGAATTTCGATTCGCGGAAGAGGGCAACTTGGACATCATTTCGCTTCGGCCCCATTGGCGGTCGTAGACGCCGCATTCGACCCACCGATAGAAGGACGAATGCGGCCACTCGATAGGTGACTTGGCATGTCTATGTTTCGCGGGATTGTAATGGATGTAGTCCC
>Ga0114966_10001677_pt1 | contig 20264 bp, 18 predicted proteins | sample M_130207_XF_Meta_FD_87029 | JGI IMG/M metagenome (GOLD analysis project Ga0114966, IMG submission 87029) | Freshwater microbial communities from Lake Montjoie, Canada to study carbon cycling - M_130207_XF_MetaG | ecosystem: Environmental > Aquatic > Freshwater > Lake | place: Lake Montjoie...
CAGGGACAACCTTGATGTACCCCCGCTCCACAGCGAACTTGAACACCGGAAGCAGACAGGTCCTTTCACGTCGAAGGGTAGCGTTCGACGGTTCCTTCCGTTTGAACTGACCCTTCCTCCAGACCCAGAACGAACCAAACTCAGCAGCACCGATCTCGGTGATCCTCATCGACCCAAAATATTCCAGTCCATACAACCGAACCCGTTCAATCGTAGCAGTCCAGGATCCACCCTGACGGGTTGGACCCATGACCGTGACCGCCTTCTCCCACTCCTCGAAAACCTGCTTAAAGGTCTTGGTGTTGATCGACCCTCCACCCTTCACGGTGAGGTACAGGTCCTCATAGAGGTCCAAAGCGAACCGCTCGGCTTCCTTCAGATTGTCGGTCTTGGTGGTAGCGAACCGATACCCATCAGCGTTGGGAACCCGAATACGGGTCTGCCACTTGGGATTTTTGAGACCGTCTCGTTTGTACAGGATGATCCGACCGTCACCACGGACGTCGATCTTTTCCCCGTCACCCACTGACATGATCGAACCCTCAAACCCGATTTAATGAAGGTAATCAGAGGGATCGATTTTGAACACCGTTTTTGTGCAACTTTTGTACATAGCAAAAACGAGCAAAATCGAGCAATTCCACTTTTTGTGAAATTGCTAAATCATTGTTTTTATTGAGAAAAGGTGGCGCACCCGACACGATTCGAACGTGTGACCTTTGCCTTCGGAGGGCAACGCTCTATCCAGCTGAGCTACGGGTGCTTGAGGCCGAGGCGGGCTTCTAGCGGAAAGGTGTGCGTGCCGCTAGCGGCTTGGCGGTGGTCTCCTGAGCCGGGGTTTGCGGTCCAGTCTCCACCGCCTCCGTCAGCTGAGGTCGCGAAGATCGACCGGTTTGGCCGCCCGCACCATCGCTCCACCCGTGAAGGCCAGGGCGAGGCCAATGGCGAGCGGCAGGGCGCCGAGGACCAGCGGCAGCCACAGGATGTTGAGGGCGAAGCTCGTGTCGGGACCCGAGAACAGGCCCGCGATGAAGAGAAGGGCGAAGATTACGGCAAACCCCCCGATCAAAACGCCGGGCACGATCAGCAGCCAGCCAAAAAAACGGAGAATGGGTCTGCCCCGCTCGGCTCCCATGGATTTCATCCCGGTTGCGCCACCACCTGGGCGTCCGCCCCATAGGTGAGCGCCAGGAATACATCCTCGAGGTCCGGGTCCTCGGTGGCGAGGTCCTTGATGTGGACGCCAGCGGCGCGCACGGCCGCCAGCACGGCCTCGACGCTGCTCTCGCCGGTGCGGTAGGAGACGGCCAGACGACCGTCCTTGCGCAACTTGGCGTCAAACCCCTTCACCTTCGGCGCGGCGGTCAGGGGCTCAGGCGGCGTGATCACCACTGTGCGCGTGTCGAGACGGCCGACCAGCTCGCGGGTCGGCTCGCAGGCCACGACCTGGCCGTGGTTGATGATGGCGATCTGGTCGCAGAGCTGTTCGGCCTCTTCCAGATAGTGGGTGGTCAGAACCACCGTCACGCCATGCTTGTTGAGCGCGACGACGTATTCCCAGAGCTGGCGGCGCAGCTCGACATCGACGCCAGCGGTGGGCTCATCGAGGATCAGCACCGGCGGGCGGTGGACCATGGCCTTGGCCACCATCAGCCGCCGTTTCATGCCGCCGGAAAGTTGGCGGACGTAGGCGTTGCGTTTTTCGGTCAGGCCGAGGGCGGCCAGCAGGGCTTCGGACTGCCGTTCGGCCTTGGGCACGCCATAAAGGCCGGCCTGGGTTTCCAGGGACTCGAACGGCGTGAAGAAGACGTCGGCGGCGATTTCCTGCGGCACCACGCCGATCGCGGCCCGGGCGTTGCGCGGTTCGTGGTCGATGTCCCGGCCCCAGATCGAGACCTTGCCCTCGGTCTTGTTGACGATGCCGGCGAGGATATTGATGAAGGTCGACTTGCCCGCGCCATTGGGGCCCAGCAGGCCGAAGATCGAACCCCTGGGGATTTCGAGGTCGATGCCTTTCAGGGCGGTCTTGGCGGGATTGTTCTTGCTGGCGGCATAGGTCTTGACCAGGCCCTTGGCCTCGATGGCGAGATCGGGAAGCGACATGAAGGGTTCTTTGCGGCGGCCTGAATTGACGCATGGGCGCGTGGGCGCATAGGTAAGGCTTCGCCGCCCGATTTGCCAAGGATTGAGGAAACGAGATGTCCGCCGACGACGAACGCTCCGCCCGCCGGCAGGAGATCACCGGTGGGTCCGCCAACCCCGGCCGCAAGGCCGAGGAAGTGACCGTCACCACCCGCCGGGTTGCCTGCGACGGCGTCGGCGGGGCCCTGGGCCATCCGCGGGTCTATATCGAGCTCGGCGTTGATGGCGTTGGCGACTGCGGCTACTGCGACCGCCGGTTTGTGCTGGCGGGATCGAAGCGGCGGAAGGAAAGCGGACTGCTGGCGCCCGGGGTCTATCTCGGGTCCGGCGGGCACTAGCCGCCCGGCGGCGCGCGCCCTAGATTGCCCCCGCCCATGACCGACACCCCCGAGACCCTTGCCCACATTCCCCGCGAGCACACCCAGGACGGGCCCCATGTGCGGCTTTATCTGGTCGATGGGTCGGGCTTTATTTTCCGCGCCTATCACGCCCTGCCGCCGCTGACCCGCAAGTCGGACGGGCTGCCGGTGGGGGCGGTGTCCGGCTTTTGCAACATGCTGTGGAAACTGCTTGTCGACATGAAATCGTCCGAGGATGCGCCGACGCACCTGGCGGTGATCTTCGACCATTCGGAGAAGACGTTCCGCAACGACCTCTATGATCTCTACAAGGCCCACCGCCCGCCGGCGCCCGAGGACCTGGTGCCGCAATTCCCGTTGGTCCGCGAAGCGACCCTGGCCTTCGGCGTGCCATCCATCGAACTGCCCGGCTATGAGGCCGACGACGTCATCGCCTCCTACGCCTGCCATGTGCGCGATATGGGCGGCGAGGTTGTGATCGTCTCGTCCGACAAGGATCTGATGCAGTTGGTCGGTGACCGGGTCTCGATGCTCGACACCATGAAACAGGTCCGCATCGGGCGCGATCAGGTGATCGAGAAGTTCGGGGTCGGACCCGAGCGGGTGGTCGATGTTCAGGCCCTGTGCGGTGATTCCGTCGACAATGTCCCCGGCGCGCCGGGGATCGGCATCAAGACCGCCAGCTTGCTGATCAACGAGTACGGCGACCTCGACACCCTGCTGGCCCGGGCCGGCGAGGTCAAACAGGACAAGCGCCGCGAAACCCTGATCAATTTCGCTGACCAGATCCGGCTTTCGCGCCAGTTGGTGCAGCTGACCTGCGACGCCCCCCTGCCCCAGCCGCTGGATGAGCTGACCGTCGATGAGTTCGACGCGCCCAAGCTGGCGGCTTTCCTCGCCAAGATGGAGTTCGGAACCCTGGCCCGGCGCGTGGCCGGCGGCGAGCGGCCCGAGGCCAAGCCCGCGGTCATGCCGCCCCGGCCGTTCAATGCCCCCGAGGCCGGCGAGCCGGTTGAGGCGCAGACGGTCGATACCGCGGCCTACGCCTGCGTGACCACCGAAGAGGTGCTCGACGCCTGGGTCGCCAGAGCCTTCGAGGCCGGCGTCGTCGCCTTCGACACCGAGACGGACGCCCTGTCGTCATCCGATGCGAACCTGTGCGGCGTCTCGCTGGCCATCGCGCCGGGCGAGGCCTGCTACATCCCGGTCGGCCACGAGATGGAGCAGGACGGCTTCGCCTTCGTAGCCAATGAGCGGCCCGGCCAGATTCCCTGCGACATGGTGATGGCGAAGCTGAAACCGCTGCTGGAAGACCCTGGCACGCTCAAGATCGCCCAGAACGCCAAGTACGATATCGCCGTCCTGTCGCGCTACGGCATCAACGTCACGCCCGTCGATGACACCATGCTGATCTCCTACGTGCTGGAGACGGGCCTGCACGGCCACGGCATGGATGAGCTGTCGAATCTCTGGCTCGGCCACAAGCCGATCAGCTTCAAGACCGTCACCGGGTCGGGCAAGGCGCAGAAGAGTTTCAAACACATCGAGCTCGCTCCGGCGACCTGCTACGCCGCCGAGGACGCCGACGTCACCCTGCGCCTCTGGAAGAAGCTGAAGCCGCGCCTGGCCCGCGAGGGCATGCTGACCGTCTATGAGACGCTGGAACGCGGCATGCCGCAGGTGCTGGCGCAGATGGAATGCGTCGGGGTGATGATCGACCCCGAGCGGTTGCGGCATCTGTCCCACGACTTCGCCATGCGGATGACCGAGTTCGAAGCCAAGGCGCAGGAAGTGGCGGGCCGGCCGTTCAATCTCGGCAGTCCGAAACAGATCGGCGACATTCTGTTTGGCGAGCTGAACCTGCCCGGCGGCAAGAAGACCGCCACCGGCGCCTGGGGCACCGACGCCTCGGTGTTGGAAGAGCTGGCTGCGCAGGGGCACGAGCTGCCGCAGATCCTGCTGGACTGGCGCCAGCTTTCGAAGCTGCGCGGCACCTATACCGAGAACCTGATCGCGGCGGTCAGCCCGCGCACCGGGCGTGTCCACACCTCCTATGCGCTGGCCGCCACCTCGACGGGGCGGCTGTCCTCGTCCGACCCCAATCTGCAGAACATCCCGGTGCGCACCGAAGAGGGCCGCAAGATCCGCGCGGCCTTTATCGCCCCGCCCGGCCAGGTGATGATCAGCGCCGACTACAGCCAGATCGAGCTGCGCCTTTTGGCCCACATCGGCGACATCCCGCAGCTGAAGAGGGCCTTCGCCGAGGGCCTGGATATCCACGCCATGACCGCCTCGGAGATGTTCGGCGTGCCGATCGAGGGCATGCCTGCGGACGTGCGCCGCCGGGCCAAGGCGATCAATTTCGGTATTGTGTACGGCATCAGCGCCTTTGGCCTCGCTAACCAGCTGGGCATCGGCCAGGGCGAGGCGGGCGACTACATCAAAACCTATTTCGCGCGGTTCCCGGGCATCAAGGCCTATATGGACTCCGCAAGAGCGATGGTCCGCGAGAAGGCCTATGTGACCACCATCTTCGGCCGCAAGATCAACATCCCCGACGTCAATGCGAAAGCCGTCGGCCAGCGCCAGTTCGCCGAGCGGGCAGCGATCAACGCCCCGATCCAGGGCGCGGCCGCCGACATCATCCGCCGGGCGATGATCCGTATGCCGGGCGCGCTTCGGGACGCGAACCTGTCAGCGAAAATGCTGATGCAGGTGCACGACGAACTCGTGTTCGAGGCGCCGCAGGCCGAGGCTGACGCCACGATCGCCGTCGTGCGCCGCGTCATGGAAAGAGCCGCCGAGCCGGCCGTAGCGCTCACCGTGCCGCTGGTGGTTGATGCCCGCGCCGCCGCCAGTTGGGACGAAGCCCACTGAACGGGCTGGTCATCGGCCGGGCCAGCCTTGCGGATGCCGAGCCCGCCATGCGCCTGCTGCGCGAGGTCGCCGTCTATCGCGAAGGCAAGGGCCAGTTCCGCTGGAACAAGGAATGGTTCACCCTGGAAGCCGCACAGGGCTGGATCGAGTCCGGCCAGCTGGTCAGCGCGCGCCAGGACGGCGAGCTGGTCGGGGTCATGCTGTTCCAGTCAGAGGACCAGCGTTTCTGGCCCGATCGGCCCAAGGGCGAGGCGTTCTTCGTCCATCGCCTGGCCCGCAAGCCCGGCGCGCGGATCGAAGGCGGGCTGGCGGGTCCCATGCTCGACTGGGCCTATGCCGAGACCAAACGGCTGGGCCGCCCCTGGCTTCGCCTCGATTGCGCGCCGGACGACAAGCTCTGCGCCATCTACGAGGGCTGGGGCTTCGACCGCATCGACCTCAAACAGATCGAGCCGGACTTCTGGAGCTGGCGTTGGGAGAAATCCTCGGGGACATAACCCGGTTCGCGTCCCCAAAATGCAGGCCAACTTGACCGCTTGTCAGACGGCGAAATCCGGTCAAGGGTTCGACCCAAGGGGAGAGCGCCATGACCAATACCGCACACTCACGCCGTGACATGCTGAAAATGGCGGCCGCCGCGCCGGCCGCCATGTCCGGCCTCGCCGCCCTGCCGGCCTTCGCCCAGAGCGGGCGACAGATCAAAGGCCACGACGCCTCGGCTGTGCCGAGCGCGGCGACCCTCGGCAAATGGCTGCGCCAGCTGCACAACTTCGGGCCGATCCGGGCCACGGGGACCCCGCAGTGCCGCGCTTTCGAGGAGTTCCTCGCCGCCGAGATGGGCAAGATGGGCTGCACGGTTGAGCGCGACCAGTTCAAGCTGACCAGCTGGGAATGCGACATCAAGGATTGCTCGATCGTCGTGAAGGAAGATGGCGGCAAGACCCGCCGCCTGGAGGTGATCGCCTATTTCCCGTTCGGCGGCTCGACCCGGGGCAAGGACGGCGTCACCGGCAAGGTGCTGTTCGCCGACGCCGAGGGCGAACAGTCCGGCGCGGCGATCCTCGCCAAGTACCCGGCGGACCAACTGGCCGAATCCATCGTGGTCATCAACATGCCGCTGAAGGGCGGCGGCATCCGTGGCACGGTGACCTTCTATCCGGGGATGACCTTCCCCGATCCCCTGCCGCCGTTGGCGCGCGCCGAGCGCATCGCCTCCCAGGGCGGGGGCGCGCCTATGGCCGCGCTGGAGAACAAGTGCAAGGCCCTGATCCTTTGCTACAACGACGTGTCGGATAAAGCCGCGCGCCACAACTATCTCCCGTTCAGCCAGCCGCACCGCAAGATTCCCGCCGTCTGGGTCGGCAAGTCCGGCAGCGACTATCTGAAGAGCGTCTCGGGCAAGGCAACCGCCACCGTCCGTTGCGACGCCACCCTGACGCCCAACGCCAGGGCCGATTCCCTGATGGCGGTGATGAACGGCCCCAGCCGCGAGGTGGTGTTCATGACCACCCACACCGACGGGCCCAATGAGGTGAACGACAACGGCGGGCTGGGCCTGCTCGCCTGCGCTACCTATTTCTCCAAGGTGAAGCCGAGGCGGACTTTCGCCTTTTCCCTGCCGACCGGCCACTACGCCTCGGGCGCGATCCGCGATGCGGTGACAGGCTCGGGACGGGCCTCGGGAACCGGCGGCAACATGACCAAGTGGCCGGACCTGGTGAACCGCGCCGTCGCCCAGATGGCGCTGGAACAATTGGGCGCCATGGAATGGGCCGACGAGGACATGCACTGGGGCCCGACCCACCGGCCGGCGCCCGAGCACTGGATCCCGACGCCCAATATGCAAGGCCAGATCGGCAAGATGCTCATCGCCTCGACCACCGGGCTTGACCCGAAATATTCGCGCACCGGCCTCGTCATCTCCGGCCAGGCGCCCGGCGAGGGCGGCGGTTTGCGCACGCGCGGCATCCCGGGCATCGGCCTGATGGGCTCGCCGCACTATTTCTTCCGCTGTGATCCGAAGGGGGTGATCGACAAGCTCAGTCCCGAGGTCATGCACAACCAGATCATGATGGCCACCCGCATGCTGACCATGATGGACCGGCTGACGCCTGAGCAGTTGAGGGGAGCGGCCCCGATCGCCGACAGCGACATTTTTTCTTGAGGCTTATGGGCGCGCTTTGCGCGCCTTGAAATGAGTACACCGAGATCACGGAGGAGACACGGAGGACACGGAGGGTCTGAGCGAGCCCGGACACCCCTGTGATCTCCGTGCATGCCCTCGGGCTTGCCCGAGGGCCCCGTGATCTCCGTGTACTTATTTCAGCCGCGCCGGAGGCGCGGGTTGGTACGGGACTACGCCGCCAGGCCGGCGTTTTGCAGGAGGCCTCGGACCATTTCGAGCTGGCCGGGGGCCTGGGCGAGTTCGGCTCGGATTTCCGGGGCGCGGGTCATTTTCAGGACCTCGGCGCGGGCGCGTTCGGTGACAGGTCCGCTCGGCGCGGCTTCTCCCGAGGCCAGTTTCACCAGCACGGCGAGACGACTGGCGGCCGGCATCTTCGCCTTGGCGATCGCGGCGATCAGCTTGCAGTCGGCCTCGATCATGCCGCCCACTTCACCCAGCTTGGACTGAATGGGGGCCAGCTCCTCGGGCACAAAGCCCACCCGCCCGACCGAGCGCTGCACACTGGCCAGGGAGGCCAGCTTGACGGACGGTGATTCCGGCGATCCGCGCAGCTCGCGCTCAAACTTGAGCCCGGTGACATAGGCCGCGATCCAACGGCTGGCCCCGCGCTTGTTGGCCGCGCCGGTGATGTTTTCGGCCAGCGTCGCCAGGGCTTCGATCTCGCCCAGTGGTGTGCGGCCTGTGCCCACCAGCGCCTCAATGAAATCGGTGCGGATCATCAGTTTCGAACGCTCGACGAAGGCGGCGTGGACCTGCTCGTGGGGCAAATGCTTGCCGGCCGCGGCGCTGAGGCACATGGCGAGCGCACGGAGCAGCGCGATCTCTTCTTCGGGATCTTCCGGGCGCAGCCGGCGGTGCTGCGCAAGCTCGGTCAGCACGCGCTGCGACAGGGCGACGCGCAAATTGGGGAACTTGTCGCCTTCCAGCCAGTTGGCGAGCCGCGCCGCGGCCCCGTCCAGTTCCGGCATCAAGCGCGCCACCGCCGGCTCTACGGCGGCCAGGGTATCGACCATGTCGGCCGCGGCCAGACGGGTCATGGCCGCGAGGCTGCCGCCGAGATCGAGGTTGGGACCGAGCAGCGCCGCCATGCCGACCTTGGACCCGAGAATTTCGGCCAGAGGCGTTTCCAGCACGTTGAAGGCAATGGTTCGGGCCTTGGGTGACGGCGGCGCGGCCTCGGCGAGATCGAGCAGGCGGCCCACCTTGTCCGTCCAGCCACCGGCCCGGCCGATAGTCTTGGCCACAGCCCCGCCCAGCAGGTAGAGCGGCTCGTCCGTACCGGCCACGCGCTCGCAGGCGGCGGCGAAACCTTCCTTTTCGATATCGGGGAAATGCCCCTTGCGCTCGTCGCGCAACACCCGCGCGATGGTGGCTTCAACCAGCGCCTTGAAGTGGCGCATGATCTCGTGAACCGAGGCGCCCTGGTCCTGGGCCTGGGGAACAGCGACCTTCTGGATGGCGTGCTGCAGGTCCATGCCCGCGTCGAGCTTTTCCATCAGGTCCGCGCGGTGCAGCAGTTCGAAGGGCGTCACCTTTTCCCGCGCCAGCCAGCCTTCGAGCAAGCGCCCGATCACGTCGCGGGCGTGGATGGTGTAGAGGTCCTGCGGCGCGACGCAGAGCGGCGTCGCCGGCCGTTCGACGGCCTTGCGGTCGGCCTTGCCGACATCGCCCTTGGTCAGGATGTTGACCGACTTGAATTCGTTGGTGTCCTCTTCGAGGATTTCCTTGGTGACGCGGATGGCGCCGGCCTTGCCGTTGGTGAGCAGCTCTTCGGCGCTCTCAATGGCCCGCGTGCGGTCTTCGCTGGCAAGCTCCAGCGTCCAGGAGGTGGCCCCCGGCTTGCGGACATAAACCTCGTAATGGACCTGACTCATCAGGCCGTAACCTTGGCCGATGAGCCCTTAAGGGCGAGTTGACGGCAACTGCCCCGCGCGATTGTCGGAGGCCTGTGTTTCCCGAGCCTCTTCAGGCGCCGGCCGCATCCAATTTGCCCGCCAGCCGCTCGATGCCGCGACGGATCATCTGGCCATAGGGATCGTCAGCCAGGTGGCCGGCGAATTCGCGCGCTGAGGCCAGATGCTTTCGACTCAGCGTGGCGTCGCCGAGCTTGAGATAGTCCTCCGCCAGATTAACGTGCAGCGAAGGCATAAAGAGGCCGATGGACATCTGGTGGCGCAGGGTATCGGCATCGGTGCAGTGCAAGGCCGCGTCCAGGGCGCGAAGATCCCAGGCCAGTTCGTCGGCCGGATCGTCCTGAGCGTCGGCGATGTGATGCGACAGGACGCACTCCTGGATCGAGTCGACGTCATTTTGCGATAACAGGGCTTCGAGCCGGCTTCGTCCGCCGGCGCGATCGCCACTGCGAATCATGGCCGTCGCCGCCATCATTTCAGTCTTGATCTCGTCGATCGTCACAGCCGTCCTCACACCTTGTTGTGCGAGAACAAAAATAGAACTGATTCGACGGGTCGTCCAGCCGCTAGTAGCGGTAGTGATCTGGCTTGAAGGGCCCCGTCTTCGGCACATTGATGTAGGCCGCCTGATCGTCGCGCAGCACCGTCAGCTTGGCGCCCAGCTTGTCCAGGTGGAGCATGGCGACCTTTTCATCGAGGTGCTTGGGCAGGGTGTAGACGCGGTTTTGATAGGCGTCCCGGTTGGTCCACAACTCCAGCTGCGCCAGGGTCTGGTTGGTGAAGGACGCGCTCATCACGAAACTCGGGTGCCCCGTGGCGTTGCCGAGATTTACGAGGCGGCCTTCCGACAGGACGATGATCTTCTTGCCGTCCGGGAATTCCACATGGTGGACTTGGGGCTTGATCTCGTCCCACTTGAAGTTGCGCAGGCCCGCGATCTGGATCTCGGAATCGAAGTGGCCGATGTTGCAAACGATGGCGTTGTTCTTCATCGCCCGCATGTGGTCGACGGTAATGACGTCCTTGTTGCCAGTGGCGGTGACGAAGATGTCGGCGTTGGGGGCAGCCTCGTCCAGGGTCTGGACCGCATAGCCTTCCATGGCCGCCTGCAGGGCGCAGATCGGGTCGATTTCGGTGACGATCACCCGCGCGCCGCCCTGGCGCAGGGAAGCGGCCGAGCCCTTGCCGACATCGCCGTATCCGCAGACCACGGCGACCTTGCCGGCCAGCATGACGTCGGTGCCGCGGCGGATCGCATCGACCAGGCTCTCGCGGCAACCGTAGAGGTTGTCGAACTTGGACTTGGTGACGCTGTCATTGACGTTGATGGCGGCGAACGGCAGCTCGCCCTTTTCGGCCATCTGATAGAGGCGGTGAACGCCGGTGGTGGTCTCTTCCGAGACGCCGGTGATGGCGGCGGCGATGGCCGAATAGAAGCCGGGCTTTTCCTTGAGGTAGCGGTTCATCACCGCGAACAGGGCTTCTTCTTCCTCGTTCGTGGGTTTGGAGATGACCGACGGGTCTTTTTCCGCCTTGGGGCCGAGCACGCAGAGCAGGGTGGCGTCGCCGCCATCGTCGAGGATAAGGTTCGGATAACCGCCATCCGACCACTGGAAAATCCTGTGGGTGTATTCCCAGTATTCCAGCAGGTTCTCGCCCTTGAAGGCGAAGACCGGCACGCCCGTGGCGGCGATGGCGGCGGCGGCGTGGTCCTGGGTCGAGAAGATGTTGCAGCTGGCCCAGCGCACATCGGCGCCAAGGGCGGTCAGGGTCTCGATCAGCACCGCCGTCTGGATGGTCATGTGCAGCGAGCCGCAGATGCGGGCGCCCTTGAGCGGCTGGTCCTTGCCGAATTCGGCGCGCACGGCCATCAGGCCGGGCATCTCGGTCTCGGCGATGGCGATTTCCTTGCGGCCCCAGTCGGCGAGAGTGATATCCTTGACGATATAGTCGACCACAGCTGAGCTCCGGATGCTGAATTTGGCCGTTCCTATAGCGGCGCGCGGGCCCTAGGGCAACGAAGATATAAAGATATCCTTATATCACGGCCACTTGTCGTAGAGCTCTTCGATGTTGGTCAGCATCGCCATGCGATCCTCTTCCAGCAGGTACCCCCCACCGATCAGGCGATCGAGGGCCTGGTCGTATTTGCCCAGATAGATTTCGCGCGAGCCGTAGCGCGCATTGAGCGCCGCCTTGCCGAACGGTTGAAAGCCGCCGGAATTGCCGCAGGTCTCACTGATCGAAGTGGTCACCGCCGGCGGCAGAGAGGGCGGAACCGGCTTGCCGATCGGCAGGGTGAGTTCGGGGAACCGCACACCGCCTTGCGGGATCGCATCGCCGTTGGTCATCGGCACGAGCGTCTTGACGCCGGGGAGCGGATTGAAGCCGGGGCCCGCGGGTGGCTGTTCGGTGGCCAGGCGGAAGAGCGCGCTGTCGGGCAGATTGTGGGCGCCGGCCGCCGACTTCACCCCGATCTGTTTTTCCAGGCCCAGCACCAGGGCTCGCATATAGGGGGCGTAGGCGAGCGGGTTTTGCTGGATGCGCACCCCGCCGTTGCAGCGGGGGTTCGAAAGCTCGCGGCTGGCGACGTGCATTGACGGCATGTCGTAGCGGCGGAAATTGCGGGTCTGCACCTTCACCGAGGTGATCCCGGCGCGCAGGCGGTAGAAGTCAGTGTAGTTGGCGACGTCGATATAGACCGGGTCGGTGCGCGGCCGGATCATCAGTTCGGCCTTGGACAGCGGCTTGCCGTTGGGATCGACGTACGGGGTCTGTTTCGTCACCCCCCGGGCGGCGGCGATATTGTTGATCGCCAGCCAGTTGCCGATGCCGTCGATCGCGATGGCGCCATCGAACACCCGGCGCTCGGTCAGGGGATCGACGTTGAATCCCTCGGCGATGAAGGTGTTCACGAACCAGGCGCTCTGGGAAATCCCGCCAAGGATCAGCTTTGGATATGGACCCAGAAAATCCAAATAGTCGGTCGACTCACCTTGGGTTTGCGGTTTGGGCGTCCGCCCGCCGAGCCATCTCGCGAAATCACGCATAATGACGAGTCCAACGCCTTGGGCGTTCTCAGGAACTCCAGCAGATATTCCCGTCTGCCACTGCACGCGCGCATAGGCCGTGGCGTGGTTCTTCAGGAAGGCGCCCAAAGCGCCCTGGCTTACGGCTGATCCCCTGTTCTCGGAGTCGATGAATAAGACTTCGGTCTGAGGTTTCCCCGGACCATAGGGGACGCGCTGGATAATCTCGAAGTTGGAGCGGTATTCGTATTGGCCCGCGCTATTCCTGGGCAACGAAGCCAGGCCAACGACGGGTTCTCGCGGGTCGACAACGCCGCGGACCTCACCGCTGATCCTGACATAGTCACCTTCGGTCTGGATGCGGCTCGAAATCACCATAGTGACGCGAGACGTATTCGCCGGCGTCTGCGAAACCGCCTGCCCCGCCAGCATCATCACCGCCACGACCGCGAGCAGTCTGAACATGCGACCAATCCCCCTCTTGCGGGCCGGAATGTAGCCAAGAGGCGCTCCCGCTGATAGAGGCGGGGCCGAAACCTTGCGAGGAACTCCCATGGCCTTCGACAACCCCCAGGTCGACCCCGCCCATCCCCGTCACGACTGGACGCTGGAAGAGATCGAGGCGCTGTTCGAGCTGCCGTTTTCGGAACTGGTGTTCCGCGCCGCCACCGTGCACCGGCGCTGGTTCGACCCCAATGAGGTCCAGGTCTCGCGTCTGCTCTCGATCAAGACCGGCGGCTGCCCGGAAAACTGCGGCTACTGCAGCCAGAGCCAGTCGTTCGAGACGGGTGTTCCGGCCTCGCGCCTGATGGACATCGACGCCGTGCTGGCCGAAGCGCGCGCGGCGAAAGACGGCGGGGCCCAGCGGTTTTGCATGGGCGCCGCCTGGCGCGACCTGAAGGACCGCGACCTGCCCAAGGTTTCGGCCATGGTGGCCGGCGTCAAGGCCATGGGCATGGAAACCTGCGTCACGCTGGGCATGCTCGAGCCGCACCAGGCGGTGGCCCTGAAAGCGGCCGGCCTCGACTATTACAACCACAACCTCGACACCTCGCCCGAGTACTACGGCAAGGTCGTCACCACCCGAAATTACCAGGACCGGCTCGACACCCTGAACCACGTCCACGAGGCGGGCCTGAAAACCTGCTGCGGCGGCATTGTCTCCATGGGCGAGACGCGGCGTGATCGCGCCGGCCTCTTGCTGGCGCTGGCCACCCTGCCCCACCATCCCGACAGCCTGCCGATCAACGACCTGATGCCGGTGCCCGGAACGCCGCTGGGCGGTTCGAAATCGGTCGGCGGGATCGAGTTCGTCCGCATGATTGCGGTGGCGCGCCTGGTTTGCCCGAAAGCGGTGGTGCGCCTCTCGGCCGGCCGCGATCACATGAGCCGTGAGCTGCAGGCGCTGTGTTTCCTCGCCGGCGCCAATTCGATGTTCGTCGGCAATGTGCTTTTGACCACGCCCAACCCGGAACTCGATACCGACGCGGCGTTGTTTGCGGATCTGGGTCTGCGGCCGATGACCATGGACGCGGGCGAAACCGTTAGCGCCTAGCCTTTCCCTCCCGCTTGTCGGGAGGGTGGCTCGCCACAGGCGAGACGGGTGGGTCTTTCTGGCGCCGGGGGTTACCCACCCTGGCGGCTTCGCCGCCTGTCCCTCCCAACTTCGTGGGAGGCAAAGACGTCACCGCTCTTCCTCGAACCGGGCTTCAACCAGGGCGATCAGGGCGTCCAGCGCTTCCTCAGCTTGCGGACCCTCGGCCTCGATCTCGACGTCACTGCCGATGCCGGCGGCCAGCATCATCAGGCCCATGATCGAGCGGGCGTCTACCCACTGGCCCTCGCGCCCCACCCGCACCTCGGCGTTGAATCCGGAAGCGAGTTTGACGAATTTAGCGCTGGCCCGGGCGTGCAGGCCGCGTTCGTTGCAGATGTGAACCGTGCGCCGCAGCGTCACTTTTCGCTCGTCAGCAGGTAGGAGGCGACCGAGATATATTTGCGGCCCGCTTCCTGGGCGGCGGCCACGGCGCCTTGCAGGTCCATGCGCCCGCGGACGCTGGCGAGCTTGATCAGCATCGGCAGGTTAAGGCCCGCGATCACCTCGGCGTGGGTCTGTTCCATCACCGAGATGGCGAGGTTTGAGGGGGTGCCGCCAAACATGTCGGTGAGCAGAACCACGCCCTGGCCCTGGTCGACATCGGCGCAGGCTTTCAGGATGTCGCGCCGGCGGCGCTCCATGTCATCGTCCGGCCCGATGCAGATGGCGCGCACGCCGGTCTGCGGGCCGACGACATGCTCCATCGCCAGAACGAATTCCTCGGCCAGGCGCCCGTGGGTTACGACCACCAGTCCGATCATGCTTGTCGTCCCAAGGGACAAAACTCCGGCCGCGAGCAGGGCGCCCAACGCGAAAGTTTGGCTAGATACGCTCGTTGCTGCGCTTATCCAAGCGTCATCAGCACCTGGCGAAGCTTCGCGGTCGCCGAGACCTCGTAACGCGCCAGATGCACCCGTGGCGTGGCTATCCCCAGCAGGGTTTCCTGTTCAGGTTCAGGAACGCGCTCCACCTCCGCGGCCGGGCTCATGACGGCGATCAGGCTGACCGGCGCGAAGGTGATGGCGGTCTGGGCCCGCACGCCCAGACCGCGGATTTCCATCAGCCCGAAGAGAGCGTCCGGCGCCCGCCCGTAGAGCCGCCCGCCCGAGGTCCACAGCTCCACCCGGTCATCAGCGGCGAACAGGAAACCTTCGTCCAGCAGCCGCAGGGCGAGGTCGCTCTTGCCGCTGCCGGACGGCCCGGTGATCAACACCCCGCGAAGGCGCCCGCCGCGGGCCTGGGCCATCAGCACGCCATGGACGATCATGATCCGCTCCGCACCGGCAGGGTCAGCAGGAAGCGGGCGCCGAGCATCCTGCCGTCCGCGTCCCGCCGGTTCTCGGCCCACAGCCGGCCATTGTGGGCGGCGGCGATCTGCCGGGCGATGGAAAGTCCGAGGCCGGAATTGCCCGCCCCGCCGACCACCTTCGAAGCCTTGGGGCGCGAGGTGTAGAACCGCTCAAAGATCATCTCCAGATTCTCCTGGGGAATGCCGGGCCCGTCGTCATCGACGGTGATCAGCACCTCGGACCCGCGCCGCTGCATGGCGACGCGCACCGCCGCGTCCTTACCGCCTTCCATCACCGTGAACGAGCGGGCGTTGTCGATCAGGTTGCGGAACACCTGGGCGAGCGGTCCCTCGCGCCCGGCAACCGGCATGGTCTCGGCCGGGGGCTCAAAGATGACCGGCGGGTCGGACTTGCGCGCCGAGGCGCCATAGACCGAGACGATATCCTGCATCAGCCGCCCCACATCAACCGCGCGCGGCTCGTCGCGCGATAGCTCGGCGTCGAGACGCGAGGCATTGGAGATATCGGTGATCAGCCGGTCGAGCCTCGCCACGTCCTGCTTCAGAATGGCCAGCAGCCGCTCGCGCGCCGCCGGGTCCTTGACCAGGTCGAGGGTTTCCACCGCCGAGCGGATCGAGGTCAGCGGGTTGCGGATTTCGTGGGCGACGTCGGCGGCGAACCGCTCGATGGCGTCCATCCGCTCGGAAAGCGCGCCGGTCATGGTCTCCAGACTGCGCGACAGGTCGCCCAGCTCATCGTCCCGCTTGGAGATTTCGGGCAACGAGATCGACCGGGCTCGCGACAGGCGCACCTGGTCGGCAGCCCGCGACAGACGCCTGACCGGCAAGGCGATCACGAAGTTCAGCAATAGAGAGGAGGCGAGCGTTCCCAGAATGGCGATGATGATGAAGGGCGTCAGCGCGGCCCGCTGGCGGCTGATGATGGCGTCGACATCGCCGCCTTCGATGGTCAGCACCCCCAGCACCGCGCCCACCGGCTTGATGGCCAGCGACACCGACACCTGGCGCCCGCCGCTGGAGGTCATTCGCGAGCCATAGGCATAGTCCTTGGCCATCGCGGCCCTGGCCTCGGCTTCCAGCTCGATGCGCGCACGCTGGGCGTTGCGGGATTCACGCCCTTCGGCCCTGACCTTGAACAGGCCCCCGGGCTTGCGAAGGTTGGGCAGGGGGGTCTGGATGATGCGGTCATTGATGATGTGGCTGTCGGCCACCACCGCGCCCTGGGCGTCGAAAATGCGGATCCGCTGGGTGGACGGCACATGGAACGAAAGCAACGCCTGACGGGCCAGTTCGGCGTCCAGCACCGGATCGGGTACGCCTTGCGTCGCGCCGAAGGCCGACAGGAATTGCGAGACCAGCTCGGCTTCGGTGCGCAGGGCGTCCTGCTGGGCCTCGATCAGCGAACGGCGGGTTTCATTGAGGATCAGCGCCCCGCCGATCAGCACCAGAAGGCCAATGACGTTCAGGGCGATGATCGTCCGGCCGAGCCGCGAGCCCCGCCAGATCGGGTCCAGCCGCCGCTGGCGCATCCGTGGTTTAGAGTTCGCGATAGCGGTACCCGACGCCGTAGAGGGTTTCGATCGCATCGAATTCCGGATCGACCTGGCGGAACTTCTTACGCATCCGCTTGATGTGGGAATCGATGGTTCGGTCATCGACATAGACCTGGTCGTCGTAGGCCGCGTCCATCAGGTTGTCGCGGCTCTTCACAAAGCCCGGGCGCTGGGCCAGCGATTGCAAGAGCAGGAATTCGGTGACGGTCAGCTTCACCGGCTTGCCATCCCACAGGCAGTCGTGGCGGGCTGGATCGAGGGTGAGGCGCCCGCGCTTGATAGCCTTGGAGGCGCCGCTTTCGACCTCGGCGGTAAGCGAGGATTCCTCATTGGCCCGGCCACGCCGCAGCACCGCCTTCACGCGCTCGATCAGCAGCCGCTGCGAGAACGGTTTGTGCATATAGTCGTCGGCCCCGAGGTTGAAGCCGAGTATCTCGTCAATCTCGTCGTCCTTTGACGTCAGGATGATGACCGGCGTCTCATGGGTCTGGCGAAAGCGCTTGAGCACTTCCATGCCGTCCATGCGTGGCATCTTCACATCGATGATGGCCAGATCCGGCGGATCGTTTTCCAGGCCTTCCAGGCCGGAAAGCCCGTCATAGAAGGCCTGGACCTGATGGCCGTGGCTTTCCAACGCCAGGGAGATCGAGGCCACGATGTTTTCGTCGTCGTCTATCAGGGTGATCTTGGCCATGAGTCTCTTGGGTCGCCCGTTGCTGATCGTCGCGCAAGCTATGCCGCGCCGCCCCTTGGAGCAATCGGGAGCGGCGAAACTTGGGCGCTGTGCGGGGCGCGTTGCGAAAAAGTGGTTTCCGGTTTTTCGATCACAACGCGTCCCAATGTTTAGTGATAGAGCACGATTCAACGATCAGGCGATTCCGCCTGATCGTTGAATCGTGCTCTATGGAAGCGCAATGTGGCGGCCATGGTTCCGCCCCAGGGCCCGGCATGAACGAACCTGAGATCAGAGGCCTTTGCCCTCCCGAGTACGACAAGGTCCGCGAGACCTTCGCCGCAAACTTCGCAGCCGACGAGGAACTGGGCGCGCGATTTAGCGTGGCCATCGAGGGCGAGATTGTGGTCGACCTGATGGGCGGCTGGGCCGACCGCGACCGCACCGTCCCGTTTTCTGAAACCACCCTGACGCCGATCCATTCGACCACCAAGGCGCTGGCCGCCCTCATGGTCGCGCGGCTGGTGGCGGCCGGAAAGCTGGACTATCGCCAGACGATGGCCGGGGTCTGGCCCGAATTCGCCGCCGCCGGAAAGGCCGCCATCACGGTCGAGCAGGCGCTGTCGCACCAGGCCGGGCTGGCCGGATTCCCCGAGACCATGGATCCGGCCCTGTGGTTCGATCATGACGCCATCTGCGCGAAACTGGCCGCCATGACCCCGCTCTGGCCGCCCGGAACCGCCAGCGGCTATCACCCGATGACCTTCGGCTATCTGGCGGGCGAGATTTTCAGGCGGATCGACGGGCGCACGATCGGCCGGGCCCTGGCCGAGGATGTCGCCGCCCCGCTGGGCCTTGATCTGTGGATCGGCCTGCCGGAAAGCGAGCACGCCCGCTGCGCCGAGACCATGAAACCGCGCCAGCTGCCCCGGTTCGGTCCGCCCAATCTGGCCCTGGCGGCGGCGTTCCAGAAACCCTGGTCGACAGCGGGTGGCCGCTCAATCAACGAGTGGCGCAAGGCAGAGATCCCGTCAGCCAACGGCCACGCCACGGCCGAGGCGCTCGCCCGCCTGATGGCGATCCTGGCCACCGACACCTTGGGCATGGCCGAGGCGGCCGGCGCCGAGCGCATCCGGGGGCAGGATCTGGTTTTGCCCTTCGAGGTCTCCTGGGCGGCCGGGTTCATGCGCAACCCGCCGAACCTGTTCCTCGGGCCGGGCGAGCAGACCTTTGGCCACTATGGCCGGGGCGGCAGTTGCGCCTTCGCCGATCCCGAACGAGGCGTCTCCGGCGCCTATGTGATGAACCGCGAATCCCACCACATCATCGGCGATCCCCGGGCCGTGCGCCTGATCGAGGCGGCCTACTCCGGCCTCTGAGCCGTCTCGACGGCCAGCCGCGCCAGCCTGGCGTTGCGGACGGCGCCCACCAGGAAGAGCGCCACACCTGCCCAGATCAAGCCGAACGCCAACTGGTTCAGCGGATGGAACGGCTCGCCCTGCAGGACACCCAGCGAGAAACTGACGGTCGGGCTGAAAAACTGCAGGAAACCCATGGCGGTAAGCGGCAGGCGGCGCGTGGCCCAGGCGAAGAGGGCCAGCGGAACCGCTGTCAGGGGCCCCGAGGCGATCAGCCAGGCGGCGGCGGTGGGGCTCTTCAGGAAGTGGCCGGACCCCTGGGTCTCCAGCCAGACTGCGAAGGCCAGCGCGGGAGCAAGCAAGACGAGGCACTCGACGAAGAGCCCAGCCTGGGCGTCGACCGCCACGCGCTTCCTGACGATGCTGTAGCCCGCAAACGGGATCGACACCGCCAGCGACACCCACGGCAGACGGCCCAGTGCGATGGCCTGCACCGCGACACCAGCGGCCGCGAGCGCAATGGCGCCCAGCACGAACGGGCTCAGGCGTTCGCGGAAGACCACGGCGCCGGCCGCCATACTGATCAGCGGCAGGATGTAATAGCCCAGCGAGGATTCGGTCACCCGGCCGTGGGTCGCGGCCCAGATGAAGGTGATCCAGTTGATCGCCACCAGAAGGGAAGAGAGCGCCAGCCAGGCCAGGGTTTTCGGGTTGGTCAGGGCCCGGCGCACCTGTCCGCCATGTCGGGCCACAAGGACAAAGATCCCCGCCGTCACCACGCCCCAGATGATGCGCTGGCAGAGAATCTCCCACGGGCCGGGACCTGCCCGCGCGATCGCCTGCATGGCCAGGGGCAGAAAGCCCCAGATGAGGTTTGAGCCGATGGCGGCCCCAAGTGCGGCGCGCCTTTCGCCCGCCGCCTGGATGTCCATCGGAGGGTTCTTTCTCTAGGCCAGCTGCTTGGCGATCAGGCCGCGTTCGTGCAGCAGCTCGGCGATCTGCACGGCGTTGAGCGCCGCGCCCTTGCGCAGGTTGTCGGAGACGACCCACAGATTGAGGCCGTGCTTGACGGTCGGATCATTGCGGATGCGGCTGACGAACACCGAAAACTCGCCCTGGGCTTCCTTGGGCGTGATGTAGCCGTCGTTGCCGGTGCGGTTGTCGATCACCACCACGCCCGGCGCATCGCGCAGGATGTCGCGCGCCTCATCCTCGTCAAGGGGATTGTGGAACTCGATATTCACCGCCTCGGAGTGGCCGACCATCACC
>Ga0114966_10001679_pt1 | contig 20254 bp, 12 predicted proteins | sample M_130207_XF_Meta_FD_87029 | JGI IMG/M metagenome (GOLD analysis project Ga0114966, IMG submission 87029) | Freshwater microbial communities from Lake Montjoie, Canada to study carbon cycling - M_130207_XF_MetaG | ecosystem: Environmental > Aquatic > Freshwater > Lake | place: Lake Montjoie...
AGGAGAATGGAGATTTCCTAAATGCGCAGGTTGATTCCACTATCGCAATTGCACAAGTCAGTCTTCGCGCAAAGAATGGGGAGCTACAAATTAATCCTCGTGAAGTTGCTTCTATTTTTGAATGTATATTTGCGTGGTTTAGGAGATGTCGACCAAATCGAGGAACGGCTCAATAGTTTGCTGAGAGTTTGATTTCTTTTTTTCAAAATAAATAGAATATTTCTCTATTTTTGTATTAATATTCATCATCTTTGAAAAAACGAGATTTATTGATTCATTCAATGTGAAGAAAATTTCTTGATAAAGCTCTTCAACAGGATATTTTAGAAAACCAGCGAAATCATCACTATGTATCTGTTGCTGGATAATTTTATGTAAGATAACACTATCTTGTTTTGATGTAGTTATTTTCTTGATACAATAATTAAAACAGCTCCCATCATCGAAGACTTTCATATATTTATCATTTATTCCGTATATTTTATATAAATTCTTGCTTGGGTGATGGGTTTTTGAAAGTTTGAAGAGTATTTGTTCAAACTTATAGAGTGGAATCGTTAAATTGGATGGGTCGCTCGATAAATAGAAGCGGTTTTTTTCCTCAGTTTTTTGAATATTCATTATTAATTAAAGATGTTATGATATCTTTAAGTCGGTGTAAAAATTGAATTAAAAGCAATTTGATATATATAATATAATAAAAACCAAAATGGAAGAACTGAAACCAGAATATCGTAATAAAATAGTTGAAATATATGAACGGATTGCTTTTGAAGATGAGGCCTTACCAGCTCGTATTGAGAGCATAATTTTTGAATGGGTCAAGGGAGAACTTGCACGAAGAGGTGAAGTATATGACTATGATCATATTCAATTCAAACTGCTCTATTTGCGCAAGACGGACCAACTATTTCTCAACATAAATCCAGAATCCAATATTAAAAATATGGTTCTTTTGGAGAAAATAAATCGGGGAGAAGTAGAAATTGAGAAATTACCACACCTCACTCCCCAAGAACTATATCCAGAATTGTGGGAGAAATTGAAGGAGAAACAGAAGGCGAATGATGAGTTTCTTTATTTGAAGAAGCCGGAGGCGGCAACTGATGAATACAAATGCAGTCGCTGTAAGCAAAGACGCTGTATTTATACTGAATTACAGACAAGGTCAATTGATGAACCAATGACGAAATATATCACTTGTTTAGAGTGTAATCACAAGTGGCAGATTGCTGGATAAAAATTGAATTAAAAATAATATGATATGAATTAGTAATAAAAATGACAACAATTAGAACCGCTGAATTTATCCGTAGCAATACCGATGAGGATACGCTATTAACAGTCAGACCACGCATTTTCAGAAGGAGTATGGTTTATTCATATGGCTACACAATACGTGGAAATGATGATACTTGTATCAAAAGGAAAAAGATTGAAGTAAATGACAGAGAGCCTATTTTTATTACATTTAGTGTAATAAAAGGCGCAACATACTTTATCAAATTGGATATTGTATATTTGGATGAATCTAAACAGAAATACCGGCTTTTTTATAGCGTTGAGGACGATTTTAATCAGGATAGTGATAAAGAACAAGAGTTTTTTGAGGTTGAAAAAGAAGAAGATGATGAAGAATATGAAATTGAAGAAATTGATAATTTAGAAGTCGATTAAATTTTAATATCCATATACAATATATTATAAAAATGGGAGGAGTTTTTGGTAAAAAATTATTTGGAGAACGGCCCAGTAGAGTAAGAAACCACCAAATACAAAATAAACAAAAAAATATATTAAAATACAGAAAACCATCAAATAATAATAATGTACCAAAATCAAGTCCAGGACAAATCGCACCACAACAAACACAACAAACACAACAAATCGCACCACAACAAATACAACAAATAAGTCCAGCACAACCAAGAACTCGTTCATTTTTTAATAAATTACTTAGAAGACCAATTAATACAAATACTCATCAATTAAATCAAAACAACAAAAACGAAATTTTTTCACAATTAAAGAAAAATATAACATTTATTCTTCAAAGACATGCAACCAGTTGCGCAAACATTATAAATAAAGGGTTTGAAACTGGTTCGACATCATATTTAACATTTGGTAAAACTCGATTAGTAGCAGAAATTTCTCCAGATAGTATGCTTTCAAGTATTGGTATTGATGAATGTAATCAAGTCCATGATTATTTGACAAATGAAGGAAATGAACTTACTAAATTAGAAGGGTTTGATTACTTATTTTGTTGTTCAGAATTAATTCGAACGCAACAAACTATGTTTTTAAGTTATTTTGAATTGATTCATAGTAATGATATTAAAATAATGGTTCTTCCTTGGTTAAATGAAGAACATTATAAAGGTGGAATGAATAAAGATAATTTAACGATAACATTGGCTGAAACAAAAAAAAGATGGACAAAATTTATTCAAATTCTTATTGAATTTCCGGTATTAAGAAAATTATTAGATTATTTAAGTAGTGAAATATCCGTAAATAATAAGAGTAAGAGTGTATTTATTCCTGCTACAAGATTATCACAAGAAGAAATAGAAGAAAAAAATACATTAATTGAAAAAGTTAAACGCATGTATGGGGAAAATATTAAAATAAGTGATGAATCGATTCGTCTCAAAATAGAACAAGAAACAAATAAATATAATAAATATTCAAACTGGGATAGTGTTTTTTATTTACCAGATTTTATTTATAGAACTCCTCCAACTGGGCAAGATGCAACTTTTGATAAAAGAGATGACTTAGAAAGATTATATAAAATAAAAATGAAAGAATCTTGTGGAATACTATCATGTTCATATAACGCGAATGATTTATTATTTGCTTTACCATTTATATTATATTTAAATAATCAAAAAGAAAAATTACAAAAACAACAATTAAAAGTATTTATGACTGGGCATAGTCATACAATGGTTCAATTATTAAATTTTATTACATTACGAACGAATAATGGTAGTCAAACGCCATATTATTCAAAACCATATTTAGAAAAACAACAAATGATGAATGCTGAAATTATTGCATTAGAAAAAATTCAATTATCAAGATTAATTAATATTCGTGATTTTTCAAGTGCGTTAGGTCCAACTGTAATACAAGATAATCCACAAATGATTAATCATAGAGAGCTAACAAAAACTAAATTTAATGAATTATGTCGAAAATTTCCAGTTGGTTTTTCAGAACATCTCATTTCAAAACAATTAAAAGACGAAACCTTTAAAAAAATAAGACCATTTTACTTTTTTTATAATTCTAATCTTGGAATCGTATATTCACTTGTTGATATAGTTAATCAAGTAATACAAACATCAAATGATGTGTTATATAAAGAAAATTATCCATTACGTGTATTTTTTGGTATGACATTATTACAGTACATTGGTTATTTAATGGTTGCAAAAGTAGTTGTATCTGAAATGAATAATAAATTTAAAAAAAATCCAAAATATGATTATCAGGGATTATTCGATAAAATTAGCAAGTTGGATACAGAAATACATAAATATGTTGGTGATACTAGAAATATTAATTCAAAAAATAAAAATTCACAACTGGTTCTACAACAACAGCAACAATTAACAGAAGCCAACAAAAACAGAAACAGAAACAGAAAGATCCGCATTGAAAAAGGATTTAAAAACGAATCGGACAAAAAAATAAAAAATCAAATTAAGGGGTTTATTTCTGAAATTAACAAGATTAAAAAAAATCATACATCCGCTAATGGAAAACTACATATCAGTCACAAAACAAGAATAAACGGAATTCAAAGACATATAAACCTTCTTACATCTCAACTTCAACAAGGAGGGCAAGCCTCAAATACTGCAATTCAGTATATGGAAAAAAATGAAAACGTTTATTTTGATAAAGCACAACAATTTCCAAAATATAGCACAACAATCAAGCAATTTTTATTTAAGACTTTACCTGAATTGAGAAATATTCAGGACCGTCAAGAAAAACGAAAAAAATTTGTTGAATTACTTCATAAATCACTTTTATCTACATGTGATATTAAAAAAGAACAACAAAATAAGATTACTAATTTCATGAAAAATAGTTTTCCGGCTGGTTTATTAGAACAAGATTCAAAAACACCGACTCGTGAAAATAAAAATAAAGGTCAAGGAATGTTAGAAAGAGTTGAGAAATTAAATAAAAAAACTGGTAATAAACTTATTCCACATCTTATGCCAGTTCCATTTATTCCATTAGACAAAACTGGTAATAATCAATTGGATAAAATAATTGAGCATATGAAAAATATGGGAGGAATTTATACATCACCCAATTATACAAAAGATATAAATTTAATCCAGATTTATGCTGATATAAACCGGTTGACTATTAAGAATACATTAAAATTTATATATCCTTCAATAAATGATTCAGTTATAAAATATATAATCAGTTATATTCATAAAATAAATATAACATTTGTAAATTCAAATATATATTATTCACAAACGAATCTATTTTTTTATGATCTTTTAATATTATTTTATAGTAATTATGGAATTCAATATATATTCGACAATTATAAAAATATGGCAATTATATTTTCAATAATTGAAAATTTTAGTATAAATATAGGACCAATATTATTAGAAACCGAATTTAAAAAGAATTTTTCATTTATTACGTATAGATGTACATTTATTTCACTTGAATTTTTAAATTTAGAATTATATAAAAAAACTCATGAAAAATATACAAAAGAAGAAATAATTAAAAATATAAAGCGTTGTTATTATTATACTATTTATAAAAATACTGAATATTATGAAAAATATGGATTATGTTTTTTTTATTTTTCATTATATATTCCGGATTTAATATATTATATGTCAGATAATATGGAATTCAATATAGATATGACCACTAATAATGGTTCACGTAAATTTACGAATATGTTGAAGGATGAAAAACTTTTAATGAATTATTATAAGAAAAAAGTAGAATATTTATTCAATTTATCAGATGTAGAAATTAAAGAAAAAGGAGAAAAGGTTATTGATTATTTTATGACTAAATTCCGCAACAATATAATTAAATTAAAATCATCAAATTATCATATATTATCAAAAAGTCGTAAATTAAATACAAATAAATTATATGTTGATTTTATAAATAATATCAAACCATATGAAGAAGATAAGGGTCATATTATAAAAGAAAAATATTATAATACTACACAAGAAAATTCAAATAATCAATCTAGTCAGATAGCAAACTTTAAAACCAATTTTGAAAAAGTAATTGAATTAATAACGGAACCAGTCCATTTTGAATCAAATGAAAAAGCAATTGCGACAATATCCGGAATACCCGCGAAGTTTGAACAAAGTCTTGTTTCTTCACATTTTTTTGCTTTCGAATTTAAACTTGATAAAATAAAAGAATTTTGTTCAAAAGGGTTAATGAAATTTTCAAAAAAAGATTGTATTCAATTTATTAAAGCAGATGTAGAAAATATAATAATATTTGTTAAAGAATTATTTCACACTGAAACTGATATATGGAAATATTTTGTTGAAATACAGATTCGTTTAATAAAAGAAGGGTATATATTTGCGACGCCAGAAATAAATACTCTAATATATATATCTCGACTTTTTGGAAGTAGTTTTGATAGTATTTTGGAAATATTTTATCAATCTTTCCCATACATGATATTTTGTTTTCAATATGTCGCAAAAATTGCGAGTGATATTTATAATATACTAACATCACCATGTCAGATTTTGAATGAATTATTTAATCAAATCGGACTTGAAAAAATGATTATACTATATAAATATATAAATATTACAAATATTGAAATCATGGAGTATATTAAAAAATATGGAATTATTTTTCTGATATATGCTTTATTAACACCTTTTTATATATGTCAAACAGAATTGACTGGAAAAAATATAACATCATATAAACAAGAAATTATTAATAAATTAAAAGCAATGGATAAATATGAAATAGTCAAGAATGTAAAATCAGCATTTGATGACCAAAAAATTGCTGATTTTATTCAGAAAGTTGGAGAAAATAAAAATGATATATTTGGTAAAGTTCCAGTTGTAGTTCCTCAAATAAATAACAGTAATATAAATAGTTTTAATGTAAGTAAGTTTTCTAATAATGGAACAAAATATAATAAAAAAATCATCGGTTCTACTCCTCCGGGTTCTAATAATGAACCAAATGGACAAAACGCAGAATTTATTTGGAGCGTTTTTACAATTCCAGTTTAAAAACATTATTCATAATAAATTATTATGAATCTCCAATTTATAGCCGAGAATGTCTTCGTTATCTCACTAACAACCCGCACCGACCGCCGAGAGAAAGTCTCCAAGGAGCTAAAATCCCAGAAGATTCCCTTCCAATTTTACGACGCCATCGCCGATGAGAATCCAATCTACGGGTGCACCGCCAGTCATATCAACGTCATCAAAATCGCCCGTGATAAGAGGCTCCCATATGTCCTCATTTTGGAAGATGATGCCAAGTTCGTTCAACCATTCAAGCTCCCTCCTCTTCCACGCGATTGGTCAATGCTTTTTCTGGGGGCCTGTGTGAATAAGGTATACGATGAGTATTATTACCGCTGGAAGCGTTGTTCAAATTGGTATGCTCACGCATATATTGTCCGCGATACAATGTATGACCGCATCATCGAAGAGGCCTCCCAGAATATGGACAAGCGTCTCATTGATGAATATTACTGCGAGTATCTTCATCCAACGATTCAGTCATATTGTATATATCCTACAATGATTACACAGGCCGATGATTATAGTGATATCTTGAAGACGACGCTTGACCGCCATCAGAAGGTCATCAATTTTGACCGCCTCATTGAGATGAAGAACCCAAATCCCCCACAGTTTCCCGAAATCTACTGTATCAACTTGAAGACGCGCCCCGACCGGCGCGAGTATATGAGCGAGTTATTCCGCAAGAACAACCTGCGCGTGAATTTCTATGAGGCGACCCCTCACCCCAATGGAGGCACAGTTGGTTGTAGAACATCGCATCTCGACATCTTGCGAGAAGCCCGCGACCGTGGCCTACCACGCGTCCTCATTTTGGAGGATGATATCGAGTTCATTGGGGACCTGAGAGAGGTAGTATTACCTGCGGAGTGGTCGATGTTTTATTTGGGCGGAAACTGGGTCGACATCTTGAATAAAGCGGAGTCCGATAACTATTGTAGAGTCCGCAGTTGGAGCACGTATGGTTATGCGGTAACGTCATCGTTCTACGATACACTAATCGAGGGACTTTCAGGGACGGATAAGGAGATTGACCGCTACTATTTGGAGAATATCCATCTCAATCATCCGGTCTATATGGCGAAACCGCAGGTCGTCGTCCCCGCGGAGGCGTTCGACAGCGATTCTGATATTCGGGGGGCGGATGAGGGCGTGAATTACGGCTTCCTGCGCGACGCAGAGAGGATTAATTTGGGAGAGCGCGACGTCGCGAAACCGGCGAAATTGAAGATTGTTGGAGGGGCCGAGATAAAGGCTGTGGAGGACTGCGACCTTCCGATGGTCTCCATTATTACGCCCACACGCAACCGGAACCATTTTATGAAGTTGGCCATTTATAATTTCTATTCACAGAATTACCCGAAGGATAAATTGGAGTGGATTATTATTGATGAGAGTAGTACGCCTGTTAAGGACCTTTTACCGGCTGATGATCGCATAAAGTATTACTATGTTAATGAGGAGGAGCGGAAATTTGTGTTTGAGTCATGGGTGGCGAAGTATGGTGAGGGGGAGATTCCAGCCCCTCATAAGAGGGAGTATGGAGACTTCTACAAATTGCGCCTTCCAATTGGGTTAAAGAGGAATATGGGGGTCAGAATGGCGACGGGGGCCGTAATCGTTCATATGGACGATGATGATTATTATCCACCGAATAGCGTTCGCCTTCGTATAAATTTTCTGAATTACTCAAAGAAGCCCTGCGTGAGCTGTTCTTCCATCGCGAGTTTCAACATTTGTCGGATGATATCGATGATTAGTGTCCCCCCATTCGATATGAGTTATGAAAAGAGGACGAGTGAGGCGACTTTGGCTTATGAGCGCGGATTTTGGGAGAAGAAGCGGTTCGAGGGAGGAGATGTGTGTAGTGAGGGAGAAGCTTTTTTGAGGGGGCGGACCGATGAGGTGTTGGACCTTGATTGGCAGGGAATTATAATCAGTTTGCGTCATAGTGGGAACATTTCGAATAGGAACGAGCTGACAGAGGAACCTAATGGGTGGCACTTCGGAAAAATAGACAATCAGCTATTTTTGTTCTTGACGTCATTGGATGAAAAGAAAATAAAAATTGATTAAAATTATCCATTTATTTTTAGTGATGTAAAGTTCAAAAATGAGCACAAGCGAAGAAGAACAGAATATAATTTATATTGAACATGAATATGATAATGAGTATCGATTTAATAAAAATAATCAATCTCCGATTGATCTACAAGATCAACCTGAACTACCAGTATCATGTAAAAAATTGGATCGCACATATAATGCGGTTCAAATTTCCAAAAGGTTCGTTGTAATTAAGATTAATAATAAAAATACATTGGTTAAGATTGAACATCCTCATCGGAGTAAACCATTACATGTTCATATAATTGAATATCTACATTCTCTACGTGATAATGATGGGAATTATTTTGATGATGTATGTGGAATTGTAGCATTCGTCATTTTTACTGACCATATTTTGAGAATACGTTTGACAAATACATATGACAGTTCTTCATTTGAGGAATGTAAAACTGATTTTTCATTCCGTATTTCAGAAACCGAATCATCATTTAAAATAATTGAAGATGATAGAGATGAACGTTTGAGAGTCTGTTTGGTTTCGGATGAAGGTTGTTGGAAAAAAGTTGAATTATTTGAAATCTGTTTATTGAATAATGATGACGAATGTCTTTTTACTAGATGGAAAAAAATTTTCTTCCGATTACCACCAAATATCACAGGAATCGAAATCGATTGGGAAAATGATTATGTTGTTCTAACTATGACAGGAAAATCTACTGAATTTCAGATTTACATCTTTGATGGAAAATCAGGTTTACTTGATGATGATACTGATTCAATTTTTCTTTTGAACAAATGTGAAAGATGTATTCTTGCGACAAGTGATCAACTCGATCGATTCCAAGATATTGGATTTCAAATTGTAGCGACGATATATGTTTCTCCATTTAAAGATGATGATGACTTCCCAGAAATTCAGGAGTTTATCAAAGTTATGTTGGAGGAATTGAACAAGTATGTCCGAAATCATGAAGAGGATTCGGACTGTGGTTCGGACTCTGACTAAATTTTTCTAACTCGGTTTGGAAAATTATAATATAAAAATTGATTAAAATTGTATATTTATTTTTAGTAATATAAAGTTGAAAAAATGAGCGAAAGCGAACAGAACATAATTCATATTAGTAAAAATGTACTTAGAACTTCTTTCAATTTGGAAGGATCCAAGCATATATCATCATCATCACCCAATTGCTCTAATTGGGATGAAATTCAATGTTATCGTGATAGTAAGAATTCAGCTCTAATTATGAAAATATTTAATGAACCAATAACTGTAGTATTCCATCATTCTTCTGATAATACACCATTACATGTCAATATGATTTTTAATGAAAATGTGGTCTATGATGATAAAGATGATAAAGATGATAAATTATACACCAGAATCGATTCTTATACATTGTTCATCATTTTTCAGAACAGGATTGTAAAAATAAATTTAGAGAATATTGGATCTGGTTGGAGATTCAAAAACCGTATAACCGATAAATCCTTCATGATTTCATCTAATTTATTCCAAGAAAGTAATAATTCATTTTTCAAAAAAATAAGTGAAAATTGTGTAATATCTTGTTTAGTTCAGAATCAGACTTGCTGTATAAAAGAAATTGTGCTTGTGCAGGATGATGACGAACATCTTTTTTATACAGGTGTCCAGTTTTCATTCGAATTACCATCCAATTTTACTGTTATCAACTACAATGAACAACATTGGTATGGTAATTGTATTGGTATTGATGGAAAATTGGATGGAATGGAGAATCCTTCACAATTTTACATTTATTATGATGGGAAAACTGATAAGCATGATGATTTACAACCAATTTATCTGTTAAAAGAAGGTGATAGATGTATTCTTGCGAAAAGTCATCAACTCGATAGATTCCAAAGAATTGGGTTTGAAATTGTCGCGACAATATATATTCGTCCATATGATGAAGATGAAGACCGTCCCGAAATTCCAGACTTTATCAGAGATTTATTGGAATTGAACGATTATGACCGATGTCAAAATGATTCGGATCCTGGTTCGGACTAGGACTTTGACTAAATTTTTCCAAAACTCTTTTTTTGGAAAATTATAATATAAAAATTGGTTTGAATTATACGATTATTTTCAGTCATATACAGTTCAAAAATGAGCGAAATAGAAACTCAAAAATGTATCAAACCAATTTTTTCTGACAAGTTGGGTAAAAGCAAGAGCAAAAGCTTCGTCCAAATTTACGATGTAGAAACTGGAACTTTTGTAATAAAGATATACAATTTCGTTTCAGAAAAGTTCTTCAATTTTGCGTTCAAGAACGAGTTCGATGAACAGCCGTCGCAATTTCATACATTCTATCGCGAAATTACAGTTCGTGTGGAGGATACTGGATTTTATTTCCTTGGATTAGAACAAATTTATGTGTGTTTCATTTACAAAGCGCGATTCGTTGTTGTTCAATACGTTGAATATTGTCGAGTTGAAATCATTGGAAACATTGGAATGTGAATTTAATGCTGAGAGAATTTCTATCGAAAAGAACGGCTATTTCTGGATTTGTTGAGTTTTCTCAAAAAATATTCAGTTTTTTGAGAAATTTTATAATTAAAGCTATTTACATCGCGAAGAACTTCTTGATTTTATCAAGGACTGATACCTTCTTACCTGTTGATTTTGTGTCTTTTTTAGAATCCTTCTTAGAATCCTTCTTAGAATCCTTCTTGGGCTTAGTGGTCTTAGTTGCGGTCTTGGGCTTCTTCGCCTTAGAGGCCTTCTTCTTCTTAGCACCACCAGTCTGTTGTCCACTTGAATTAGGGTAAGGTGCAAGATTTCTATCAGGACCATCAACAGCTTTAATCGTTCCATAATCAGACTGGAATGGACCAGAAGAAGGTGCATTCATCTGCGCGTTTGCATCATTAAATTGAACGGGGGAATAAGTTGCGCCTACTTCATCACCACCTCTCTGAGTTTTACGCTTTGATTTCTTCGCGGAAGAAGCTTTCTTCGCGGGTTTCTTTGTGGAAGAAGCTTTCTTAGCGGGTTTCTTCTTACTAGAAGAAGTCTTCCTCTTTTTAGCGCCACCATATTTCTGGTTATAACTTGTCTCAAACTCTTTCCATTCTTTCTCAAAGTCAAAATCACTAAATTTTGAAGAAGATTTTTTAGCTTTTCCTTTTCCACCCTTCATATCAACGGTTCCGTATCTTTCAACGTTATCATAATCGAATCCTTGAACCTCACCAGCCTTTGAATCAGTATTTCCACCTTTCATTATATTATAAGCAAACAAAATTATTTTTGTTTCCAATTAATGAATTTTTCCATCTTTACGAACCTTTCCTAAACGGATTGGTTTATCGATATCTAAAATGTCATACACATCCAAAGTTTCCATGTCAACTCCAACTTTCCGAATATTCTTCGGGGCCACCTTTAATGGATTCTCGCACTCCTTATCATGAAAATAGCATAAGCTCTTTTTCTTCTTATCGGCCCACACTAAATTATTATCATCATCTAAAAACATAGGTTCCAATTTCTTATGAATAGTCTTCGTTTTCATTTCCGTCTTCTCATAAACGAAATCGTCCTTAATATTTGCTTTATATGCTAAACCTTTGGCGTCTAGCCCGAAACTGAAACACTTGATTTCCTTCTCATTATCAACGGCATTCAATTTACAATCGACTGCGATATCCTTCATAATCCGCTTAATTTCTTCTGTAACCTTCATCTTCTTTTGCGCAATCTCATACATATATTCATCTGTTGTTTGCTTCTCGTCGTGGGCCTTCGCATCCTCTTTTCCAACAACCGAAAAATACCGATATACATCGACGGTCCGGTCCTTTTCGGGGAGGTCCATGTGCGATAAAAAGCGGTTCGCCCGTCCAATAACTTGCGATGTCCGAACATCATGCCAGTATGGTTCCATTACATGAACTTGACGAATATTCTTCATGTCTAATCCCTCTGCTCCCGCGCTCGTAACTAAAAGGGCCTTCAATTTCTCCCCATACATATTCTCCTTTGAATTATAAAGGTCAAGTATAATCTTGCGCGCGGTCTCCGATTCTTCACCAGAATAAATCGCGAACTTTTTAGCTCCCTCTGGATTCTCGGGCTCTAAATAGTTGAATCTCTCCCATCCATTCGCCTCCAAAACCAGCGCGAACACACCGATTCCTTCCAGAGACCGGAAAGCAGAGTATACGAAAATAAGCCCATTGCTTTTATCCATATTTTCCAGAATCTTCGACATTTTGGGGGAATACGTTTTCAATCCAGACTCCGTATTTACAAGATATGTCTCCTTCTTTGCACCCAGCTCTTTGAGTGCTTTCTCAATGAGCGATTTATCTTTCGCATTCACAATGTCGTTCACCCTCTTATCCTCCTTCTCCATTTCCTCCAATTCTTCCATCTCTTTATAAGTCTTCTTCTTTTTCTTATCGAGCATCTTCTTGCGCGCATCTTTGAGGAATTTCCGGACGAATGGGCGCTCAATTTCCTCAGGGAAAGTGAAATTACTGAATTGACGACTGAACACCTTGAATAGCGATGATATCTTGTTCTGGGACCGGTTCTTGCTCTTAGTATTCCCAATTTTACCGAGCATTTTTTGAACAACACTTGATTTCTCTTTTTCCATTTCAACATCTCGAATTTCCTTGTATTTTAAGAATTGGTAGGGGCTCATCTCGACATATTCAAAATTAACTGGGTTAACTGTGGGATAGTAGATTGGCTTCCCACCACGGTAGTAGCTCACTATTCCGAGCATCCTCCTTTTGAGCATATCCACATTTTTAAGAACGTCGCCCTCCATTGTTTCTTGTATGAAGTAGCTGTGAAATTCATCTTCGTCCTCGGGATATAAAGTGTATCGCGCCACTTCAATAAAATCTAGGATAATTCCGGACTCACTTGCCATTTTAATAACGGCGCGGACCGTAGCATCATACTCTCCTCCCATCGTATATAAATATACATATCGCTGATAAACGTCGATATATTCAATGTCTTGAACAGTTATCAATTTCTTCCGGAGTTCCTCTAATTGAACATCGATTCCTCGTCCCTTATCTTTGACCGATTTTAGGAAAAGGGTCGGGACGTGGATGTAGCCACGGAGTATGTTCGATAAAAGTGCAACCTCGAATGGATAGTTAATGATGGGGGTTCCACTTAATCCGACTATTTTCAAGTTCTTAGCTTCCATTAGCATCCGGTAAATCTCGGGGCCTTTTTTACTTTTTGTCACCATCATCGAAATCAGATTATGGACTTCCTCAATGATAATAGTGTGATTATCGAGTGATGAAATCTTCTGTAATTGTTCAAGCGTATTGGGCGCATTATAACTGATGAATGTGTAAATTTTGGAATAGTCCTTATCCGTGTAATCAACACCACAATCACCCATCAGAGCGGTTATGTAATTTGTCCGGAGACTTCCAGGGCACATTATAATGACGTTCTTTTTAGTTTTCAAATGCTCAGCGACGGCGATGCTTGAACACGTCTTTCCACTCCCGAGGCCGTGATAGAGTAGTATCCCACGATATGGGGATTTCATTGATAGATAGTCCCTGACGAATTTTTGGAATGGCCGGTAGTCCCATTTTATCGACTTATTTTCAACTTGTTTAATCCGATATTTTATAAATTTTGTGTTTATCCATTCTGGAAATTCTTTCATATTTTGTGAAACCCAAAGCATAATTACTAATTTATATTTAGAAAAAAAATAGTATAAAAATAATTGTATATAATAGGTATGTCAGAAATTGATACGATTGTAAAAGAGGGAAAAATCCTTTCAAAGAAGGACCTTGAAACAAAACTTTCTGTTAAACGGGATATTTTATCGATTGTTTCTAAAATGAAAGATAATACATTTGTTATGAATTTAAAGATGTTCGACTGGAAGCAAAAAATTATTAGCGGGGAGATTACGATGACTGATGATCCCAGTCAGGCGGAATGGCTTCTTGAACCACTTTGTGTCTATTGTGATGATATCGAGGAGAGCGCTCGACATATCGCAAACGAGCTCTTCCGGATGAAGCATCTATATGTGAAAGCGCGCAATGATATTTATCCGGATAGGTTAAACATCGATGTTAATTTTGAAGTGGCCGTTGTAATTGTTAAAACGAACCCGACCATTACAAAGCATATGGATTCCGTTTTGCTATATGGGGCGCGTCTGAATTTTAATGGGATGTTAATGGTCCCCATATTACTCTACGAATATATGACCCCTAAATTTAATTATTTCGCTTGGAAAGAAAATTTGGAGATTGAGCCTTTTTTATGGAAGGCGCAAATTGATAAATGGAATAAGCACACCGACAAAGTTGTATATAGCCCACACGCATCTTCTTATACCACAGATATTCATAAAAGTGTGTTGGCTCTTATTCATAGAGAGGCTGATGGGTCATATATTATGACGGGCTATTATACATATTATCTTATGTGTGGAGCTGAGAATGGCCCCTATCAGGGAGATTATCATGTATATCATGAGAAGCCGGAGGACTTCATAGGGCGCATTCGCGAAGTGCACGAGATTGATGTTCAAGAGGAAGAGCCCATCTTTTATTTTGAGAAGAATGCGTATAAGGTTTATTATAATAAGGTGCTGGTATTAACAATTTACCATTTTGATTACTCTATGAATTATATTGTTTATAGCGGTTATAAGCACGTGAATTATCACGGAGCTCTTCTTTTTCTTTGCTTAGAGATGTTGCGGTCTGGTAAGAAAGGGTCCGATGATATCGGGTATTTAATAAAGACGCGAAATAACTCGAAGAGTCCGAAGTTCGAAATATTACAAAATGTTTGTTCTGGTCCGAGGACAACTCCATATATTGAATTTAAGAAGAAGGAATGGAACCGCGAGCTCAATTTTTTCCATCGCCCAAATAAAGTAGAAGATGATTCCGACTTAAAAATATAATCATATATAATATAAATATGACAAACCAATATGAAATATATTCAGAGAAGTTTTATGAAGAACTTCCAGTGCTACTTGAAAAAATAGAAGTTGAGAATACTGATGTTCCAAATATAGGATTGGAAGATTATAAAAAACAGATTGATATTGTTGAGAAATTCATCTCACGGAATAAGTTGAAAATATATGGTGGGGTATCTTTGAATAAGTTCATGCCAGATGATGATAAAATATATAAGAATAGAGAAGGTAAAATCGTTGATTTTGACATTTATAGTCCAATGCCAAAGAAGCACTGTGTTGAGTTGGGGAATGAGCTGTTTAAGGCTGGATTCAAATATGTTGATATTCGAGAGGGGGTTCATGCTGGTGTTTATAAAATATTCAATTATTTTCAGGAAGTTGCGGATGTGGTTTATATTCCAGAGAGAATATATACTTTAATTCCGTATAAGACAATAAATGGAATGAACTATGTATTACCGAAATATATGAAAATTGATATGCTCGTATCTCTTACAAACCCAGAACAGAGCATGTTTAGATGGAAGAAGGACTATGATAGATTACAAAAATTGGAGAAGTATTTTCCTGTTGAAAAACCGAAAAATTTTGTTGAAAAGAAAAGTAAGTATGTAAAATCAGAAATGGAAAAGAAAATTTATGAATATATTATTAAAAAGGATGATGTTATATTTTTTGGGGATATTGCGTATTATGCTTATATGAAAAGCTCTGGATTAGCTGATTATTATTCACCAGAAGTTAAATATATTGAGATTGGTGTTCAGAATCCAAATACACTGTTAAAAGATATACAACAATTTGGGAAGATTAAAATAAAGAGGTATCATCCATTTTTAAAATATGTTCCTGGTCGATATATTATTTCACCGGAGAACAATGATAGTCATATTCTACTTATTATTTATGAATTGAATGAGAAATGTATACCGTACGTATTGTATAATAAAATAAAGATATCATCTTATCATTCATTGGTTCTTTATTATTATTTTATGTATTATTTGTCGGCGTGTTATGGAATTCGGGATAGGAAGGATGTTGTAGAATGCTGTTTATATGAATTAGACAGGGCGAAGAAGTATTACTTTTCACGGACTGGAGAGAATGAATTTTCTAATAGTCTATTCCGATATTTTATAACTACTTGCATTGGGACCGAGAAGAATTTGCTTGCTGATTCAAAAGTTAAAAAGTGGAAGAAAGAGAGAACATTCACTTATACACCGGATAAAAGAGAATTTTTGGTTCTTGCGGATAAAGTTCCGGCTGGAATTGTTTATAATATGAGCGGAGAATTTGATAAAGAAGTTCGATTGTAAAATAGATATTACTATGAAAAAAATTTGTCTAAAAATGTCCATTTTTTAGCTTTGATTGAACTAATAAGTCGTGTATTTTCATCTTTCAATTCCATATTTTCAATTTGTAATTGAATCATTTTTTCAGCTATTAGGCGCTTGTATTCATTGAACTCTTCATCATATGATTTCTTCATTTCGGATTCTTTTGCTATTGTAAATTCTGTTTCAATTTGTTGTAGTAGGAGCCATTTTTGTTCTTCTACTCTGTTTTGTTCTTGTCTTAAACTTTCGCGATATTTTTGTAGATCAGATTCTTTTTGTTTTAATAGGCGCGATTCTAATTCTCGGAGTTCAGATTCTTTTTGTTTTAATAATTCATTATTCAATTTAGTATCTTTCTCATTTAATAAACGCTCTTCGAGTTCATTCAATGCCATCTGTTTCTCATTTAATAAACGCTCTTCGAGTTCATTCAATGCCATCTGTTTCTCATTTAATAAACGCTCTTTGAGTTCATTCAATTCCGCCTCCTGCGAATTCTTATATATATTATATTCGCTAATATACCTTATTTGCTCTACCCTCCGCATCAAAAATAATAATATTTTCTTCTTCCGATTATAATCTGATTGTTGAATCCACCGTTTAATAAAATATCCGATTTTATGAGAACAAACTTCTAATCTGACTTTTAATAATATTCCGGTGCGGATATTTGTAATAATTTTGCTAACTATATTTTCCCATAATCGCCACTGCTTTCTTTTTTGAATTTCTCGAAATGATTTTTTGAAAATGATTGCTCCACTTATTTTTTGAAGGGCCAGTCGCGCATCTGAATATTTTTGTCGCGGTTGTAATCGTGCAACAACTCCAAAAAATATTTCGAACATTCTTTTAATTTCTTTATTTAGTAATTCCTGTAATTTCGCCTCAGTCGCTTTCGTATAAAAATACATCGTCTTACCAGTCATGATTCCTTCACGCAGTAAAATATCTTCGAGTGCGGTTTGCGTAAATAGTATCTCATATTTTTTATCAAACATCTCTTTTTTCATCCGAATAGGGAGCGTCTGGCGCGCAATTTTAAGGGCGCTCATTATCCCGCAATAATTCAACTGATTCCTAACCTTTTCAACATCCCACTTTTTGGGAATATGTTCATCGTTCGGTTTGATGCATCGGATAAAATGGAGTGATGAAGATTCCAGCTCATTCATCAATTCGCTCAGCTTCTGGCGAAATTGCGATGATATTGTGCTAACACCTATGGATCCCCTCTTATTCATTGGCTGTTTTGTCTGTATGAAAAGTGGCGATGATTTCATTATTTTTCCAATGAAAATCACAACATCCGATGAAATCCGGTCGACATTTTTCTTATAAAAATCACCAACTATATATTCAACAGAATCCGCATAATGTTTAATTATTATTTTCTCTCGAACAATTCGATAGACTGCTTCATTTTTAGGCAGAGACGCAATCAAACCTGCGTCAGATTTTGCATCTAATAGCGTTTTCTCATCCAGAATAGGAAAAAATCCGGACGGCTTCAATTGAAAAAAATCGATAATGTGGCGGTTCGATTGAAATGTGATTGACTCGTGTGGGACCCCCTCTTCTTCAAGAAACTTAATTTCCTCTTCGAAGATGTATTTATTGAATAGGGTCTGGATACATTCATTCGTGAAGTTAATACATAATTGTTCAAACCCATTCTTCTCGAAAACTTCGAACCCGAATATATCCAGTATATTGAATTGCTTCGCTGGTATCAGGTTGCGATTATTCATCTTCCGATTTATTAGTGCGACAACCCCATCAAATAAATTCTCGTATATTTTCATAACAATCGTATTCCGTGTTTGGGCCATCTCCGCCTCATTCAAATCGATGACGATTGATTCCTCATTACTCACAATAGTTTTCTTCGTCAAAACTCGATTTAGGTCATCCGTCGTAAAACATTCCATATTAGACTCAAATCGTCCATAGAGAAGATTGATTAAAAAATTCATTATTTTTTCAAAATGAATCCACTCATCATTCCCTAGGTTGGTATCTGACCATAATTGCCGGAAATTGTCTTTTTGGAGAAATGATGAATCCCATTCAGGTCGCGGTTCGGAAATATAAGTTGGGACATTTGATTGATAGCCGAACGTATAAAAAATATGATAGTTCGAATCCTTATTTGATACAATCCGCGTCTTTTCAAGAAGGTATGTCGTTATTTTTGAGCTATATTCATTATTATTTATGTTGATTTCGATGTATTTTCCGAAACGGGATGAGTTGTGATTGCGAGGGGTCGATGCGTTTCCGAGCGCCTCTAAAATGAGGTTATACTGGAATAAATTCGTGATTTTCGCAAGATATTGGATTATTATTTTAGTAGTCTCTGTCTTTCCCGCACCGGACTCGCCACTTATCATAACTGAATGTTTCTTTGTTTGGGAGTCGAGAATTTCATTGACCATCTTGTGAATATGTGGAGGGGTCGCAACTTGTTGAAATGGGTTTGCGGAAATAAGGACGCATCCCGCATACGTGTAAATATCGTCATTTTTATAACGGACCTCTAAATTTGAGTTGATGTCTTCGATGTTTATATTCTCCATTTAAGAGATTGTGATATTTTTTTCTGTATTAAATTAAATGATAAATTATATTATAAGTATAATTTATATATATAAATGAAATCGTGATAAAAAATTTAATCATATATTTTTTTACTAATCGCATTTAATATTTTTTTTAGAATTTTATAATTTTTATTAAAATGAATATCGTGGATAAATTTATATGTTTTCTTATATCTTTTTTCATTATCAAGTCCTGATAACCAGCAAATAAAATCACATAAAAATATAAAAAATTTACTTGTTTTATTACCTGAAAACCAATTATTTCGATTTTCTGTTTTAGAAACTAATTGAATAATTAAAGGTAATTTATAACAATATATATTATTAATTTTATTTGTTATAGTATCAATACAAACTTTTTTTGTATATAATTGTAAATATATTTTATAAAAAACATTATTATTATATATCATTGCATGAGCTCCTGCTTTATTATATACTTGTAAAAAATTATTGTTCAACAAATATTTATCTGAAGTTGACATAAGTATGCTTCCAAGTGTTAAAATTTCAGGATTATATATTTCTAAAAAATCATTTATATTTTTTATATCTTTATCAGTTATATTATTTACTACAAAATCATCTTCAAATATTAGAATTCTGTCATAATTATGTTGTATTGCATCATTGAATGCTATCATATAAGCATCTGATATATCAAATTTTGTATTTTGATTAATTAGATGCTTACTGCAATTTCGAAATCCATAATTCCATTGAAGATATATATTTCTCGTAAATGGATAATCCTCTAATTGTCTACGAACTCTTTCTTCATGTTTTGAACCTACCATTATTAGAACATATGTCATATCCACATTCGGAAAAATAATCTGACTATCATATTTATTATGTGTGCTTATTCTTTCATGTCTATAACATTGATTATTTATATTCATAATTATAATTAAGAT
>Ga0114966_10001680_pt1 | contig 20240 bp, 16 predicted proteins | sample M_130207_XF_Meta_FD_87029 | JGI IMG/M metagenome (GOLD analysis project Ga0114966, IMG submission 87029) | Freshwater microbial communities from Lake Montjoie, Canada to study carbon cycling - M_130207_XF_MetaG | ecosystem: Environmental > Aquatic > Freshwater > Lake | place: Lake Montjoie...
CACGGTAACGGCGTTGTTGTTCGGCGACGTTGGGATCGGCGTTCGACATGGTTGCGGCTCCCGACTCGAAGAGTCTGTTACACAAAACATTTGCGGGGTGAAACTATCCATTCGGCCAATGGCCTTCGACAAAAGGGACCGACTAACGAGTCCGTTTCTGCATGTAGTTTTTGATGATGTCGGCAGCCGATGTCGAAGGCTTTTCGACCGGGGCCGCTGGCGCACCGCCAGGTGCAGGAGCAGCCGGCGGAGGGGCATCCTTGAAACCCGTCGATTCCGGGGGAGGCAATCGAATGGCCACATCCGCAATTGCGGCTGCGGCAGCGCCCATAGGCTCGGCAGCAGCAGGCACGGGCATCGGATAACTCGGAGCCATCGGCATCCCCATCGGATAACCCTGCATCTGAGGATAGGCCGGTTGACCATAGCCGGGCGGATACTGTTGCGGGTAACCCATCGGAGGTTGACCGTAACCGGGCATCATCTGGGGATAACCCGGAGGCATCATCTGGGAATAGCCGGGCGGAGGCATCTGGGCGTAACCAGCGGGATATCCACCGGCTGCGGTTCCCGCGAAGATTGCCGTATCGTTGGCAACAGCAATTGCCGTGTCTTGAGCGGCGGGGCCGACGACTGCGGGAATCTCGTAGGTTGTCTCGTTCAACTCGGCATTAGCGATCTCGCTATTGGAGTCACCAAGATAAGCAGGAATCTCCGCAGTCACACCACCAGGAACAGACTCGATCTCAGAAGAGCTACCCGTTTTCGAAGAAACCTTGGCGACAACGGCCGCTGGCTGCCGGATCACCAGTTCGAGTTCCATCTTTCCAATGCCAATCTGATCACCCGGCTTGAGGACCACTTCGCCACGCAACGCTTCACCGTTCACACGGGTTCCGTTGGTGCTACCAAAATCTCGGAGGCGAACGGCATAGTCGTCGATGGAAAAGACGCAGTGATGGCGGCTGACCATGTCGCTGTTCGGCCGCAGATGACAGTCTTGCTCACGCCCGACCAAGAACTTTTTGGTCGTGAGGGGAATGGCTTTCCCTTGATGTTTTCCGCCCAGAATCTTGAGTTCAGCCTGTAGCATGAAGCAGGCACTCCCCTAAGTCAGTGACGCCACAGAACTCACCGAAGCGGCGAGTTCAATCAAACTCGAAAACAGATTGTTGATGTCGCGCGAGACGTGACTTTCACGGGTGAATCTAGTTGCGACAACCCCGATTCCCGTCGGCGAGCTAACCAGCCAAGACCTCAAATCCCGCTTGCCAAGACATGGTGCGGTACGCTAACGCCCGAGTCTGGAGCTGTCAACGAGTCACGCTAGGCACGCACGACCATCGCCAAGCTCGGTGTGAACTGGAGTGCGTAATGCTCGACGCGGACGGCGATTCCCCGATCCCCACCAAAGGCAGTCGGCCCGTTTTCGGCTCGCTAAAATCGCCATTCATCTCAGCATCTTCGCTGGCAAGTGGAGGCACTCCGGCCTTTCTTGACGCTCGACATTCTCTGTTCACGACTGATACCTTCGACCTTCAAAGGAAGCTTCCGCTTCGGCATCAGTTCGCGGGGCACGAAGAGTGCCAGCAGGAATGGAAAGATTCATCATGGGTACGAATACATCTCGTCGTGCGGTCGTACTCGTCAGTGGCGGACTCGATTCGGCCACGATCCTCGCGATCGCCAAGGCCGAAGGTTTCGAGACGTATGCACTGTCGTTCGATTACGGGCAGAGGCACCGCTTTGAGTTGGCGGCGGCGACTCGCGTCTGCGCCGCCGCCGAGGTGAAGCGTCACATCGTTGTGTCGCTCGATCTGCGGGCGTTTGGCGGATCGGCTCTGACCGATGACATCGCGGTTCCCAAAGATCGCTCAGAAGATGATCTGACGAATGGTATTCCGGTCACCTACGTTCCCGCACGCAACACGATTTTTTTGTCGGTCGCTTTGGGTTGGGCAGAAGTACTCGGAGCGAGCGACCTCTTCATCGGCGTGAACGCGGTCGATTACAGTGGCTACCCCGACTGTCGGCCCGAGTTCATCGCGGCCTTTCGCCAACTGGCCAATCTCGCCACGAAGTCGGGTGTCGAGGGGAGCGATGAGTGGCACGTCCATGCTCCGCTGATCTCGCTCACCAAAGCCCAGATCATTCGATGCGGCCTCGCGCTCGGCGTCGATTACGGTCTGACACACAGTTGCTACGACCCGAACGAACAAGGCCAAGCCTGTGGCCATTGCGACTCCTGCAATCTGCGGCTGAAGGGCTTTGCCGAAGCGGGGCTGTCCGATCCGGCACCGTATTGCCACGCTTGACGATGTCTCCGTGAGCAGCACGCCAACCGCGACACTTTGGGCATAAGGCGACCGGAACAAATGGTTTACCCGCAGACACCAACCCGAAGTGTGAACGAAGACGTCGATCGACTTCGTTCACACTTCGGATTGGTGTGGGTATGACCAGTCTTGCCGGTCGCCTAAGCCCTCCAATTCCGACTTTTGAAGGAGAGGCCTCGAGGGGCTGAGTCCTGATCTTGCCTGCGCTTTATAGGGCTTCCTGCGTGATCGGCTTGGTCGCGTCGAGGACCAGTCCACACAGTCCCGACAGCACGAACGCGACCGCACAGACGGCGAACATCGTGTTCCATTGGGTCAGGCTCGGCGTCTCACCCAAGACGGCGTTGTAGATCAGCGGAGCCACCGCCGCGCCGATGTTGCCCCACATGTTGGCCCAACCGAGGATCGCTCCCGTGTACTTGCCCCCCACATCTTGAGCGTACGCCCACGTGGCGGGGACGCCGAGATCGACCCCCATCACCATCACGCTGAGTCCCGCGATCATGGCCCACGGCAACCAACGAGTAGTTGGATCGGGCGTGCAGAGGATTCCCAACGTCAGGCAGATGCCGTAACCGAACGCGGACAGCAGGCGTGTCGAGGCGATCGGCAAGCGGCGTCCCCATTTGAGGCCCAGCTTACGGGCCGTCAGGTCTGTCCAGCGACCACCGAACAGCATCCCGACGATCCCCGCCGCCGTCGGCACCGCCGTCATCAACGCCTGCTCGGCCAGCGGCACGCCATGCACCTTGTCGAGATACCTCGGCAACCACGTCACCGCGAACAGCCAGCCAATGTTGGTGAAGAACTGCATCAAGCTGTTCCCCCACAGACTGAGGCTCGTGACGATCGCCCGACACGGAAACGGAGCATCACGCGGCTCGACCGCCTTCGCCGCTAGGCTCGCCTCATCGTCGATGAACCGCCGCTCAGCCTCGTTGCACCACGAATGCTGCTTCGGCGTGTCGCGACCAACCCACGCCAACACCAACGCCACAGCAAGGCCCACGATCCCATAGAGGATCAACGTCGGTCGCCAGCCACGACCGTTGAGCTTTTTAATTTCTTTGGACAACGCCGCTTCAATGGCCAAGCGATTCAACAGCTTTGTTTCACTGAAGGTCAGCGAAACACCACTCGTTCGTTTTTCCAAGAGGCTTTTTCCATTCGGTGGAAGTCGGAGTGGAGCTACGTTTTGATCTGTCACCAACTCGATGTCATCGAGCAGGTTATTGAGCTGCGCGAGAATCAGCTTGGATGCCGTCATTGCCTCTTCATCAGTTGGGGCACCGTGTGCTGCACTTGAAACGGGAATCCAATCCTCAATGAATGAGAACGGGCTAGGTGCGCGCGGCGCAGGTTCCATCGTGTACCTAAAGCTCATGTCCTCCAAATGGCGTTTCAACGAGTCAGGTAGCTTGGCGAACTGCACCTTGAGGAACTCGTCCTTGGGATCATCGCTCACCTCTGCGTACCGCAAATGATTCACCAGCTTCGTTGGGTCGATGACATCATTCTCACTGAAGTCGGGAGCCCCGGCGGACCTCGCAAACGCCACGATCAACCATGCGGTCAAGATCGGAGCCAGCACACCCCCCGCGCGTCCTCCGAGGGCGATGATCGAACTGGCCGTGCCGCGCTGCGAGATCGGGAACCAGTTGCGGATCAGGCCGCCGCAGACGGGGAAGGCTCCGGCTTGAGCGGCTCCCATGTAGAGACGCAGGTGCAAGACGAGCCAGACCGAGGCGGCCAGTCCCAGCAAACCCGTGAAGGTGGACCACGCGAGGATGTAGATCGTCAGCATCAATCGCCGGCCGAAGCGGTCGCTCAACCAACCGGCAGGAACTTGCGAGAGGGCATACGACCAGAAGAACGCGCTGATGAACCAACTCATCTGCGTCTGCGTCATCCGCAGGTCTTCGCGGATGTACTCGGACGCGATCCCCACCGCGAACCGGTCGAGATAGAGCAGGCAAGCCATCACGATCAACACGCCAGCGACACCGTAGCGCACGCGCGTCGGAGCCTCATTCAGCCCGCTCGTCCTCGGATCGCTCTCGGGCGAACCGCTCGTCAAACCGGAACCGGTCTCATCGCCACCCCGAGCCGCATCGTTCGACATGAGCCTCTCCAAACAGTCCGTTCGTTCCAGCCTCAACATCGCATCGCACGGTAGGGAGCGCGGAATGGAGCGTCAACCATTGATGCCAACCGACACCAACTCGCAGCGTGAGCAAGGGTGCGCCGTTGTATTGGGGCGGTTCCATCGGCCGAGGAGTCGCTGAAGAACTGTCGCAGTCTGCGGACTCGCTTGCCGGGATTGCCTGACTCTTTATCTCTCGCGCCGTCAGTGATGAGACCTCTGAGCGGTGCGGCGGAAGCGCCCGCTCGGAAACCTCTTACTTTGTGCTGCATGAGGTCTTGAACGAGACGTTTCTGAAATTGGAGTCATGGTGAGCCGGGCGGCGTAAGCCCCCGGACTTTTCACGACAGGAGTTCGGGGGCTTACGCCCAATGGCACTCACTTTGAGCGGCACGGCGCTAGCCGCCGGTAAACGGAGTTGTGTTTCCAAGCAAAGAACCGGCGGCTAGCGCCGTGCCGCTCACCATGAATGTCTCATCGAAGACCGCGTGAGGTCTCAACACGATGGCCGACCGCATTCAGGACGAGGACGTTCCTGAGAGGCTTGAAGAAGGGGCGTGTTGGCAAAGAGCGCCGACTCGGTCACGCGGTCGCGAGAGGACTGCGGTCGAGCTTTCGGCGCAACCAGATCATCGCGCCAAGTAACGCGGCACCGCAGAAAGTGACGCCGATCAGGCACCGCCAGTCGCCGTGATCCCACGTCTGTTGGCTGACCAACAGTGAGAAGGCCAGCAACGCGAGTAACGGCAGCAATTGAGGCCAGACCGCTTCGTGGGCAATGCGCCAGACGCTGACCTGCAACGTGCGGAATGCATACGGGACGAGGACCAGCAGCTCGATCACCACCACCGGGATCAGTGTTCCCCACGCGACCCCTTCAATACCGTAATGCATTCCCAGCACGATGCTCAGTGTCAGATTGCATGCGGCTTCAGCGAGGTAGATGAACGCGGGGATTTTCACACAGCCGCTCCCGAACAGGAACGCGCGCAGCACGCCACACGGCAGCGCAATGAGCTGCGTTCCCAGCAGCACGATCAAGATGCGATGCGACAGCAGCAGACTTTCTGCGGGCAGCTTCGAGCCGACCCACAATCGCAGTACATCTCCCGCGAAGAAGCTTGCGCCGATGAAGGCGGCTCCCGTGAGCAACGTCACAATCCCGAGAGCCTTCACAAGGAAGCGGTCTCGCTTCGCCTTGTCGCCCTCTCCCTGCAATGCGCCAGCGGTCGGCATACAGATCGTCGCGATCTTGTCGATCGGCTGCTTCGCGAACTGAGCCAGTCTCAACCCGAAGTAGTACGGCACGATCGCCTCTTTGCCGAGCAACAACCCGATCGTGATCGTGTCGGTGGCGTTGATGAGTTGCGCGGCAACGGCACTGACGAAGGACATTGTGCTGAACGAACCGCACTCTTTGAGAATCGCCCAGTTGAGGTGCGAGCGAGACACCGACAGCGACGGCAGGATGCGGCGGGCGAGAACGATGTACGAGACGTTCTCACCGAGCGTCACGACAAAGTAGATGGCCGCGATCACGACGAGGCCGTAGTCGGCACTCAGGAAGAGCAGGAATAGAACGACGCGCACGAGATCGAATGAAAAACCGATGCCACGTTCCAAATCGAAGCGTCGAAGGCCATGCAGCACACCACCGAAGACGCTGCCCGTCATTCCGATCGCCACGTTCACGCCAAGGATCAACGTGGTGACTTGTGCCTGCCAAAGTTCATCGCCCGTCCAGCCACCCCACCATGATGCGGTCGCCGCCAAGACTCCCGCGAGGACCAGTGCCACGACTCCCATTGTCGCGTAGACCGACAGCACCAGCGTGACAACTTCGTTGACCCGCTTCAGATCGCCTTCCGAATGGTACTTCGCCACGTAGCGGCTGATTGTGTCGCCGAACCCGAAGTACAGCAGGCCCGAGTAACCCGCGATCGAATTGATGAGCAACCAACTGCCATAGGTCGAAACGCCCAGCACATCCAACGTGTACCGGGTCAGGAAGAACCCGAGTACCAAGTTGGAAGCATGAGTTCCCCAACTGGCGAGGACGTTGCGTTTGACGGAACCGTTGAGACTCATGAGGGAGAACTTTCGAGTCGGCGAATTCTTTGAAGGCCGTGTACTTTTGTTGCAGCGGGAGTTATCCGAAACGGCGTGGTGAGCCGGGTGCCGTAAGGCCCCGGATTCTTGGGCTTGGAATCCGGGGCCTTACGGCACCCGGCTCACCAAGTCAGGAAAGGCACCTTTGTTAGGTTGCTCGGTTCGTATTCACGGCTTCACGGCCACGATCCATTTCTGACGCAGGTTCGGACCGACGATTCGCTCCACGCGAAAGCCGATGCGGGTCAGCGTCTGTCTGAGCCACGCTTCCGAATGGAAGTACCGCTTCAAACCGGCTCCGGTCGGCCAGCCTCGAAACTGTTTGATCCCGCAGGCATACAGCGCGCGGCGAAACAAAAAGCTCAGTCGCGTGGACACGCGGATCGGCTCCATGTTCAGGTGAAAGACCAACTGACCACCGCTCGTCAGGAGTACGAACGCATCTTCAAAGTATGTCGTCAGCGACTGCCGGTTCAGGTAGTACAGGACTTCGTAAGAGAAGACGGTGTCGCAAGTGAAGTCCGCTCCGTTGGGACGAATCCGCACGCCATCGCAGACTTCAAACGAGACGTTCTCGTGCGTGTTGCGCTGCTGGGCTTCTTCAATCAAAGTGGGAGCGACATCGACGCCGAGGACGCGACCAAACCGATCGGCCAGCGCGGCGGTAAGCCGTCCGACGCCGCAGCCGATTTCCAACACGGCTCGATCTTGACCGGTCGTCATGTCCGTCAGAGACAACGCCCGCGCGAGGTCTTCTCGTCCCGATTGCAACAGCGCATCCCAACTGCCGCTGGAATCGACGAGCTTGTCCATGCCATGCAGCCCGACTTCGTCGAGCGATTTGTTCCACCATTCCACGGACGCAGATTGAGACATCGTGTGAAAACTCTGGAGTGACGACGGTGAATGGGGAGACGAAAACAAAATGATTCGGCAACGGGCTGCTAACGCCCAAAACCAACGACCGCGCTCCTCACGCCACGATCCTTCCCTGAGTCTAGGTCACGAATCGGACGGTCGATCCGTCTGTTGCCGATTTTCACCGGGTCGAGACCGCCGTGCGAACGGACTCGTCGTTACAATCGGCCCACCATGCCACCCGTCACACCAGAGCTTGTCTTTCATGGAGCGCATTCGCCGTGGACCCTGCTCGCGCACCTCACCGCCATCGGGGTGACGCTGGTTCTGATTGTGATGCTGCTGCGGTACGAGCGACGGCTGGTCTCACGCACCGTCGGCAATTGGCTGCTCGGTTTGCGAGTCTCCGTCCTCGCGGTTGTGCTCATGACACTGCTGCAACCCGTGCTGAGTTGGACGCGGAATGAGTCTCGATCCGGGCGGATTCTGATCGGCGTGGATGTCTCGGACAGCATGGCGACGACCGACGTTCACGCGATGCGCAGCGAGAAGCTTCGCTGGGCGCGAGGTCTCGGCATGATCGGCAACGCCGCGGTCGATGCCCGTCTCGACCGCTGGCAGCGGTCATTTGAAGCGGGTCAAGAACCGGACTGGGTTGATCCCGGTGAGACCGCTGACGAGCAGCGCCGTGCGGCGCTGTCCTCGACGCGGCGCGAGCATCTGTTCGGGCTTTTTCGCGAACTGGATGGCTTGCCGCGGCGCGAGATCGCGCGGCGTCTCCTTGCAACTGTTCCGAAGCCGCTGCTCGAAGAACTCAAACATCTCGGCAGGCTCGAACTGTTTCTGTTCGCGGGGAAGACCGAGTCCGTCGAACAGACTCAGTTGGAACAGGCGATCGCGTCGCCCTCGAAGAGCCTCATCTCGCAGACCTCCGACTTGTCGCAAGCCCTGCAACCGAGGGAAGGAGCAGGGGGCGGAGACGTGCGTGGGCTGATCCTGTTCACCGACGGACGCGATCATTCGGGGAAGAATCTCACGCCGCTCGCCGCTTCATTGAAGGCTGTCGAGACGCCGATCTTTCCAATCCTGATCGGTTCCACATTCCGTCCGAAAGACCTCTCGATCGCGTCGCTCGAATACCCCCAGGTCGTTTACAAGGGAGACCACCCGCAACTGAAGGCGGTGCTGAACACTGTCGGCTTCGAGGGGAAGACGCTCGTGGTCGAGTTGCTGCGTGAGGATGACCCCGCCGCCGCGCCGCTCACCCGATCGGTCGAAGTGACGGGGCCGAGCGTCAACGTAGAGTTCGATCTCGACGCGATCGACATCGGCCGCAAGTCGTACGTGTTGAAGACGCCAGTCTTGGAAGGGGAGACGCGCGACGACAACAACTCGCGCACGTTCGCCTTCGCCGTGGTCGATGATCGCGCGAAGGTGTTGCTCGTCGAGGGAGACGCTCGCTGGGAGTTCCGTTACCTCGACGCCGCGCTCGCCCGCGATGAACGAGTCGATCTCAAACGCGTCCTCTTCCAGCAGCCGTATCTCGGCGTGCTGCCCGACACGTTCTTTCCGCGCCGCCTCGAACAGCTTGATGCGACCGTTGATCCTGTCGCGCCGGTTGGCAACGCGCCCGCGTCACCCTTCGCGAACTTCGACCTCATCATTCTCGGAGACATTCCGCCCGATCGAATGAACGATGTGACGTGGGAGCGGCTGCGCGACTTCGTGACCGACGGCGGCACGCTGATTCTCTCCAGCGGCAAGCGTTGGCTACCGCTTGCGTATCGCACGCCGGTACTCGACCAATTGCTGCCGGTGACGAACGTGAGGCCGCTCATCGTGACCGACCGCGCGGGAGAAACGGCTCCGCTGGTGCGAGGTCTCCCGCTGCAATTGACCGACGAGGGGGAACAACAAGCGATGTTGCAGTTCGCGAGCGATGCCATTCAAAACCAGACCATCTGGGCGGGACTACCCGGTCAAATGGCGCTGCTCTTGGGACAGCCCAAACCGGCCGCGACGGTTTGGACCACGGCCCTCCTTCCGCCCGAACTCGCCGCACCGCTAGGATTCGAACGTCGGCAGCCGGTGATCGTGCATCAGCATCTCGGCGCGGGACAAGTCGTGTGGCTGGGCTTCGACGGAACCTGGCGCTGGCGGCATCGTGTGGGCGATGAATATCACCATCGTTTCTGGGCACAGTTCGCGCGGTGGGCCGCCGCCAACAAAGTGACGGCAGGAAATGAGTTCGTCCGGTTTGGCCCCGACAAGACCGATGTCGAACTCGGTCAGGACGCGCTCTTTCGAGCCAAGTGGATGGCTCCGTTCCTGCAAAAGTTTCCGAAGCTCAAGGCCAAGGCCGATCTGTTCCGCATCAGCGACATGCACGACAAGCCGTTCACGACGATCGACCTCACGCCAGCGACGGACCGGCCGTTGCAGTTCGAGGGCAAGGCGGTCTCACTGCCTGCGGGCGAGTACCGCGTGGCCCTCACCACCGAGAACGCGGACCTCGGCGAGAAGCCCGTCGAAGCGACACTCTACGTTCACGACCGCCCGAGCTTGGAGCTGAGCGACCTCTCCGCCAACCGCGACCTCCTCACACAGATCGCCGACACCAGCGGCGGTCGTGTTTTCCAACTCGATGAACTGCATGAACTGCCCAAACAATTCAAGACGTATGAAGCGACGACCTCGCGCTACGAAGAGTCTCCCCTGTGGGACCGCTGGCCGTGGCTGGTCGTGTTGTTTGCGTTGCTCACGACGGAATGGGTCATCAGGAAGTTGAACGGACTGCCGTAAAAGCACGCAACCCCACCGGGCTTGCCCCGGTGAACTCAGATTTAGGCACTACTCGCCTGTGCTATCGAATCACTCGAACTCGCGAGCGGCGAGAAGAACAAATCGTTCTCCTGATGCCGTTTTCGTCTCCACCGACGCGCGGTCGTGGAGGCGGGGGCCATGACCATAGAAGTAGTGCAAAGGCCTGAATTCACTGGGGCAAGCCCGGTGGGGTTGCTGCTCCTCATGCCGTCTTCCGGTCAATGCCTTTTCTGCCCCCTGTCCCCTGACATCCCTTTCGGCCACGACTATCCTCCCGCCTCGTTTCGATCGGCCATTGGAGTCGATCGGTCCATCTGCCGCCCCGTGCGGTTCATCCCCTTCAAGGATTCTCGCCGATGTCTGCTGCCGAACAGGAACTGCTCAAACTCAGCCGCCAGTTGTTGACCGCCATTGATGCCGGTGATTGGAAGAGCTACGTCGCGCTGTGCGATGACTCGATCACGTGCTTCGAGCCGGAAGCGCTGGGCCATCTGGTCGGCGGACTGCCGTTCCACCAGTTCTATTTCGACTTGCCCGGAACGCCGACCCAGCCCGCCAAGCAATCGACGATCGCCTCGCCGCATGTGCGCGTGATGGGCACGGCCGCCGTCGTGACCTACGTCCGCGTGGTGCAGAAGCTCGACGCGAGTGGCTCACCGCTCTCGACATGTGCGATGGAAACCCGCGTTTGGGAACAGCAGGCTTCCGGCTGGAAGCACGTCCATTTCCATCGGACTCCCGTCTGACGGGCGTTTTGCTTCCACCACCGCGCGGTCGGTAACGAGACATCTGAGCGGGGCGGCGTAAGCCCCGCTCGGAAACCTCTCACTTTGTGCCGCACCTGGCGTTGCCCACGCGGTTAAACGAGCCATTGCCACCCGGCTTTCACTGGAACCGTGACATGACCTCCCTCGATGGACTGTTACTGACGCGCGATCTGATGTTCACGAGCAAGGTCACGAGTACCGCCGCTTCGCTGGGACTGCGGATCGAGGTCGTCGGGACTATCGAACAACTGAACCTTCGCGTGGCCGAGGCCGCGCCACGGGCAGTGTTTCTCGACCTGAGCCTCTCGGACGTGGACCCAGTTCAAGTCATCTCTGCGCTGCCCATCGCAGCTCGTCCTCAAGTCATCGCGTTTGGTTCGCACGTCGATGAAGTCCGGTTGAGCGCCGCGCGTGAGGCGGGCTGCGATGACGTGATGCCGCGCAGCAAGTTCTCGGCCACATTGCCCGAACTGCTGCAGCGCCTCTTCGGGTCGGGAACCAACCCCTGATGAATCGGAAGCCGGTGGGCCTCGTTTTCCGCGTGGAGTCGGTCCTTGCTTACGCGGCGGATTGGTGTTTGTAAGGGCTCTTCCGTTGTTTTGGGGGGACGCCTCAATGATGCGCCCGCCAAAAGTAGCCTTCATCGCTCCGCGTGAAGAGAGCTGAACGCGGAATGACGCTGTTTCCCGCAGATCCGGGTCCGCGGGTGACTCGACTGACTTCACGCGGAGCGATGAAGGCTACTTTTGTAGCGGAAACGTCCTCAAGGGGATCGAAACGGATGTTGGCTCGATCCTTCTTCCTGAAGGGATGAAAACCGACGAATTCACCCGTCTCGCTTGAATCCCGTCCGAAACAGCGGAGAAATCCGTTTCCACACGCCTACGCTTTGCACCGGTCACACGCCTCACACCGGGGCGTTGGCGGCGGTGATTCCATTCAGCAGTTCGATGCGGACGCGCAGAATGCGCCGGGCGTCGGCTTCCAGAATTGTGATCCGCAGGCGTTCCCAATCGAGAGCCTGCCCCGCCGTGGGCATACAGCCCATTTGGGAGAACGTGAAGCCGCCAATCGTGTCGAAGTCGTCGCTGAGCGGGAGGCCGTAGTCGTAGCGGCGATTGAGTTCGTCGAGCCGCACGCGCGCATCCGCTTCGACGACGGACTCCGACACCATGCGTGTGTCTTCGTCCGGTTGATCTCCCTCGTCGTATTCGTCGGCAATCTCACCGACAATCTCTTCGAGGATGTCTTCCATCGTGACGAGGCCCGCGACGCCGCCGTATTCATCGTTGACGATGGTGAGGTGGACCTTCTGGCGCTTCATCAGTTCGAGCAGCGATGGGATGCGTGTCGTCAGCGGCACATAGACCGGCTCGCGCAGGATGTCGCGCAGGACGGCGAACGGTTCTCCGGTGCGATGCGGTTCGAGGGCCTTCAGTAAATCCTTCGCGTAGAGCAATCCGACGATATCGTCGGTTGAATCGCCAATGACCGGCATCCGCGAGTGCCCCGATTCGATCAGCCGAACTCGGGCCTCTTCCAGCGTGCAATCGACCGGGACGCAGTGCATCTCGGTGCGCGGCGTCATGATCGCGGCCACGTCTTCGTCCTGAAGTTGCATCACGCGCGAGATCATGGCTGTCGACCCCGACTCCAACACACCCTCGCGCTCGCCCTCTTCGACGACCGAGCGAATATCCTCTTCCAAGACCGAGGCGTCGTCTGTTTGCGGTTCGGCACGGCCGGCGAGGTGATGAACGTAACGGTCGAGTTGATCGGCGATCCAGAGCAACGGACGCAGGCTCGCTTGCAGGACTTCGATAGCAGGCCACCAGTGGCAAAGGAATGACTCGGCCATGACGCGCGCGATGGCCCACGGCAGCACGTCGGCGGCGAGGAACGTCAGCAGGGCGAAGCCCGCGTACTCGACCACGAATTGCAACACGATCTGGTGCGGTGCCGTCCCCTCCGCGACCTTGGGCCAGCCGATCCAGACACACAGCATCGCGGCCAGCACCAGCGTCACGCTCGTCAGCAGAAACTCCAACGCGAGCAGTGCTTGCCCTTGCTCCTTCAAAATGCGGCCGAACCGATCCGGCACGCCCTTCTGTTGGCAGAGGACTTCGAGACGGCTGTACGAGAAGTCGCGCAGCGAGTCGCATCCAAGGGCACTCCAGAATGCGAGTAGCCACAACACGATGAGGAATGCGGGAAGGAAGATCATTCGGTCACGCTTCCAATCCGGTGGGAACAAGTTGCCAACCGGCAAGGACTTCGCGTTCGCGCGCCCGCATCACCGGACGGGCTTCGTCGGTGAGATCGTCGTATCCACACAGATGCAGCAGTCCATGCACGACGTACAACAACAGTTCGTCGGCGGGAGTCCAACCGTGGGCCGCCGCCTCGCGCAGCGCGGTCTCGGTGCTGACGATCAGTTCCCCTTCGAGACGCCGCGGTGCGCTTTCGGCTAAACGGCTTGAATGCTCTTCATCGAGCGGCGAAGCCTCGTCATTCAGCACAAAACTGATGACATCCGTCGCATAATCGTGGCCGAGGAACTCGCGATTGACGCGATGAATTTGAGCGTCATCGACGAGAGCGAGGCTGATTTCGGCGGAGACGATTTGCTCGGCGGTCAGCACGCGCGCGATGGCTGCTCGCAGACGGTCGTGATCGACGGCGAGAAGCGACTGCTGGTCGGTGATGTCGAGAGCGAGGTCGGTCATTGGGCTTTCGTCGCGGCGAGCGGCAAAGTGTCGGCAAGGCGCACGCTGGCGATTTCACCATCACTTCGTTTGGAGTTTCCGGGTCTGCCGTCCGGGTACTTGATGCGGCCGTGATGGATGCCGACGAGCGATTTCGTCAGCGATTCCTCGACCTGTGCGAGTTCACTCAGCGTGAGCGAGCTTTCGTCGAACTGGCCATCGAGCAGCTTCTTCATCGCAATCTCATGCACCAGCGTTTCGATCCGTTTCGGCGTCGGTTCGGTCACGGTACGACAGGCACTTTCGCAGGCATCGGCCACCATCATTACGGCCGCTTCTCGCGACTGCGGCTTCGGGCCGGGATAGCGGTAGGCCGACTCTTCCACGTCGAACCGATGGTCCTGCGTCGCTTCGGCCTGTTTGGTCGCCGCGTGAAAGAAGTATTCGACGAGCGTTGTTCCGTGGTGCTGTTCGATGAAGTCGATCAACGGTTCGGGCAGGTTGTGCTGGTGTGCCAGTTCCACTCCGTCTTTGACGTGGCCGATGATGACGAGGGCGCTCATGGCCGGATTGAGTGACTCATGACGACTGATCTGTCCGGCGGTCGTGTTCTCGACGAAGTAGTGCGGCTTCAGCATCTTGCCGATGTCGTGGTAGTAAGCTCCCACACGACAGAGCAACCCGTTGGCACCGATCGCGTCAGCAGCCGTCTCGGCAATTGCGGCGACTCCATTGGAGTGGCTGTAAGTTCCCGGAGCACGCTGCACCAACTCTTGCAGCAGCGGGTGCGAGACATCACTCAGTTCGAGCAGGCTGATGTCGGTCACGACTCCGAATAGATGCTCGATGAACGGCAGGCCACCCGACACGAGGAAGCCCGTCAGAAAACACCATCCCGCACCTTGCAAGCTGGCTTTTAACAGACGCTGGTCGGTCCAGAGGGATTCGAGGGCTTGGCTCTCCAGAATGGTGACGCCCCACGTGACGAGCAGATACGTAACCGCCGCCCAGAACCCGACGGTCACCAGCTTCATACGATTGGCAACTTGATTCAGCGGCACGACCGACGCCGCCACGGCACTCATCAACACGACAAACTCACCCACGCTGCGACCGGTCGCGAGCGTCAGTGCCAGTGTCATCGAGAAGCCCGTCAACGCGGCCAGAACTTGGTTGTAGGCAATTGCCAACACCATCACGAGGCAGAGGAGCGGCACCGCTTCGGCTCGCCAGGGATCGAAGGACAGCCACCGTGCGAGGATCACCGCCGCAGTAACGGTGGCCAGATAAACGGTCAGTCGCCCGGCACTCGTCGCCAGCCGCGGTTCATTGCGAGTCAGGTAGTAGCCAATCATTCCGACCAACACGAACAGCAACAACAACACGGTCACAATGCGCAGGCCCCGTTCCGCGAGCGACACACGTCCCTCAGCCGCGTCGTACTGCGCCTTCAAAATTCCGAGCGTCTCTTCGTCGAGAAACGTCCCCGGTGCGACCAGCAACGCACCGCGTTTATAGAAGTCGATCACAGGCGGCGTACTGTGTTTCTCTTGCTCGCGTTTGCGGTTGGTCGCGGCGGGATCGTACTCCAGCGTGGGAATCCCGCGGTTCAACAGCCAACGCTCAAACACCACTTGGTGCGGTTTGAGCGCCGTGAACGAATTCCACTGCGATCCCAAGGTCCCCGTACTTTTGAGCATCTCGATCAGCAGCACATCAGAAACGCGAAAGGTCTGCGAGTTGCGGTCGTCATCGCGAGAAATGACCGCGATTTCGGCTTCGAGACGCAACTCCTGCCGCGCGACTTCTTGCGGATCGAGCACGCCCGATTGGCGGAGTGGCACGGTGAACTGACTGAATTCACCGATGAATTCATCGATCCGCCGCTCGGCCGATTGCGAGGGATCAATCGCTGACCGGAGTTGTTGCCAGTCAGCAATGAATGCGGGGGACGGTGGCTCGAACGCCGCACCCGGTCCGCCCGAGACCCATCCGAACGCCGCGCGGGCTTCCGCTGACAGTTCCGTGAGCTGGTTGACCGACGCGACTTCCACCAGATGCTTTCGCAGTTCGTCGGAAAGGTTTCTCAGTCGCTCTGACTCTGCCGCCGAATGGCGAAACACGGGTGGGACACGATTCTCACGTTCGAGTTGGGCGAGGTCCGTCTTACGGAGATTGATCCGATCGAAGTCGATCCGCGCCAGCAGTCCATTGGGAGCGTCGTCACCCAAGCGATGCGGGAACGGTGCGTTCCAACTTCCCATCCCAATGACCAACAGCAGCAAAAACACCAGGCAAACAGCCAATCGCAGCAACACGTCTCCGTGGCTGAGGTGGCCGCTCAATTTGTCGGTCCACGAACCGACCTTCATGCCGGAGACACGGGAAGGTCGATGCTTGCGAGCTTGGAAAATACGCATGGTGGGTTGTGTTCGACGCGGCGTGAAACCGCATCGTCTCGACTACTACATTTCTGTGAGCGTTCGACCGTATGACGGGACCACGCCGGGATCGAGTTCCGCATCGTGCGTCCCTGATCCTGAGTCGTTTTCCGCCTTCGAGCTGGTGGTGGAATCGAAGCCGTTCGTCATCGCAACACCGCTCGCTGACGAGGCGGTGGCGACCGTCATCAAATGGCCGCGATCGGCCCGATCTTTCCTGTCGAATCCGTGCTTGCCGTCTGAGCCATTTCGATCCGTGTCGTAGGCCGCGACGATCCGCCTCACTAACGGGTGACGCACGATATCCTCGCCGGACAACTCGACCGTCGCGATTCCCTCGACGCCACGCAACCGGTGCCAAGCGTCGATCAGTCCACTCTCGACTCTGTCCGGCAGGTCGGTCTGTGTGGCATCGCCCGTGACGACGATCTTCGAGTGATGCCCCATTCGCGTGAGAAACATCTTCATCTGGGTGATCGTGGTGTTCTGAGCCTCGTCGAGAATCATGAACGTGTTGTTGAGTGTCCGGCCGCGCATGAAGGCGAGCGGAATGATCTCGATCACTTCACGGTCGAGATAACGTTGCACTTGCTCGAAGTCGAGAATGTCGCCGAGAGCATCAAGCAGCGGCCGTAGAAACGGGTTGACCTTCGCCAACATGTCACCCGGCAGGAAGCCGAGCTTCTCGCCCGCTTCCAGTGCCGGACGCACGAGGACGATTTTACGAACCTGCTCCAAGCGGAGTGCATTCACGGCCATCGCCACCGCGAGGTACGTCTTGCCGGAACCCGCAGGGCCAGAACAGACGACCATGTCGTGATCGCGGATCGCCCTCACGTAGTCACGTTGCCCGTCGCCCATCGGACGAATTTTGCGAGCCTTGTGAAAGACATCGATCGATTCGTCGGAGCCGCTGGGGGCGGGGAACATCGAACGGTGAATGGCTCGGTCGAGATCGTCCTCGCCGAGTTGACCGCTCCGCTCGATGATTGCCCGCAAATCGGAAACGATCTCCGTGCCGAGATCGACCTGAGCCTGCTCGCCATGCAGGTGGAGTTCGTCGCCACGCAGAACGACCTCAATGTGCAACACGTCCCGCAGGCGGCGGAGGTTCTTGTCACGCACGCCGAACAGGCTGCGAACATCCTCGTGATTGCGGAACTGGACACGTCCTTCGGACATACAACCTTCTCATGGGGCTGAAAGCTCGCGCGCCGACGCGGCAAGTGCGGGGGGAGTCTACTACGAGTTCGGCCAACTCGCAAAAGAGTCACGCTACCAGTGAAGCCACGGGAAACTCGAATACGACCGATTGACGGCGGACACGATGGCGGGGTTCGCCTCCAGAGACGGCATTTTGCGTAGGACGTGTCCGTCCCTCGCTCCTCACTCGAACCTCTCTCGATCATAGGAATGCCGCTCGTAGCGATTTTGCGGGGGCGTTGACGTTCCGCCTCATCTGCCGTCCCTCCTCTCGACTGCCGTCTTGAAGTCACTCTCTTTTCTGTCCGGACTTCCGACGTGAGTCCCACTTCCGAGCTAGGTTGCAGGAGAACCCCTCTTTCTCTCCGAACACGAGCCACCCACCGATGAACTGTCACAACTGCGGTATGCCGCTGGAATGGGACGGAACGCAACAAATCGTGGTCTGCGAGTCCTGTCGCACTTACCGATCACACGGAACTCCGGATGATTCGGTAGACCGAGTCGTCTCGCTTGGCAATCCCGGTCGGAGAAAGTGTCCATGCTGCCATGAGCGCATGATGAAAGCGGCGATGGACGGATTGGTGGTCGAATTTTGCGAACCTTGCAACGGTGTTCTGATCCAGGAGGAACTCTTCGCGATGCTCGTCCGCAATCGACGGGCCGAATACCGCGGAGCCGCCTCGCGTTCGACGGCACTCGATCCGGAACAACTCAGCCACGAACGACCTTGTCCCGCGTGTCGCCACACGATGAACGTCCACCCGAACTACGGTCCCGGCAACATCGTGATTGACTCGTGTGGCCACTGCCATTTGGTCTGGCTCGACCTGCGCGAAACAGCCCGAGTCGCGATGCAATGGAGTTGATGCCATTCCGCGATTCTCGTTTCAAAACGAGTGGTCCCAGATTTCGCCCGTTCCTTTGACTCGCAGCGGCGCGAAATGGTGTTCGGCTCGGCCCAGCAACTCGGTGGGATTCTCGAAGTAGGCGGCCAATTGCTTGAGCAATGCGGGGTCCACCGCCTGCGCTTCAGCACGAGACTGGAAACGGGAGAGGACTAGAACGCGATAGCTTCCGGCAGGAAGATCGAGTTGAAAACGCCCCGCTTCATCGACCGTCGCCAGAGTGCCGCCGAGCGCCTTGATCGCCGCTACTGCGACGCGCGCATCGGCCTCGCTGTCCGCTGGACGGAACCCCACGACTGGCAACTTCACCTCGCCCGGCCGCTCATCGGGAAAGACGATCAGCCGCGCACCGCGATCCGGTTGGCTCTCGCCTTCCGCCGACTTGTACGTGATGCGTCCCGACAGTTCGCTCGGAACAACGGGTGCCGCGACGGGGGCTGTCATTGCTGGTGAGGTTGCGGGCGAAAGGGACTCCAAGATGCGGACGAATCGTTCGACAAACATCCCGCTGAGGAACAAGCCGAGAACTGCGAACGCACTGCGTAAGGAAACGGCGGGTCGCTGCATCGGTCTGGAGCCACTCGGCAAAACAGCAGAATGACTTTCAGAACGCGGCAACTCATCGACGTGACTCTGCTGCGCCGCTGGCAACCGTTGATCGACAGGAGGCTGGGCGAGTGACAGCAGTTCCGCCATCAGACTTTGCTCGTTCTCGCGAGCGGTGGGAACATTCGACGCCCCTTGTCCTAGCGAGACGGATTGTCCCGAAACAACAGAGGAGGCGTTGGGAGGCGGCTCCAAAACTTGAACCGGCCGATCCAGCTTAATCGGCGTCGGCGCGATCGGCATTTCGATCGGAATCGGCTCGGGAATGGGTTGCGGAATCTGGTTCGCTTCATCGCCGTCATCACCGTTCTCATTCCTCTCGCGCTCAAAGCCCATCGCCGCCGATTTGGCGACCGGCAACGGCTGATCGAGCAAGTCGCCGAGCTGTGCGAGTTCATCCAAGGCCCGAGCCAGATGCGCGTCTTGCAGATTCAACTCGGGCGTTGGAAGCGGCTGGACGGTCCCATCGAGCAACGGGACTCGAATGGACCGACCGCACGTCGGGCAATCGACCACGCCTCCCGCCTGCGCACGCGAGATACCGAGGAACTGACGGCAGAAATTGCAGCGAAACTTGATCGGCATCCGGAGAGAGTCTCGAAGGGAAAATCGGGCGGGCACCAAGTGGTCGAACAACTTTGGATTGCGGGGTTCAACACTAGCCCGACGCGCAAGCGAGGGCTTCACTTTTACGACAGTTTGCCCTCGCTTGCGCGTCGGGCTAGTTATTGAACAACCTCGCAACATCAAGTTGTTCGACCAATGGGCGGAACAGTGCAACGGCGATTGTGTCAGGTGTCTTGCGGAGGTTGATTTGAGCGAGTCAGTTCGTTCACCGCCAATAAAACCACGAGTGACACCAGCGACAACGTGAACACGGCGACTGACACCAGCATCACGCCGCGAACGGCCATCGCTCCCGATGCGTCTCCCACCGATCGCAGGATCAGCGCGAGCATCCCCGCAATGAAACCGATGCCCAAAGCAACGGCTCCACTCCACAAGACACGGGCAATCCAAGAATGAAGATTCACGAAGCGATCTCATTGAGAAACAGATTGTCGAACGGCCGCTGAAACAAGGGCTACCTTCTCGCGGGACGGTTAAGCAGCGGCGGCGGATCACACTGGAGCTACTCGGGCGTGTCAAGGACCACATTGAAACCGTCACGTTATACCTCACGCGGCATAACGTGAGTGGTTTCCGAGCGGGGCTTACGCCCAATGGCACTCACTTTGAGCGGCACGGCGCTAGCCGCCGGTAAACGGAGTTGTGTTTCCAAGCAAAGAACCGGCGGCTAGCGCCGTGCCGCTCACGGAGTGAATGACAAAGTGAGTGCCA
>Ga0114966_10001681_pt1 | contig 20236 bp, 31 predicted proteins | sample M_130207_XF_Meta_FD_87029 | JGI IMG/M metagenome (GOLD analysis project Ga0114966, IMG submission 87029) | Freshwater microbial communities from Lake Montjoie, Canada to study carbon cycling - M_130207_XF_MetaG | ecosystem: Environmental > Aquatic > Freshwater > Lake | place: Lake Montjoie...
AACCTCGTGCAGCTAATTGCAAATTTTAACCCTTGCCCAGGCACGAACATCTGCTAGAATAACAGGGATACCAATCAAACCAACTGCCATGGAGGGCATAACTTGCTTAAACTTGCTATAGATGCCCAGTTGCCTCTAATTGAGGTGTCTACGCCCGATCTGTTAAACTTCGCAGATGTCGTGAAGTTCATCACCAAAAAGAAGGCCGTTGTTGAATGGGGGACCGGCCCGGCAGAAATCAAGACCAAGACCATTTACTACCACATCTGGAGTGCAACAGCGGTTATCGACTACCGCAAGCTCTATGATCGCTTGGCTCACGCGGAAAGCTCGCTGATTATCGTTAACCCCAACAAAGGCAACAGCATTTGCTTCCAGGCCGGCGAGTTGCCCGTCCCGAAAGACATGGTGTTGGATTTCATCGTCGCCATCGTCTCCGACAAGGCCAAGGCAGCTTCGCTGATGTCGGCCCTTGGTGGGTGCACTTTGAAGGAGGTGGCAGAGGCGGTTCGCCTCACGATGTCCAGGGACAAAAGCATCACCACACAGGGCCTCACACTGACCCGTAAGACGTGCTTCCGAGGTAGCTCGGGACTTACCCAGGTGGACACGTCCCAGACCTTCTACGCCCCTCCTGAGGCCCTTGTGGACTTCGCCACGAAGGAAGGCTCGTTCTTCCTCAATGGCAGTGATTTGCGTCTTGTCCCACGAGGCATCCTTGCCAACGGCCCCCCCGGTGTGGGGAAGACGGAGGCAGCTAAATGGATCGCACATACTTGGGGAGTCCCCCTGTTCCGGGTGGATATTTCAGGGGCCAAATCCAAATGGCATGGAGAGTCTGAACAGAACGTTACCAACGCCCTGTCTCAACTCGACAACGAGGAACCTTGTGTGGTTCTGTTTGATGAAATTGAGAAGGTTTTTGGCGGGGGTGACGGCAGTGACTTCGGAGGAAGCGTGACCAAATCAGTGTTGGGGCAACTGCTATGGTGGTTGGCTGAACATCGGTCCCGTGTTTTTGTGGTTATGACCACGAATGCTCACAAGAAGCTTCCCCCCGAGCTATACCGTGAAGGCCGCATTGACAAGGTGCTCACCTTTCACGGCCTCAGCCAGCCCGACGTTGAGCCTTTCGCGCAGCACCTGCTGTTGACTTACCCGTCAGTCAAGATACCCACGATGATGGTGAAGTCAAAGTTGAAGGGCTTGCTCGTCAACCACATTATACCCGGCTCGGACCCGCCGTGCGTGTCTCAGGCGGCGGTGAGCGACGCTGTGAAGTCCATGGTGAAAGCATCGTTGCTAAAATAACTTTGACCCACCACGGCAAACCAGTAGACTACACAAGTCAACAAACCACCCAGGAGGGGTAGAAACTATGGCTAAAGTCGCCTTAACCGAAGAAGTTGCCCAGAAGTTCAAGTTCATGTCGGGGACGGAAAGCACCAGCAAGTTCCTCGTGCTGGCCCGTCGCGGGAACATTGGACTCGGCATCCGGGTCCTTGGCATCACAGATGGCGCTAAGCTCGCCAAGCCCGGCACGTCGTATATTCACGCCCGACTGCGGTCGGCAAAACTACCATCCGACGTGCAAGACTTCTACGACAGCGGGAATGTGGTCAATATCGGGAGCTACTCCCTCGAACCCGATGAAGCGTGGCCCGGCGTCACCTTTGACAAGACAACCCTCAGCTATTCGTCAACTGTGGTGGGCGTGTTTGCTCCGGGAAATCTAACTCCCGAACAGGGTCTGCAAACCCTGGATAATATTGAAAATGGGAACTACATTGACCAGTTGGTCTCCTTCGTTCTCGCGACGGCCCCATCAGAATTCCATGTTGTGAGGAAGAAAGATGTTGAAGCTTTCGCGTGGGATAGCCTCGCAGCCGGCTTTGCCGCCTACCGACACGCGGTAAAGAAACAGGAAATCAATCAAGCTGCCGCCACTGAATTCGCCAAGCAGGTGGAGGCTGCTGGCGGGAGCGCAGGCTTCCATGCCGCCCAGATGAAGGCGGTGTTCACAAGCCTGCATGGGGTGCACAAATACGACGGCGATGCCGGCGACGGAGGGGAGTCGGATTACAGCGGCAACACTCCCTAAAACCTGGGGTGCTACATGAATATCATGGCGGCTTGTATGGACTTGGCGGGAGCACCCACTCCCGCCTTGCTGCTTGCTCGCGTTGTTTATTGGGACAAGCACACCAAAATAGTGGAAGACGGGGTCCGATGGACTGGGAAAAGTAAAGAGGAATGGGTGTTGGACGCCGGTTTAACGTCCAGAAAATACGATAGAGCAGTTGCTATATTGAAAGATGCGGACCTAATAACCGCTAAGCAGATGTATTGGGGAACCCGAAAAAAAGTGTTCTTGGGGCTAACCCCATGGGTAAAAGACGCCATTAAAGCAGTCGGGCATGGCAACTTGGTCCCAAGGCATCTTGCCAAAAATGGCAACTTGGTCCCAAAGCATCTTGCCAAAAATGGCAATTATATAAGATATGGGAGATTAAGAAAGATATTGGAGATTAAGAACTGCTCGCTGCCGCTCGCCGCCCCAAACTCGGAGACCAGTATGAAACCTCATGGCAAGTCAGTGGCCCAACTATTGGCAGACGGTGGAAGCGGTGTGGTTACTACACACAAGCCCGACAGCATCGCAGCACTCGAAGCAGCTTGGCGTAAAGGCGTGTTAGGTTTTGTTCCTCCGTTGACATTGCAAGCGCGAGGGCAATTGAAGCACTTCATCAAGGCATGTCCTCCAGGCACGGCAGAAGCCATAGTTGAGCACGTAGTGTCGGATTGGGTTGGGTTCACCTCGGCAGCTAAGACTGACGCTGCCGCGTTCAATATCCCGACCAAGCCACAACTAGGGTTTATGCTAAAGTTTGCTGGCGTGGCCATTGCGATGCACTCGAAAAAGAACGAGGTGAAAGTTTCCCCGGTCCCGAAGAAGAAAATTGTGCAATTAACTGCAATTGAAGAAGCCCCCGTATCGGACAAGGCCACCTTGAAGGAAATGCTGAAAATCCTAGGTAATTAGGGGCATTTGCATCGGGGGCGACTTTATGCCAATACTAGGACCCCACTGCTGTGCCATAGGAGGGCAAAGGCAATGAAGCTTACCCCGTATGCCACAAAAGTCCTTGACCCCATTGTCCACGCCCGGCTTGTCGCAGACATCGAGTCTGTTGCGCAAGATGCGGGCATCCAGCCTTCTTGGATTTGGACGCCGATGTCTAAGAATTGCACGGATGATGAAGTCCAGTGGGTTCGGCGGTTTCGGCACCATACGGCTGAAGGCAGTGCCGGTCTGGCTTTTGTAGGCCGAGATTTGGAACCCGAAAACCGTATGGCAGCTATTGCCGGCGCGTTGACTCGAAATTTCATCAACGCCAAGGTTATGACCCTTGGGCAGGTCGTGGATTACGCGAAGGACAGCGTTCTTCCCGGCGTGTCTTGTTTGCTGATACCAAACTTCTTCATTGAGAAGTCCCACGGCGGTGGGATTGCTTCGTGGCAGGTGTCGCTGCTGTTGGATGTTTTGGTGGATAGGCAGGCGAAAGGGCTGCAAACGGTTATCTACGTATCCGACCTGTCGGCACTCGGGGCGGAATACGGGAAGGCGTTGCTGAGGCACGTCGAGAACAATTTTGTCTGTTTGGAGGAAAGCTAGTGTCGAACAGCCTAGGCCATAAGGCCATAGCCGCGCTCCTAACCAGCGGTAAACTGCCAGACTTGCTTTCAGTGGGGCCTGTAAACCACTTGTTCAAAGGCTCAGAAGAACCCGTATGGGAATTTGTGCTGGAACACTGCAAGAAGTTTGGTCAGTTGCCTAAGATTGAAACCGTAGAGGCTCATACCGACGACGAGCTTCCTACAGCCGAAGAACCGTTCGCCTACTACTTGGAGATAATGGGTTCCCGCCACGTTGAGCAGACCCTCAAGAAGACCATGAAGGACGCGGCTGGATACCTGGGGCTTACAGGCAAGGACCCTGAGAAGGCCCTGCTCGTGATGTCAGAAGCTATAATGCAGTTAATTGCAAAAAAGCAGATGCGTCAGGTTTCGGATTTCCGGGACGCGTATGATGAGATTGTCAGTGATTATATCGCCAAATACACGTCTGACGACTCCAACGGTATAAGGTTCGGGTGGGAGACCCTAGACAATATGACCGGTGGCCTTGTCGTGGGAGACTTGGCCAGTTTCGTTGGACGCCCTCAGAAGGGCAAAACATGGCAGATGTTGTATTCGGCCATGCACAGTTGGAATTCCGTCGGTGCGTGCCAAATGTTCGTATCCATGGAAATGAAGCCGCTACCTATCAAGCAACGTATGATTGCAATGCAGGCGCATATCCCGGCTATGAAGTTGAAGAACGCTGAATTGTCCACGAACTACGTCAACAAGATGAAAAGCACGCTTCTCGAAATCAAGAACGCGAAGTCTGCATTCTGGGTTGTGGATGGGAACTTCACCGCGAATGTCGAAGACATCTGGATGCTTGCCCGACAACTGAAACCAGACAGCATCTGGATTGACGGCGGGTATCTGCTGAAACATCCACGAGAGAGGGATCGCTACAGGCGAGTCGCAGAAAACGCTGAGTTAATCAAGCAGGAGCTTTCGGACCTGGCCCCCACAGTCGTTAGCTGGCAGTTCGCCAAATCCGGGGCCAAGAAGAACAAGAAGAAGGGCGAGAGCGCCGACCTCGAAGACATTGGCTACACGGACGCTATCGCACAGGTGTCAAGCTTGGTGTTGGGTTTGCTGGACGAAGACAGCGTTGAAACAATGTTCAGTCGATTGATTGAAATTATGAAAGGCCGCAACGGCGAAGTGGGAAGGTTCAGAACGCATTGGGACTTTAACGCTATGGACTTCTCCGAGCTTATCGAGGTATCTATCGAAGACCTGAAATACATATAAAAATACTATTTGACAGCCGACGACAAAAAGCTAAAGTAAGGTTACTAACCAAACCACCTAAGAGAGCAGCCCAATGGCCTTAAAATTCATCAACGTCGTGAAGGTGGTGCAAGTTAATGCATCTGCCACCACACCGCAGGACATCGCTGATCATATTGATCATTGCGAAACTCTCCGCGCGAAAGCGGAGGCTGCACGAGCTAAGATCAAGAAACTGCAGGCAGAGGTAACCCCGTATTCCGAGGCTATGGCGAAACTGGCCACGATGATAACGCAGCACACTGATGCCACCGGCATCGACAAGTTGCAGGAAGTCACGCTATTCGGGGAGAAGGCCGGGGCAAAAGCCGGCAAGAAAACTCTGACACGCACCGTCACTTCCCAGAAGCTGGCACGCAAACTGCTTACGGAAGCGGTGTATGACCAGACCGCCACTATCGCCTTGAAGGTGCTTGATCAGTATCTGACTCAGGCCGAGAAGGAAACACTGTTGACGGAAAGTTACGGAGACAGGGGAGTCACCCTGGTTCCAAAACCGAAGAACGGGTAAAAAGTTTGGGTAAGCATAGGCCACGCACCTTCCGGGTGGTCTCGATCCTTTGCTGTTGGCCCCCCGCCTACAATAGCAGAGTTGACCGGGGCCGGGCTAACCGGCGTTGGCTTACCCAATAAGATTGTCAAGGCGCTAATGTGGGTCGATTGGCTCCTCTCCCCACGATTGGTGATACGGAAATGAGGGTCCGTATGCGCAGGCTGGTTACCTGCTGTCCTTGACCCCCGCTGAATTTGCAGTTAATTGCACAGGCATGGAGGCCGCAATGACTAAAGTATGGGTTATCGTTGTAGAGTTCGACGGCAACAGTGCCGAGAGTTAAGGACCTAACCTGCACTTGCTGCAACGGGTTAGCCAGAGGACGGCAATGGTGGAACCAAGACACCGGGCACGGGTTGTGTGTTAGCTGCGTTGAGTTCGCTACGAACGGCCAGACTCCCGAATGGGTAAAAGACACTTACGGAGAGAAAGGCGTAAACTACGCCATACCGGGGGAGTATCAATAGGTTGAACAAAGAACAGATCACATCCTGGCTGCCCCTGGTAGGGGCTAAGGCGGCTTCTGACCAGTCTCGGGGGGGTTGGGTGCTCAGCAACTGCCCCCTAGGACCCTGGAGGCACGATAACGGCAAGAGCAACCCCGAAGCATTCGCTGTAAAGCTTGAGGCCGGGGACAGTTTTTGTAACTGTTTTTCATGCGCGTGGCACGGTAAGCAATCGGATGCCGTGATTGAGTTGCAACTCCTGCAGAAGACCAATCCCCACGCCAAGGTCCTGCAGTTGGGGGCAGCGATGCAGTTAATTGCAGACGCTGAGGACGGGATGGAGATAGACTTAGACTCCCCCGGTATCGAGGACGTTCTGTTCAACCGAACGTCAGCCGCCGTAATACCCGAAGACTGGTTGCATTCGTTCAAGCCGGCATACTTGCTGCCGTGGGCCGCAAAATATCTGGAGGGGCGCAATGTGTCGGAGTTCACGGCAGAAGTGCTGGACATACGTGCAGACTCCTCGCAGAAACGAGTATGCTTCCCGGTGCGAGATTTCCAAGGCAGACTGCGGGGCCTGCACGGTAGAGCCGTGGAACCCGACGTGAAACCACGATACCGCATGTATCTCTACAAAGGGAAGAACAGCCCAATAGTTTGGCTCGGTGAAAATTGGGTGGAAATGGACAAGCCTATCGTAGTGGTCGAAGGGCCGTTCGATTTAGCAAGTGTGGCACGGGTGTATCAGAATGTCGTATCACCCCTGTTTGCAAACCCGTCGTTTGACAAACTGAACCGTATGGGTGATGCGGTCGAATGGATAACGCTGCTCGACAACGGTAAAGGTGGGGACCACGGGAGACAACGCATAAGTCAGAAATTTCCCCAGCACGTTATAACGCATTTGAAACCTCCCGAGGGAAAAGACCCCGGCATGATGGCGAAAGGTGAGTTGATTTCGCTGCTGCAAGACCATGTAAGTCTTGATGGATTAGAGATTTGACAAAGGGGCGACTCTCTGGCAGGATATAGAAGTCCTAGAGACACCTTGGAAACACATGGAGGCTAGAGTGGGACTAAATTTCGTCAAGAAGGCCAATACTGGATTAAAACCAGCTGCGAAAGCCGCAGAAGCACCGTGGGAAGAACCCGCAGAAGATGAAGCTCCTTCCCCGAAGAAGAAGCCTCTGTCATCCAAAGCCTCAGGCTCCGTAAAAGCCCCTTCGTGGATGAAGACAGGGTCTAACGCCCAAGCCGCAATGCAGCATGCCGAGGCCCAGGCCGAGAAGGCCAAAGAAGAAGCCGGCAAAATGTGGCGCTTCTGGATGCCTCCGGAAGAAGAACGCAAGATTACGTTCCTTGACGGTGACATTGGCGATGATGGTATGCTGGCCATACCCATGTTCTACGAACACCGCGTTAAGTTGGACGGGAAATGGCAGAACTTCGTCTGCGTTGCCGAGCAAGAGCCGTGCCCTTTGTGCGAAAGCGGGGAAAGCAAGCAGACCCTGGTAGGTGTTCTCACCTGCATTGATCACACCGTGCACAAGATCGCCAAAGGCCCCAACGCCGGCAAGTCGATACAGAACAGCCGCAAGCTCTACGTGGTCACGCGCAACACCATCAAGATTTTGAGCAAGATCGCCATCAAGAAGGGTGGCCTCACAGGTTGCACGTTCGATGTGTCCCGCACAGGGGATAAAGAGCCAAGCGTGGGCAACCAGTTCGATTTCGTGGAAAAGCTCAGCTTCCCGGCACTGATGAAGAAATACGACCTCAAAGCCGAGGATGTATCTCCCGCCGATGTTGGCGATGAAATCATTTATCGCTCTGCAGAGGAACTGGAGCAGTTGGGTCTCGGTAAATCGCAGCCCGCTGCCAGCAACAGCAAGGTGAGCGCCAAGGGCCTCAAAGGCGAACTTTAGGTCATGGAACTTCAAGACCTCATTCGCACGGATGATCCCATAAGCTATGGGGCCGGCGCAACGTATCATCACAAGCATATCTTGGAGAAGAAGTATCGCTTCAATTCACGATTTGGCGAGGAAGTGTTGTTGCATCGGGTCGTTGGACAGACCATCGTGTTACCCCGAGCCTTGTGCCCGGTGGGTCCTAACGACCAGCGCGTTGAGGGCTTGAAGGTTCAGTTCCCTGCCAAGCCAACCCCGAAGCCCGATCAGAAAAAGGTGTTCGGTGAAACGGTAGCTTTCTTGAAGAAAGGCCAGTCCGGAATGGTGTGCGCCTACACCGGATGGGGAAAGACGGTCCTTGGTTACTACGTAGCCGCCACCATGGGTGTCAAAACCCTGGTGGTGACTACGAAGGACGACATTTATAAACAGTGGATCGACGGGGCCTGTGGGGGTGGAGGATCGCACAACTTCCTCGGCCTGAAACGAAATCAGGTTGGGGAGATACGCGGTAGTAAGGTGCAGATCGTGGACAGACCTTTCGTGGTTTCCATGATACATACGCTGTCAAAAGACGGGAAAGTCCCGCAAAAACTACTGAACCAATTCGGACTCATTATCTTCGACGAATGCCATAGGGTGCCCGCTGAGTCCTTTCGTGACGTGGTGGACCTATTCCCCGCAAAGCTTCGCCTAGGCATGTCAGCGACCATTGAGAGGGCTGACGGCAAGGACCTGTTGCTGCATGCCCACATAGGGCCTGTGCGGGCCAAGACAGACGAGCAGTTACGGGTTCCGAAGGTTCTTATGTTCACCTCAACGTGGGTGTGTCCAAGGGTGTTAAAGACTGTCCGAAATGCTGATGGGACAAAAACCCAGAAGTATGTCCGGATGGCCCACACACCCGGAAAGACCATGCACATGGAGAAGATACTCGCGGAAGACCGCAACAGGAATGCAGACCTCGCGTTTATGATACTGCAGGCATACGAAATGAAAAGAAAGACCGTGGTATTTTCCACGCTACATGAGCATCTGCATGCCCTGCATGACGCTGCCCGCAAGCTTGGAATTCCTCGTAAGGACATGGGGTTCTATATCGGGGCCACGACAAAACAGGAGGTGTTAGAGAGGAACGCCGCAGCAATTAAACCCGTCGTGTTCACTACCTTTGGAATGATGGGGGAAGGAACAAACCTGCCGTGGCTTGACTGCGGTATACTGGCGATGCCTCGATCATCGGTTGAACAGCCCTGTGGGCGCATCCGCAGGGAATACGAAGGAAAGCGTGACCCTGTATGGATGGATTTGAAGGACCTAGACAGCCCCGTGTTTCAAGGGTATTCAGTCAACCGTCTCAACTGGTATCGGCGCATAGGCGCTGTTGTGAAAGCAATGAGCTAGGAGGCTCAGATGGGTATTACGGTAAAGATGAAGCAGGGCACGACGACAACGTCAGTCCAGCATTCGCACAAAGGGAAAGTGGTAACCGAGCAGGAAAAGACCCTACCTTTTGGAGAACCGAAATCGTTCGCGGGTAATCCAGCGGTGGTCGGCGTGGAGGCAAGTCTTACGCTGAACCTAGGTAACTACAACAGCACACGCGTGGGGTGCAGCATTCAATTGCCATGCCTCCACGGAGAGATTGACGATGTTTTTCTATTTGCCAAACAATGGGTAGATGATAGAATGTCGTTGATGGCAGAGGAAACCTCAACTGCCTCTGTTGACTAAGCGGCAATGCACTTAACTGCAAAGTCGGACTATAACGCACAATGGCAAGGAGCCGCAGATTATGGCTATGATCAAAAAGAAGACCACCGCCGCCGCACCGCCGAAGCCGGAATTCACCATGCAGCAGAGGATGGGCCGCTTCTCGCTTGAAGACAGCCTGCTCACTGACATGCCGGAAGTCGGCACCAAGGTTATGAACGGCGTGATGGTCGTGCAATGCACGCATAATTTCCTCACCAACTCGTTCGATTATCTCGGAGTTTCTGAGCACTTCGAAGGGGTCGAGGAAGGCGGCGACATCCCGAGCTACGACGTGTCCTGGGATGAAGAAGCCGGCGAAGCTTCTTGGACTAAAGCCGAGTAGATATTGTGGCAGCCGAAAAAGGGGCACCGAAGAACGTATCTTCGGCAGCCCTCCTCGCCGCGTTCCAAAAAGAGCACGGCGAGTCGGTTGGCAATTTCGGTGGGCAAATGCTGGATATGACCAGACTGCCCACCGGAATTTTCAAATTCGATCTGGCTTCGGGGGGAGGGCTGCCGCGCGGTAAATGCTCCATTATTTTCGGGCCTGAGAGTTCTGGGAAAACCAACACGGTGCTAAAGGCAATTGCCATGCACCAATTCCTGTTTCCCCATCTTGTTTGCGTGTTCATTGCAATCGAGGGATTTGACAAAGACTGGGCAGCCCTGCTCGGTGTTGATGTAGCAAAGCTGATCGTCCTATACCCGTCATTCGCAGAAGAAGTCGTGGATATGGCCGAAAGCTTTTTGCACGCCGCAGATTGTGGTCTGGTGGCTATTGACAGCCTAGCCGCTATGGTAACCACTCAGGAAGGCGACAGCAGCGCTGGGAAGGCCAATGTCGGAGGGGCGACACTGGCTATCGGCAAGCTAGTCCGCAAGACCTCCCTGGCCCTGCAAGAGGCTGCAAAGTCAGGCAGACTTGCTACGCTTTTGTATGTTAACCAGACACGCTACAAGATTGGGATCATGTTCGGTGATCCCGAGACTATGCCGGGGGGTATGGCCCCCAGGTTCCAAGCGGCTATGATTGTGCGCCTATACGGGAAGAACATTATGGACCCCAAGATTTCGTCCACGATGCCTGTTATCAAGAAAAGCAGCTTCATCATCCGGAAATGGAAGGTTCCTATCGTCGCAGCGAGCGGGGAATACGACATGTCCATGATACACCACAAAGGTTTGCAGCCGGGTGAGTGCGATGACTTCAACGCCATCGTGCAATATCTCAAGGACTTCGGGCAGATGGAGAAGGCCCCAAAAGGAGGATGGATGATCTTGGAGGAACATTATCCGACAATCGACAAGTTCGAATATTACTTGACCACGAACCCTTCGTATAACGTCGAATTGCGTTCCGCTATTATCGCAAGGGTTCTTGAAGAAGGCGTTGTCACAAAGGGCGGTGGATGAGCACCCCGCCATTCCTGCGTAGGCAGGGGAAACGACCTGTAGGAGGCCCAGGGATGGCTTCGGAGGCCCGCCTATCCGTGAGACTATCGGGAAGGCAGACCCCCGCCAGCGGGGCTATAGTGGGGGCTAAGGGGGATGTTGTTCTCCCCACCTTCCTGCTAGAAGCCAAGAGCACCACGGCCAACAGCATGGTCTTGAAACTGGACTGGTTGGCTAAAATTCACAACGAGGCCCGTAGCCTCAGCAAGGAACCAGCACTTGCAGTTAGCTTCACAACCGGGGACGGGAAGCCTGTGAAGAATGGCGCATGGGTGCTAATGACAGAGGCAATGTTCAAGGAGCTTACCAGTGGCCAAGCTTAGTGTGGGGAAGAAGTGTTTGCGGTGCGGCGCGGGAAGTAACGTCCCGTTCGAAGAACATCAACACCGCTGCCCTGATTGTGGGGCTGAATTGGGCCAAATATTCATCGAAGTTGACCCAGTAGTAGAAGCCGTTCGTGCTGACTTGTTGGCTAGGTCCCAACTTGGTATCAAGAAATACGGCACTACGTTGGCTGACAGCCACAGCACGCACAGGCAGAAGCTGCAACACGCATACGAGGAAGCCCTGGACCTCGCCAACTATATCAAGTGGGCAATAATGGAGCTTGACGCCAAGCACGAGGAAGACAGGAAAGTCCCGTGAAGTTCGCCAGTAAATACTTCCATTTCGAACCGCCTAAGCCCGAGGTGGGGTATACTGGCGGCGAGGCAGTTCTGCACAGCTACGACCCATCTAAGTCATTGCAATCATCTGCAAAGCCGCCTAAGTCTTATGTCGGTTTTGACAAACTGGACTTGTCCGTGTTTGATAATCTGGAAGACGCCTTGATTGGAGTTGCCGACCCTCCCGAAGCAAAGTGAATGTCCCGTGAAATTCTTGAAAAAAGCTGCAGACTTTCTGCCGGTAGGGGATATTCGTTTCCTGCTGCATCAGCACCTGAATGAGAAGGACACTCACCGTGGGGTGGATAACGTCCACGCATCGGAACTAACGAAGGACGAGTTAGAATTTTGCCCGAAGTTTTTTGCGATAGCTCGGGAGACTAATGCAAAATTACCTGGGCGCTGGGTGAACACGTCAGAGGCCGTCACGTTCTTTCTGGGCCACTCTCTGCAGGACGCTGTTGTTAACTGGTTCGCTGACATGGGGCGTGCAGTGGGTCACTGGAAATGCTTAGCGTGCGACAAGTTGCATGAATTCCAGAAACGCCCACTGAAATGTCTTAAATGTGGATGCCAAGCCTTCAAACCCGAAGAAGTCCGGTTCATGTCTGCTGTATCTGGTGCGTCGGGGGGCATAGATATGCTCATATCCCTGGGACAACCACTACTACGCATCGTCGAGATTAAGACCATGGCAGCCGACCAGTTCAAAGGTCTGGTGGCTCCCCTTGCAGAACACCGGCTGCGCACCAATCTGTATATGCGCCTAGTAGCCGAAAGCAATCACCCTTGGGCCAAAAGGGTTGACACTAAGACAGCAGACGTTCTGTATATCAGCAAGAGCGGGTATGGGACGGCAGTTGACGATGAATTCAAGAAGTGGGGCCTGCCTGAGGCATTCAGCCCATTCAAGAAGTATCCCGTAAAGCGGGACGACAAGGCTACGAATGACCCATCTATACGAGCAAAATCCGTCAAGGATTGGCATGAGAAAAAGAAGGGAATGCCCTACGGGGTGTGTGAGACAGCTTTGACATCACGCGCCAAGAAGTGTCCCCTGGCTTCGAAATGCTTCTCAGGTGATTACCCATCTAAGAACAATTGGAAGATCAGCATATGACCGTGACGGCCATAACCCAAGTATCCGGTTGCAACGTCCCGCCGTTAAAATCCAGATGGCGGCACCGCAAGTCAGGAAGCACATATATAGTAACGGGATGGTCCAACCTTATGTCATTGTCTGACCTACCCCAACATGTTCGCAACGCCGAAGCCATGAGGGCCATCCGTATCGAACTGGACCGCAGGGCCAAATACCCTCCACGTGTGCATTATCATCTGGAGGGGCTGGAGAAAGACCCTATGTATGAATTTTCGGGAGAGCTATCTGACTGGTGGAACCGTATGGAGCAACTGACATGATAAGCCTGGGCCTAGATATATCTGCCACGTCCACAGGCGTGGTGGTTCTGGACGCTGAGGAGAAGTTCAGCGCGGGTGTCCCGCCGAAAGTATTGGTCGAGAAGGCCATCAAGCCGAAGACCAAGGGCTTGGAGCGCTGCTCTGACGTGGCTGGGGGTGTCTTAGAAGTAATGGCCCTGCATAAGCTAGACATCATCACCATAGAGGGCTATGCCCTTGGCCGGTTCTCCGGCGCATCCATCCAGATAGTGTCCGTTGGTGCTATCGTGCGATACTTCGTTATGCAGCACGGCCACAAATGGCTTGAGCCGTCGCCTAATGAATTGAAGCAATTCGTGTCAGGAAAGGGGAACTCAAAGAAGGAGGCTATGATGATGCATGTCCTTGAAAAGTGGGGGCACGTCTCGAAGAACAACGACACCGCTGATGCATACGGTCTGGCGTGCATGGGCCTAGCATGGCGGGGTAAATTGAAGATGACAGGCCCGATGTCAAAAATTATCGGGGCAATGGCGTTAAATTGAAGGCACCCCCATTGCAATTATCTGCACACAGTCTAAGATGATAATCACTGCAACATACTCACCCAGGAGGGGAAGTAACAATTATGGCTAAACCCGCACCCATGGCTTTGCTGAACAAGAAGCCGAAAGCCGACGAACCTGCAGCCGAAGCTGCGCCCGTCAAGAAAGGCGGCATCAAACCGAAAGCGGCTCCCGCACCTGACCCCGATCCGGAAACCGGCACCGCAGAAGTCACTGAGGAAGTCGAAGTTGAAATTGACATCGACGCCCTCGACGACGCCGGGGTCGAAGACTTGGTGAAAAGCGAGAACCTCGTCACCCCGAAGACGTGGAAGAAGTTCGACCTTGCCGCGAAGAAAGAATGGTTGAACGACCAGTTCACGCCCGCCGAAACCGAAGAAGCCACGGAAGAAGAAGAAGAAGAAGAAGTCGAGGAAGTCAAGGAAGCCCCTGCGCCGACACCCGTTGCGAAAGCTGCCAAGGGCAAGACGAAGGCTACAGCGACGGATGACTTCATCGTTGCCACGGCCCATCAGATTGAGAACCTGTCCGAGGCCGACGCCAAAAAGATGGTGGCCGAACTGAATGAACTCAGCGAGGTCAATTTCTTCCGTCTCGGCGGCGTGATTTCGGTGATCCAGGCCAACGGTTGGTTCGCCCCGTTCGGCTCGCTGAAGGAATTCATCGAGGGAGAACATGGCATCAACTACCGCCGTGCGATGTATTGGGTCACGATCTACAACGGCTTGATCGCGTCCGAAGTGCCGTGGTCTAAGGTCTCTGACATCGGCTGGACCAAGCTGAAGGAAATCGTTCCGGTTCTGACGCTTAAGAACCTCGACAAGATGGTGAAGTTGGCGAAAGCCAACACCGTCCTGCAACTGAATGCCATCGTCAAAGGCATGACGGACGCAGCGAACAAGGGCGATGCGGGCGGCGGCGAAGATGACGGCGAGGCGCAGGAAGTCTCGACCATGACCTTCAAGGTCCATGCGGATCAGAAGGCCACGGTGAAGGCAGCTATTGCCAAGGCGAAGGACATGGCGAAGACCACGGTCGATACCGTCGCCCTTGAATTCATCTGCCTGGACTTCAACGGTGGCGCGGACTCGGTGGCCAAAATCCTGGCCAAGCTGACTTTGGAACAGGCGCTCGAAGCCTTCTCCGAAGCCTTCCCGAATGCCTCGCTTACATACGACGACAGCGTAGCGTAACCTATACCCGCATGCCCTCAAAGGCACGGCGTGTTGCCAGCAAAAACGGCCCCAAGGTAAAACTTGGGGCCGTAGTTGTTTCGCCCTGGCGTTGTGTAAACGGGTGCCCTCCGAAGTATGGTAAGGTGTATTTCCGTGTGCACCCCTGTAACTCAAGCCGAGAACAAGGCTCGTTAAAAATCAGGAGGATATGCCACATATGCAAGTCGGCAGAGTTGAAGAAATATCGGGAGAAGGCACCGAGGCCTTCCAGAAAAAAATTGCAATTAACTGCAAATAATCAGACAGGAGAGTATTTTCCACTTGCCCCCACCTCGTAACCAGATACAATAGTAGAGGAAGGAAACAACCAACCTTCACTACCCGGTCAAGGAGGACCACCATGCAGAAACTTCTCACCCCAAACTTCGCCTCGGCTCAGGATAATCTTGACGCAGCCTACGCGGAACACCCGGATAAGGTGTTCGCCATATACACGACCCTCCGTAAGGATGGCACCTCCGGCCCTTACCAGATCGTCGAAATCAAGAAGATCAATGGTGCTGGTTGGTATTGGGCCGGCACGAAATGGGAACGTGTTGTTCCCAAGCTGATGGCAGCCACCTCGGCCAAAGCCGAAACCAGCACCCCCTCACCGACTGTGAGCGCCACAGCCGCCGTGGTTACCGTGCAACTCCCGTTCCTGAAAGAAAGCAACGCGTATCTGGACGTGATGATGGCCGGCGCGGTTCGGTTCATTGGCAAAAGCACCTTGATTGCTTACACGGTGGTTGCCGACATGGTCGAAATCACCGTGTCCCTCTCCACAGCCAAGAAGCGGGGGCTGGTGTAATGGACCAAACCAGCATCAACCGGATTGGTGCATTGAACGCCCTCAAGGGCAGTTCGCACCTTCTGCCCCTTAAGGACCAGGAATTCGTGAAAAGCCTTGTCATGCATTTTCATAGCCGGGGGCTGACAGACAAGCAGTGGTATTGGGTGACGCGTCTCGGGGAGCAGGCCCGTAGTATTGCCAAGGACATCTCCAGCGGCACCTATGCCTCACCTGAGTCCGTGTCCTCGCCAGTGCGCCCCACGATTGCCTTGGCTCCGTTCGCCGGTGTCATCAACCTGTTCAAGGAGGTCAGTAAGTCTCTCAAGAACCCCCGCATCGTATTGCGGTTTACGAACGGTGAACCCTTGCACTTGAAGCTGTCGGGGTCTCAGTCGAAGCACCCAGGCACCGTGAATGTTACAGATGGTAGACCCTACGCTAACAACACTTGGTATGGTAGGGTGTCACCTGACGGCACGTGGTCCCCCGGACCCGAAGGATCCTTCGACAAGGTCAGCCAAGCCGAGGTAGCCGCACTGCTGACATGCTTGGCTTGTGACCCCGTCAACACCGCCGCAGAGCATGGTAAGCTCACAGGTATGTGCTGCTTCTGTAACTCCACGCTCACCGATGGAAAGAGCACGGACGCCGGATACGGCCCGGTGTGCGCCAAGCGGTGGGGCCTCGCGTGGGGAAATAACAAAGGAACTTTGGCATGTCAGTAAACTATGAAAAGTTGTTTGCTGCTTTGATAGCATTGGGGCTATATTGGGTAGAACTTACGCGCAGAGTGGACGCGGTGTTTGCACAAGTGGGCAACCAACATGCCAGGGAGCATACCGCAAATGCACACCCCGAAGCCTACGACATTATTGTCAACATTCTCGTAACGGTGGGGTAAGGCATGTCCATCAAGATCATCAAAGCGGGGAGGCCCGCAACGGCACTCGCCAAGGAACCCGCCTTCGTCACGTCCGGTGTAAAATACGGCGAACACCACATTATTGACGCAGACCATATGCTTATGATCATGCGAAACTGCACCGCTCATCATAAGGCAGAAGGTTGGGCTCAGGTGCTACTGTCAGCTTCCATGTATTTCGAAGAATACGTGAAGAAGCACCCGCCGACGAACTGATTGCACTTAACTGCACAAGGAGAAGACATGCTAGACGTAACCCTACCATGGCAGATGGCCCATTTGCCTAAGGACCACCGAGGCTATCCCATCCCCGTAAATGCTTACGTTGACAAGAAGGGCAAGGCGCATTTCACGATCAATGATGAAGAAAAGCGCCAGGAGCGCTTCCGCAAGAAGCAGTGCCATATCTGTGGACTGCCCCTCACGAAACTACTGTGCGTGGTCGGGGGGCCAGGGTCAGCCTTTGATCCTAAAGGGGCATACATAGACGGGCCAATGCATGCCGCCTGTTGTGAATACGCCATGCAGGTATGCCCGTATCTAGCCGCCCCACATTACGGCAAGAGGATTGACGACAAACTGTTGAAGCCGGATGACTCGGACAAGACACTGTTCACAGACCCCACGATGATGGCCCTACGACCACCACTGTTTGTGGTTGTAAGGGCTAGGGGATACACCAGCACTCCGTTCCACGGCACCAAGAACACTGTGCAATATATCAAGCCCAAGCGCCCATACCTGTCAATCGGGTATTGGCGTAACGGTGAAAGGCTGTTAAACACCGAAGGCCTGGAAATGGCACTGACTTACATGAAAGAACTCCAGAACAGAAACATCAAGACCGTATAACTATTGACCACCACCGGCCTACAGCTATACTAGAAGGCAGGGAAAAACCCCTACAACCATACAGGAGGCCATGATGGCAACGCTTAAAACACACAATGTTGCGGGTGAGTTCCCAAAAGCTCTCGACCCGGGGAAGCATTCGCAGGGAACCCCCGTGCGGGATAACCTATCCGACGACCTCGCAGCAATGGCCCATTGGATCGGTCGCAAGTGCAACATCCATGATCCGCTCCGGACGCGGGTGAAGAAAGGCCGGGGAGTATCCCTCCCCCGCGTGGCGTTTGCATGTGGGACGGAACGCAAGAAGGTGATCTACTCCATTGCGGACGGTCGACGGTTTGAAATCACGGTTCGGGAACTTGAAGGCAAGGAACTCGAAATCGAAACTGAGGAGTTCGTCCATGGCTGACGACTGCGTATACTGTCACGGGGAGAAGTTCCCCAACTGCGTGATGGGTTCGCAGCGGCAGGATAACGGGACCCACGATACCTGCCCGAACTGGGCCACGTATCTGCAGACGCATACCACCCCGCCACCACCACCGCCCGAACCCACGTAACACTACCCCGCCAAGGAGGGCGACATGGTTAAAGGATTGAAGGTCGTATTGACTGGACCCGCGCATGACGACATCGGGAACCCGGTTTTACGTGCGGTGCTAGTGAAAGCCTGTCAGGAAAGGGGCCTAATTGTTCAGCCCCATTTCTGCCGGGACACTGACTTGCTTGTGGCGTCGAGAGTTGACACCGTAAAAGCCCGCAAAGCGGCGTTAACAGGCTTACCAGTCCTAGACTACCCTACCTTCATCCAAACCTACCAACTGTCTCCAGGGCCTTCTACAGGCCTCCCAGCAGACCCTTATGTGGACACCCATAAGGTATCCCCGCCAGATCGCTGGGTTGACAAGCTATGATCGTCACAGCCCTCGTAGTGGTGGGGATATTGTGGTTCCTACTCGCCAACCGTCAACGCAAGAAAGACATCTTCCATGGAAAACGTGACTAGCCGCACAGAAGAACGCATCACCTACGCAGTATTGGAAGTGGTGTTCAAAGATCGGACAGGTAACCCGCACACCCAGTCTCGGGCACGTTGGAACGCGGACGGAAGCTGGTCGGTTGATTGGGACGGTATTCGCTATTGGGCCTCCAAAACCGACGAGGAAATCCTAGGTCCGGAGAATGCGATTTCGCACACGGTAACACTTGGAGGGCGCAGGGTTCCGTGGGAGTATCAGATCATCCGCGCCTTGGTGACCGCAAAGGACCACGGAGTGCTGTGGGAGACCCCATTTGAAGCCTCATACAGCCCCGCTGAGACCTTCCCCACACCGCCGCCCTATAACACCGTGGAGGCAGGGGAATGAAGATCAGGGAGCTTATGAAGGACCGACAAACCCTTCTTGAAATCATGGCCAAGGAGAGTCCCAGCATCCGGCTGGACTTACGCTTCGCACTGCGGGCGGAGGACCAAGGGTGGGAAGTCACGTTCAGGGATAACCGCTGGCATAACAGCGCGGTGTTCAATAAAGGTGACACGCACGTTTGGCATACCTCGCTTGGGTGGCGCAGATCGGCCTTGGAGGACGGCAGGCGTAACCCGGCTAGCATACGCGACTTTGGTCAGGATTTGGAAAAGGCGCTTGACCTTGCAACGGCATATGAACAACAAGAAAGCACAAGGCAATGACTGAAGACAAGATTGCGACAGACCAGGGCACTGTGTGGGGCTTTGAATTGGGGGACGGCTCGTTCGTGCAACTCCCCAAGCTACCTATGATCCGGGCTGGACTCACTGCACCCCCGTTTGCTGTCAGTATGCCTGATGGCACTACTCGCCACATCGTGGAAAAGAGCTTAATTACCGAGTATGGCGAGACTATCCGAGTGGGGGCCACTGACCTGACCGACGCAGTGCAGTTAACTGCAAAACCACTGACCTTGGAGGAAGAAGCTGACTTGCCCGCAACGGACACGAGTATCTGACGCAGTTGCTTCCGAAGTAATTGCCGTGCTAATCACAGAGGCAATTCGAGAGTAATTTGAGAGTAATTGCCAGAGTCTCCAGGGTAACTCTACGGTGCGTCTCTGAGGCCTCGAAGACATTTTCGGGGACGCACTGTAGAACATCCTCAAAAATACAAAAAAGAACGGTTGTTACCGACTTTCCGCACATTCGCGGGGACCTGACGTATGTTAATCAAACACCTGTCCCCCGTAAAACCCCCAATAAACGTCCCTACACCGAGTAACACCCTGTAGAGCACCCTCAGGCACCGCAAGTATCGTGGGGAAACATAGTCACATACTGTAGATACAGACCGAGATAACCCCGCCAGTATCGTGGGGAGAGATAAGGTATATAAGAGAGTAGGTAGAGGTAGGTATAGAGGAGTAAGAAGCCTATTACTCCGAGAGTGACATAAGCAGTCTAACGCTAAACACACGCTAGTGATAAACACGTCCACCCGTGATAAACACTGCTAGTGCTAAACACGTCAACCTGTTCCGCCGAGCTTCGAGAGTCCACCAGCCGGCGACAGGCGCTGCCGGTAGAAATAAGCAAACCGACTTATGCACCAGAGAGGCCACCTTGATAGAATTGAAGCAGTTAGCTAGAGAGGTTACCATGCTTCGGGTATGCACGTGTGTTGTTGCTTCGAGCAGAGTCGCCCGAGGTCGTGCCCCGAGCATGTTGTCCGCCGCGCGAGTTTGCAGTTAGCTGCACTGGGA
>Ga0114966_10001683_pt1 | contig 20209 bp, 19 predicted proteins | sample M_130207_XF_Meta_FD_87029 | JGI IMG/M metagenome (GOLD analysis project Ga0114966, IMG submission 87029) | Freshwater microbial communities from Lake Montjoie, Canada to study carbon cycling - M_130207_XF_MetaG | ecosystem: Environmental > Aquatic > Freshwater > Lake | place: Lake Montjoie...
TGTAATGGAAGAACTGCAATTATTCCCCGAAAATTTACAAGTTGCTACAATTGCATTGTTTTTTAATATGGGAGAATCGGAAAGTAGTTTTGCTTATCAGCAAATGCAACAACTTCGTAATCATGGGATAGCTTGTGAAATGTATCCAGAGCAAATAAAAATAGATAGGCAGTTTAAGTATGCAGACAAGAAAAAAATAACTTACGTTATTATTATAGGCAGTAAAGAAATGGAAGAGAATAGTTGTGTTATCAAAAATATAAAAACTGGTGTACAGCAAAATGTTTTACTGAGTAAGTTGGTTGAATTTTTTATAAAACAATAAAAGGTTAAACAGCTTCGAATATTATGGCAGCACCTTGTCCAACGCCAACACACATAGTAGCTAATCCAAATTTGCTATTTCTTTTTTTCATTTCATGAATCAATGTGGTAGAAATTCTTACACCACTGCAACCAAGTGGATGGCCTAATGCAATAGCGCCTCCGTTAACATTTACTTTTTCTAAATCTAGTCCGAGGTCATGAATGCAGGCTATACTTTGAGAGGCAAAGGCTTCATTTAACTCAATTAAATCTAATTCTCTGCTGCTAATTCCAGCACGTTTCAAAGCCTTTGTGGTGGCGGGTACTGGTCCGATGCCCATTACAGCTGGTTCTACGCCGGCAACCGCCATACTTTTAATTTTTGCAATTGGTTTTAAACCGAATTTTTTTACAGCAGCCTCACTTGCTAGTAACATGGCGGCAGCACCATCATTAATACCGCTGCTATTTCCTGCAGTTACGGTACCATCTTTAATGAATGCAGGGGTTAATTGAGACAATTTCTCAAAGGAAGAAAGTCTCGGATGTTCATCTTGTTCAAAATCAAAAGATTCTTTTCCTACTTGAATTTGTACTGGTATTATTTCTTCTTTAAATCGTGCTGCTTTATGAGCGAGTGCATATTTTTGTTGGCTTTCTAACGCAAATTCATCTTGAGCGTGCCTGCTGATATTCCATTGCTTAGCAATATTTTCTGCTGTTTCGCCCATGGAGTATGGGAAATAACTTTCGGAAAGTTTTTTATTTATAAAGCGCCAACCCATAGTGGTATCAAAAATTTGGGCATTTCTATCAAAGGGGCTCGATGCTTTTGGCATTACAAAAGGTGCTCTGCTCATGCTTTCTACACCGCAGGCGATCATCAATTGAGCATCTCCACAAGCTATAGTTCTTGCGCTATCCATAATAGCTTGTAATCCACTTGCGCATAATCTATTAACTGTATTTCCTGCAATGGTTGTTGGAAGCCCGGCAAGGAGAGAAGCCATGCGGGCTACGTTCCGATTATCTTCTCCACTTTGATTAGCGGCTCCTGCAATTATATCTTCAATGGCATTTACATCGATATTGCTATTGCGATGAATTAAAGCCTTTAAAGCCAATGCCAGCAGGTCATCTGGTCTAATGCCTGATAATGATCCACCATATTTTCCAATTGGGGTTCTAACGGAGTCGATGATATAAACGGTTTCCATATAAAAAATAGTTTAATTTTTGCAATCTATTTCAGTACAAATATAAAGGCTTTCTTAAATCTTCTTCGGATGAAGTTATCGACTTGATTATCTTTGCGCTATGGCAACAACTAAAAATATCCGGGAGCTTAGTTTACCAGAATTAAAAGACTATTTCGAAACAATTGGAGATAAAAAATTTCGTGCTATTCAGGCATATGAATGGCTATGGAAAAAAAATGCCCGTGATTTCGATGATATGAGTAATTTATCATTAGAGTTGAGAAAAAAATTAGCGGAAGATTTTGAATTTAATGCAATTCAAATAGACACCATTCAGCAAAGTGATGACGGTACGGTAAAATCAAGATATAAGACCTATGACAATCATTTTATTGAAGGCGTACTAATCCCTACAGAAAAAAGAAATACAGCATGTGTTTCTTCTCAGATAGGATGTAGTTTAACATGCAAGTTTTGTGCTACTGGTAAAATGGAACGTAAACGTAATTTGGGTTTTGATGAAATTTATGATCAGGTAGCCATGTTAAATGAACAAAGTGAAAAATCTTACGGAAAGAAATTGACCAATATTGTATACATGGGGATGGGAGAGCCTTTATTAAATTATAAAAATGTTTTAAAGTCTATAGATAGAATCACTGCTTCAGATAGTATGAATATTAGTCCCAAGAGAATAACTGTTTCAACGGCAGGTGTTGCTAAAATGATAAAACAATTAGGGGATGATAAAGTGCGGTTTAATTTAGCGTTGTCCTTACATGCGCCCACAGATAAAAAGCGTAATGAAATAATGCCCATAAATGAAACAAATACAATTGAACTACTGATAGAATCCTTGAATTATTTTTATAATCAAACAAAAAATGATATTACATTAGAATATATTTTATTTAAAGATAGAAACGATAGTATTGATGATGCAAAAGAGCTCATGAAAATTTACAGAAAAATCCCTACGCATTTAATTAATGTAATTGAGTACAATCCAATTGCTGGGGCTGAATTTGTAAAACCGGCAGAAAATACAACACAATTATTTACTGATTTTTTGGCAAAAAATAAGGTTAATGTAAGGGTAAGACGCAGCAGGGGTAAGGATATTGACGCGGCCTGCGGCCAATTAGCAAATAAAGACAAGGTTGCTTGATATCTCATTAAACTATTTAGTCTCACATTGGTCTAATTATCGAAATAAAATTATTTATATGAAAAAGACATTTATTATTACTGTCCTACTTTTTTCTTTTTTGAATGCAGTTATTGCTCAGGAAAATTGCAAAATGAAAAAAGAGAATAATGATCATAAAATGCAACAAGGAAATAAAAAGGGGCATGATCGCGAAAAAATGGCAAAGTTGTTACAATTGACTGAAGATCAGAAAAAACAACTTCAACAAATTCGGAAAGAAAATAAAATGAAAATGGATTTGTTGGATGAGCAGCAAAGCATTACAGTAAAAGAGTACAATGATCGTAAGACGATATTAAGAAAAGAAATGCAGTCGAAACGAGAATTGATTTTGACTAAACAACAAAAAGATCGAATTGCTACAGCAAAAGAATTGCGTGAGTTGAAGAAAAAAGAAATGTTTGTGAAGCGTATGGGAATGATGAAAGAAAAGTTGAATTTAACAGATGAACAGGTAAAGGAATTGAGCACATTAGTTGAAAAAAATAAATCGGTTGTTAATAAAATAAAAAATGATAGCAAGCTGAATGATCAGGAAAAGCGCATGAAGATAAAAACGGCTATAGCATCAAATAAAGAGTCTAGAAAAAAAATATTTACTGCAGAGCAATTAGATACACTAGAAAAAATGCAAAAAAACAAAAAAAAGCATAGAGAAAACAACTAGTATTCTCATGAATTTACATAGTTAGTGCACTTATTATAAGTGCATTTTTTATTTTACAGCAATCTTGAATATTTGAATGTGATTTTTCATTTGACTAATAAATAGTACCTTTATACTTCATTACTGTTGAAAAACAGCATAAATTAATTATACATGAGTCAGTCTCCTTTTCAAAAATTTGCTACCCAGAAAAAAAATAGTGCTGTAAAAGAAGCCTTTCGTCAAGACAAGAAAAAAGCCAAAAAAGAAAGAGCTGCTTATTTTGATAAAGTAAAGGAAGAGAAGTATCAGGCAAGAATGGCAAAAAAAGCTGCATTATTGAATCCCAAAAAAGTGGTCGTTGCAGCTAAATCTCCACAAGTAAAAGTATCATCAAACGCTAAGTCTGCGGCAAGTCAAACTCTAAACAGTGTGATGCCATTGAATAAATACCTTGCTCATTGTGGTGTATGTTCGAGAAGAGATGCTGTTGCGTTAATAGCGGATAGTAAGGTGAAAATAAATGGAGTTATTGTAAAGGAGCCAGGATATAAAGTTCAGCCAACTGATGAAATTGTTTTTAATAACAAAAAATTATTTGTAACAAAGAACCTCCAATATATTTTATTAAATAAACCTAAAGATTATATTACAACCACAGAAGATCCACAGGGCAGAAAAACAGTGTTGCAGTTAATTCAAAAAGCAACAGACGAAAGGGTTTATCCAATTGGAAGATTAGACAGAAATACATCTGGTGTTTTACTGCTAACGAATGATGGAGATCTAACACAAAAATTATCTCATCCTAGTTTCGAAATAAAAAAGATATATGAAGTTAAGCTTGATAAGATTTTAACTAAAGGGGATTTTGAAAAGATCTTAAATGGATTAACTTTAGAAGATGGGCAAATATTTGTTGATAGTATGGCTTATGCTGATTCAAAAGACAAGTCAATTATTGGCATTGAGATTCATAGTGGAAGAAATAGAATTGTGAGAAGAATATTTGAACATTTAGGATATGATGTCAAAGGATTAGACAGGGTGATGTATGCAGGATTAACTAAGAAAAATGTAGAACGAGGTAAGTGGCGATATTTAAGTGAAAAAGAAATTAGGTTGTTAAAATATATGAATGCATCTAAAAATAAACCTACTAAATAGTTTTTCAGTGAGTAAACAACCATTCACAATAGTTTTTGAAAACGATTCTTTTGTAGCTATCAATAAGCCGGCAGGAATGTTAAGTATTCCTGATAGGGAGCGATCTGAAAAATCTCTCAAAGCCCATCTGATTGAAAAATACGGCAATATTTTTACAGTTCATCGATTAGATAGAGAAACAAGCGGATTGATAATATTTGCTAAGAATGAAGTTTCCCATAAATTTTTTTCACGATTATTTGAAGAACGAAAAATTGAAAAATACTATGTTGGCATTGTGTTAGGATCACCAGCTAATACTACTGGTATAATTGATGCGCCTATTACAGAGCACTTAGTACAAAAAGGTATGATGGTTGTGCATAGAAATGGCAAACCTTCTTCCACATCTTATGAAGTGTTGGAATCAAATAGAAATTATTCTTTAGTCTCCTTTCAATTGCATACGGGCAGAACCCATCAGATACGTGTACATGCTAAAAACATGGGATATCCCCTTGCCTGTGATCCTTTATATGGTGATGGTAAACCCATTTTGTTGTCTTCCATAAAAAAGAAATTTAAATTAAGCAAACATGATGAGGAAGAAAGGCCCATGATTAGTCGCGTAGCCTTACATTCTTATAAATTAGTTTTCAAGGATGAGAACGAGCAACCTATAATTATTGAAGCAGAAATTCCCAAAGAGTTTAGAGCGCTTATGCATCAATTAAAAAAAATTGGCTAATCTTCCTAGTTTAATAAAATGACAAAAAAATGACATTAATTCTTGTCAGTTTTGCTATTTTAGATTTTTAAAATATTAAATCATGAAACAGGGATTTCTTTTCTTACCAATATTATTTATTTACATACTCATTACTCCGGGTTTTCAATGTGGAGACGATCCTCCTTTGTGTGATACTTATTCGAACGATTCAATTCCATTGCCGATAGAAATCACTAATATTTATCAGTCTTTTCATGTTTTAGATACCATTAAAATGTCTTCTGTAATTAGTGATACTTTTAAATCCAAAAAAGGCGTTGATTTGATATATCCTTGCTATACAATGTATGCTAGTATTCAGCCCTATAAGGTAGTAAATAATGGTGCTGGCCCAGAATTGAATTATGCTAATATTCAATTTAATCCAATGGTAACGGAAGGATATTTTCAATTGACTTCCAATACGGGGATAAATTTTTTATACAATAGGTCAGATCCATACAATCGATTGAAGCCCATGCTAGTTGCAGGCGAGGCTGGATTGTATTTAATGACTATTGGCATCAATAATTATTATTATTCCAATATGTTTTTTGATAGTAGAAATCCTTGTTCCCAATATTTTGGCTACACGAATATTTCAAGTACGGAACAACAACGACAATTTTGGGATTCTATAGGAACAACGACACTTAGGCTTGCCGGTAGTAATGGTCAGGTAGTTGCTAATAAGCAGGACCGTAATTATTTTTTCGTAAAAATAGAGCCTTAGTTTTATGTTGAATTATTCATAAATTTCTAGTAGTCCTTCTGGTAAATCTACAAATACCTTTTTGTTTTTTTTGTCTATTTTAATTAGGCTTCCTTCATGAATGGGAATTAATGCTTCATTTCCTTTATAAAGGATGGTACATAAAATCTGATGAGGTTGTTCTATTACTTCTATAATTTCTCCAAGATCAATCTCGTCATTGATAATACGAAACCCTAATAACGCAATGGGGGCAGATTGTTGGGCATATTTTTTAAAGTCAGCTTCTTCCAGCCAAACTTCTTTAGGTGTTAATTTTCTTGCTACTTCTTTGTTATTGATGCCTTCAATTTTTATATAGGTTTCTTTTTCGTTTTTTATGGAAGTTTTTTCAATAAAATAGGGGATGAAATTATCTGGTTGTTCTTCAATAAATAAAGCTTCAAGTCCTTTAAGTGTTGTTTTTTTTCCTAGGCTATGTTGTAAAATCAATTCGCCCAGCAGGCCATGGCTAGCTGCAAATTTTCCTATTTTAAAATATTGGGACATGAAAAAATGTATTAGATTAATGCGATTAGAATAGTAGAAAACTAATCATTTTGTTGAGCACATTGCCTGCACCTTGGTTCATAGATATCTTTTTCACCTAATAAAACCTGGCCGGCGTCGGCTGTTTTTCTATAGCTTATATTAGCAATATTTCCACATTTCATGCAAATAGCGTGAAGTTTAGTGATATAATCGGCAATAGAAAGCAGATTGGGCATTTGTCCAAATGGATTTCCTTTATAGTCCATATCCAGACCGGCTACTATAACCCTGATTCCTCTAAGGGCAAGTGTTTCGCAAATGGCAGTGATTTCATTATCAAAAAACTGTGCTTCATCAATACCTACAACATCTACATCATTGACTAAAGCTAGAATGTCATTAGCTGAAGCAACAGGAGTAGAGTGAATGGCATTGGTATCATGACTTACAATTTTCGTATCATCATAACGGGTGTCGATGGCAGGTTTGAAAATTTCAACCTTTAAGTTGGCGATTTTAACTCTTTTCAGTCTTCTGATTAATTCTTCTGTTTTTCCGCTAAACATGCTACCGCAGATTACTTCAATCCATCCTCTTTTTTCGCCTTTAAAACTAGGTTCTATAAACATTATTGATTTTTTTTAAGATTGTGTTTGTAACTTTATTATTAGTTCATGCAAAGATTACAGATTAATTGCAATGAAAAAAATCAAAATCAACAAATAATACCTAAATAGTTTGATATGGACAGGGTGGTTACACTCAGTGAAAGACTTCAGGAACAATTAGCGAAAAATGCTTCGCTTGATGAACTTATGATGACAGTACAAATGTTGCAATCTGAATTGTCGCATTTGAAATCATCAGAAGTGTTCATTGATAAAAAGCCAGCCTATAGTTTACACCTTCCGGAAATTGTTGTAATGCCAAATTTAGTGGAAGAAACCAATTTGGAAAATCAAGATGAAAAAGAAGTTGAAATAAATCAAGTTATTGAGGAGGAAAAAGTGGTACATGTTTTACATTTAGATGAAGTTGAAATTGAGGCGGAATTAGATGAAATTAAAAAAAGTGCAGCAGCTAAAATATCTGCTAGTATTAAAAATAAACCAGTAATACAATTTGATCCAATAGAAGATATTCCGACTTTAATTCATCAAAAGTCAAACAATGAAATTCTTTCAAATGCTACTATAAAAAAGGAGAAAGAAGATTCTGTAAATAATAAGCTCAAATTGGAAGGTAAAGAAATTAGTGATTCATTTTCGGAAGCACCTATCAAAGATTTAAAAAAAGCTATTGGGATTAATGATCGTTTTTTATTTATCAATGAATTATTTTTAGGTGATGAGGTGATGTATGAAAGAAGTATAAAAACAATAAATGCATTTTCTATTTATCCAGAAGCTGAATATTGGATCAGAAGAGAGTTGAAATTAAAATTGGGTTGGATAGAAAATAGTGATGCTGTAAAGCAGTTTAATCAATTAGTTAAAAGACGATTTAATTTTATATAGGCATTTATTTTTTCAGTTGCGCCTAAGTTATTCATTACATAATCTTTCGAATTTTTTCCCGCTAAGGATATCGCTTCATTATTATTCAGCAAGGTCATTACCGTTGATGTAAAGTCATTGGAATCTGAAATACTGAAGCCGCCACCGCGATTAATCATTTCTGTGGCTTCGGCAAATTTTTCATGATTTGGTCCGAATAAAACAGGTACTCCATAAACAGCAGGTTCAAGTATATTGTGAATTCCTTTGCCAAATCCGCCTCCAACATAAACGATGTCTGCATATTGGTATAAAGTAGAAAGCAATCCTATTGAATCTATTATAAGAAAGTTGGTTGATTGAGCAAGAGCATCGTTATTAATCATTTCCGAATAAGATGCCGAGTTTTTAAAATTCTTTTTCAATCTGATGATATTGGCAGTATTTACATCATGTGGAACGATGATAAACTTAATATTTTTTAATTTATTTATTGTTGGAGCAAATAATCTTTCATCAGCTTCCCATGTACTACCGGCAACGATTACATTATGACCATTGATAAATTCTTTAATAAATGGAATATCTCTTTGGCTATCGGCAATTTCTTTAACTCTATCAAAGCGAGTATCACCAAAGATTGCTACATTGTTTATATTGATACTATTAAGTAATTCAAGTGAATTTTTATTTTGAACAAATAAAAAGTGAAATAACTGAAGTCCTTTTCTCCAGCTTTGTCCGTACCATTTAAAAAAAGGTTGGGATTTTCTAAAAATGGCTGCTGTTAATATTACAGGTATATTGCGCCTCTTTAATTCAGCTAAATGATTCCACCAGAATTCATATTTAACCCAAATAACGATTGCGGGATTAATGCTATCAATTATTTTTTTTGCTTGAGTGGTTGTGTCTAAAGGAAGATAAATTACTTTAGTGGCTAAGGGATAATTTTTTCTAATTTCATAACCGCTAGGCGAAAAGAAACTAATTACAATAGGGTATTGCGGGTATTCTATTTTAAGTAATTCAATAAGTGGTCTTCCTTGTTCAAATTCGCCAAGGCTTGCGCAATGCATCCATATTGTTTTTTCTTTGAAATGGAATTTTTCCGTTTCGATTCTACCTTTAATCCATAAATCGGCCTTCTTATTAAAGAATGAAATTATATATATAAGCTTGCCGTATAAAAAGATGGATAAGTTGTAAAAAAAAATACTCAATTGGATGATTTTGCTCCAAAAATACAGTCATTTAATCATAAAATCAACACAATCATATGCTTTGCAATATTAGCCTCATTATAGTATCTTCGCAAGGCTAAAATGCTTGATTTATGAGGGCTTTACAAATGGTAGATACAAAAAACCAATATTTGAAAATAAAAAAGGAAGTGGATGAGGCTGTTATTAATGTAATGGAGAGTTCTCAGTTCATTGGAGGTAAAATTGTAAATGATTTTGCAATGAATCTCGCCAGATACAATGGAAGTAAACATGTTATTCCTTGTGCCAATGGAACGGATGCCCTTCAAATTGCTATGATGGCTTTGGGGTTGAAGCCTGGCGACGAGGTCATTACACCTTCATTTACTTATATTGCTACTGTTGAGGTAGCTGCATTACTTGGAATAAAACCCATTTTTGTAGAAGTGGATAAGCAAACTTTTTGCATCGACCCAGCAGCAATTGAAAAAGCGATTACTCCAAAAACAAAAGCAATCATACCCGTTCATCTTTATGGACATGCGGCAGAAATGGAGGTTATAATGGATATTGCCAATAGGCATCATTTATTTGTAATTGAAGATAATGCTCAAGCAATTGGAAATGAATATATTTTTTCAGATGGCAGAAAAAAGAAAACCGGAAGCATTGGTCACATAGGTTGTACCTCTTTTTATCCTTCAAAAAACCTTGGAGCTTTTGGTGATGGGGGAGCCATATTTACAGATGATGATGTATTGGCAGAGCAGTTGAAAATGATTGCATCACATGGTCAAAGTAGAAGATACTATCATGATGTAGTGGGTTGTAATTCAAGATTAGATGCCGTGCAAGCTGCGATTCTGGATATTAAATTAAAACATCTGGACGAATATAATAAGGCAAGAAGAAAGGCGGCTGATTACTACGATCATGCGTTTAATGAGTATACCGAAATTGTAACTCCTTTCAGAGCGAAAAATAATAATCATGTATTTCATCAATATACATTAATACTTCAAAATGCAGATAGAGATGCGTTAAATTCATTTCTTTCAGAAAATGGAATTCCTTCCATGATTTATTATCCAGTTCCTGCACATCGTCAAAAAATGTTTGATGCATTTGGTGGCAGTGCCTATGAATTGCCATTAACAGATTGGTTAACAGAAAGAGTCATTTCATTACCAATTCATACTGAATTAGAGGAAGATCAACAAGCATTTATTTGTAAAAAAGTTATAGAATTTATTAATAAAAAATAAAAACGTATGAAAATTGCAGTAATTGGTACAGGATATGTTGGTTTGGTAACTGGAACTTGTTTTGCAGAAACGGGAAACAATGTGATTTGTGTTGATATTGATATTGACAAAGTAGCAAAATTGTCTGGTGGTCAAATCACAATATTTGAACCTGGCTTGGAGAAGTTATTTCTTCGCAATCAAAAAGAAGGAAGATTAACATTTACTACAAATATTGAAGAAGCCATTCAAGACGCCAAAGTTATTTTTCTTGCTTTGCCTACTCCTCCAGGAGAAGATGGCAGTGCGGATTTGTCGTACATCTTGAATGTAGCCTCGAATCTAGGAAAATTATTAAAACCAAATGATTATAAAGTAATCATTGATAAAAGTACAGTGCCAGTAGGTACTGCAGAAAAAGTTAAAAATGCCATACTAACTAATGCTACAAATAATATAGAGCATTCATTTGATGTTATCAGTAATCCTGAGTTTTTACGGGAAGGAGTAGCGGTAGATGATTTTATGAAGCCAGACAGAGTAGTTATTGGGACTACCTCTGAAAAAGCCATAAAATTAATGAATGAATTATATGCACCTTTTGTTCGACAAGGTAATCCCATTATTTTCATGGATGAAAAGTCTGCAGAACTTACAAAGTATGCTGCTAACTCTTTTTTAGCCGTAAAGATTACTTTCATGAATGAAATTGCTCAGCTATGTGAGCGATTGGGTGCAGATGTAGATATGGTAAGAAAAGGGATTGGAAGTGATGAAAGAATTGGGAAAAGGTTTTTATTTCCAGGTATTGGCTATGGCGGTAGTTGTTTTCCAAAAGATGTGCAGGCATTATCAAAGTCTTCCAGCGAAGTTAATTATGATTTCAAAATATTAGATGCGGTAATGGAGGTGAATGAATTGCAAAAAGTGCATTTAATGCCAAAAATCGAAAATTATTTTAAAAAGAATATACAAGGCAAGCATTTTGCCATATGGGGACTGGCATTTAAGCCTAATACGGATGATATTCGAGAAGCTCCGGCATTCTATATGATCGAGCATTTGTTAAAAAATGGTGCAACAGTTTCTGCATTTGACCCTGAGGCTATGGAAAATTCTAAAAAAATATTAGGCAATACCATTCAATTTTGTGATAATCAATATGACGCTTTAAAAAATGCGGATGCGTTAATTATTGCAACGGAATGGAATGAATTTAGGACTCCTGACTTTGATCAGATATCAAGCATATTAAAAAACAAGGCCATCTTTGATGGTAGAAATTTATTTGATTTGCTTTTAATGGAACAATTAGGATTTCACTATGTAAGTGTTGGCAGAAAAAGTATCATTCAATTATAAAAAAAATATTTGTGAGAAAAAAAAGAATATTAATTACAGGAGCTGCAGGGTTTTTAGGTTCGCACCTTTGTGACAGATTCATTGCTGAAGGGTTTGATGTAGTAGGCATGGATAATTTGATCACAGGAGATTTAAAAAATATCGAACATCTGTTTAAATTAAAAGAGTTTGAATTTTATCATCATGATGTTTCCAAATTCATTCATGTGCCTGGAGAATTGGATTATATTCTTCATTTTGCCTCACCTGCAAGTCCGATTGATTATTTAAAAATACCGATACAAACATTAAAAGTCGGTTCTTTAGGAACACATAATTGCTTAGGGTTGGCTTTAGCCAAAAAAGCAAGAATATTAGTAGCAAGTACAAGCGAAGTGTATGGTGATCCGTTAGTTCATCCTCAAAAAGAAGATTATTGGGGAAATGTTAATCCTGTTGGTCCTAGAGGTGTTTATGATGAAGCCAAGCGTTTTCAAGAAGCGATAACAATGGCGTATCATAATTTTCATCAGGTAGAAACTAGGATTATTCGAATATTCAATACATATGGACCTCGTATGAGATTGAATGATGGAAGAGCATTGCCGGCATTCATTGGGCAAGCTTTGAGGGGAGAAGATTTAACTGTATTTGGAGATGGTAGTCAAACCAGAAGTTTTTGTTATGTTGATGATTTGGTGGAAGGTATTTATCGTTTATTAATGAGCAACTATGCTTCCCCTGTAAATATTGGGAATCCAGATGAAATATCTTTGAAAGATTTTGCGGAAGAGATTTTAAAACTTACTGAGTCTAATCAGAAGATTATATATAAACCATTACCAGAAGACGATCCAAAACAAAGGAAACCGGATATTACTAAAGCAAGAGAGTTGTTAGGATGGGAGCCAAAAGTGAAAAGAGCTGAAGGATTAAAAATAACCTATGAGTACTTTAAAAGTTTAACAAAAGAGGATTTGAATAAACAACCTCTAGAATTTATTAGTAGGAAGTACGCATAAAAATTAAAGATGTATCAGGAGTTAATCAAAAAAGAAAAAACGCTGGCATTAATCGGACTAGGTTATGTTGGTTTACCTATTGCATTGGCTTTTGCGAAAAAAGTGAAGGTAATTGGTTTTGATATAAATATAGACAGGATTAACTTAATGCAGCAGGGTATAGACCCAAGCAATGAAATTGAAAAATCGGCCTTTGAAAATTGCGATATTGAATTTACAAATGATTTAGATGTTTTAAAAAAAGCAAACTTTTTTATAGTCGCTGTACCAACTCCAGTTGACGAACATAACATTCCTAATTTAATACCAATACAAAAAGCAAGCGAAACAATTGGAAAGGTTATTAAACAAGGAGACTATGTGGTGTATGAAAGTACTGTTTATCCAGGATGTACAGAAGAGGATTGCGTGCCAATTATTGAAAAAATGTCTGGGCTAAAGATGGGCATAGATTATAAAGTAGGGTATTCTCCTGAACGAATAAATCCGGGAGATAAAGAGCATACTATCAGCTCTATTGTAAAGGTGGTTAGTGGATGTTGTGCAGAAAGTTTGGATACTATTGCAAAAGTGTATTCATTGGTTGTGATGGCAGGAGTGCACAAAGCAACTTCAATAAAAGTTGCTGAGGCTGCTAAAATTATTGAAAATACGCAGCGCGATTTAAACATTGCGTTAATGAATGAGTTGTCAATAATTTTTGACAAAATGAATATTAATACCTACGAAGTATTAGAGGCCGCAGGAACTAAATGGAATTTTTTAAAATTTCAACCTGGTTTGGTAGGCGGACATTGTATTGGTGTTGATCCTTACTACCTAACCCACAAGTCGAAAAAGCTAGGATATGAAAGTCAGGTTATTTTGGCTGGAAGAGTAATTAATGATGGGATGGCCGAATACGTTGCAAAAAAAATATTACAACATATCGTTCAATTTACTGGTAATATTAAAGAAGCTAAAGTATTGGTTATGGGAGTTACATTTAAGGAAAATGTAAGTGACATTCGAAATAGTAAAGTAGCAGATGTTGTTAAGGAGTTAAAATTATTTTCTTTGAATGTGCATTTAGTTGATCCGAATGCAAACAGTAAAGAATTGAAAAAAGAATATGGGCTTGAATTAACTACTGCCATCGCTAATGATTATGATGCTGTTATAATTTCTGTTCCTCACAATGAGTATAAATTATTTGATGATGCATATTTTAGTTCATTAACAAAGCAGAATGGATTAATTGCAGATATAAAAGGGTTCTACAGAGGAAAAATTACAAGTAGGCCCTATTGGACTTTATAAAAATTACTGAATAGTTTTTCATGCACGAGAATATTTTTCATCATACAGACATTTCAAATAAAACATTTTTAGTTACTGGTGGCGCGGGCTTTATTGGTGGCCATATTGCAGAATATTTACTAAAGCATCATGCAAAAAAAGTAAGGGTGTTGGATAATATGGTAAATGGTTTTGAATCAACTGTTACTATTTTAAATAAGTATCCGGCTTTTGAATTTATGCAAGGAGACATCAGGGATTTTGAAACTTGCAAAAAAGCCTGTGATGGAATAGAATATGTTTCTCATCAAGCAGCATTAGGGTCTGTGCCTAGGTCTATTCTGGAGCCCATGTATTTCAATGAGGTTAATGTTGGTGGATTTGTAAATATATTGAAGGCGTCAATAGAATGTAATGTGAAGTGCTTCGTATACGCATCCTCCTCATCGGTATATGGAGATGAAATATCATTACCCAAAAAAGAAGAAAAAGTGGGCAATTGTTTGTCGCCATATGCTGTTACAAAAAAAACGAATGAGTTATATGCGCAGGTATTTTCTGAAGTTTATGGAATAAAACTAATGGGTTTTAGATATTTTAATATTTTTGGACCAAGACAAAATCCCAATGGACCTTATGCGGCAGTAATTCCTTTGTTTATTAATGGGGTAAAAAATAATACACCTGTATATATCAATGGAGATGGAGAGCAGACCAGAGATTTTACCTATGTGGACAATGCTGTTCAGGCAAATATTAAGGGGATGCTTTGTGATAATACTGAAGCTTTTAACAAAGTGTATAATGTAGCTTTTGGTGAAAAGTATTCTATTAATCAATTATTTTCTCTTTGTGCAAATGAATTAAATACTCAAATGAAGCCAATTTACAGAGATTCACGAATAGGTGATGTAAGGGATTCTCTTGCAGACATTTCTCTTGCTAATAAAATGTTAGGGTATACACCTGTTTCAACCTTTTTAACAGGGATTATTAATACTATTCATCACTTAAATAACAATTAAGTATATATGCCTTTTAATAAAACTTATTTTGCTGGATTATTTGTGTTTGAACCTATTGTATACGAGGATAGTCGTGGTTATTTTTTTGAAAGTTATAATGATAAGGTTTGTGCAGAATTTGGGATTGATATTAAATTTGTACAAGACAATCAAGCAAAATCTAGTTATGGTGTAATCAGGGGAATGCATTATCAACTTAACCCTGCGGCACAAACGAAATTTATAAGAGCATTAAGTGGTTCAATATTAGATGTAGTATTAGATTTGAGAAAAGGATCACCTACATTCGGTAAACATTTTTCAATAGAATTGTCAGCAGAAAATAAGAAGCAGTTATATATCCCCGCTGGTTTTGCACACGGCTATTCTGTACTTTCAGAAACGGCAGAAGTTTTTTATAAATGTGATGCATTTTACGATAAGTCGTTAGAAGGAGGGGTACAATTTTTTGACCCAGCTTTACAAATTGATTGGAAAATACCTATTGATAAGCAAATAATTTCCGATAAAGATAAATTGCAGCCTACTTTTTCAGCTTGTGTAAATAATTTTGTTTTTTAATAAATATTCAGTTGAAAAAATTAATTCTTATAACAGGCAGCAATGGTCAATTAGGAAACGAATGTAGGGTATTGAGTGAGACATATCCTAAGTATAATTTCCTCTTTGTTTCTAAGCAGGATTTATCGATTGATAATATAACAGCTGTAGAGGATTTATTTAGCAACAATAATATTGATTATTGTATAAATTGTGCGGCATTTACTGCCGTTGATTTAGCTGAAACAGAAATAGAGACAGCTTATAATATAAATGCCACAGCTGTAGGAAACTTAGCCAAATGTTGCCAAAAATACAATGCACGTTTGATTCATATTTCTACAGATTATGTTTTCAATGGAGAAAAAAAAATAGGGTATCTAGAAACTGATACAACTGGTCCTATAAATGTTTATGGTGCTTCAAAACTGGAAGGCGAAAAAATTGCATTAACTGAAAATCCTTCATCTATAATTATAAGGACTTCATGGGTCTATAGTTCATTCGGAAAAAACTTCGTAAAAACCATGATGCGAATTATGCAGGAAAAAACAGAAATCAATGTAGTATCAGATCAAATAGGGAAACCTACCTACGCTCATGATTTGGCAAAAGTTATATTTGATATTATTGAAAAACAAGAAAAAGTGATACCAGGAATATATCATTATGCTAATGAAGGAATCATTTCCTGGTATGAATTTGCGCAAGAAATTAAAAATATAGCAAACTACTCTTGTAAAATAAATCCAATTTCATCTGCTTCATATATTGTTCCTGCCAAAAGACCTCATTATTCTATTTTAAACACCGATAAAATTGTATTGAATTTTGGAATTAAGATACCGGATTGGAAAGAGAGTTTACTAAAATGCATGTCATTACTAAAATAGTTAAATGAATTTATTTAATACAAAAAGTCGGATAATTGTAACTTGTAGCAATAGGATATCTCCATTTTTACAACAAGAAATTATTGAGCTAGGCTTTGTTCCTGTAAGGATATTTAAAACGGGAGTTGAATTGTATGGCGATTTGAAAGATTGTATGAAGTTGAATATTAATCTTCGGTGTGCAAGTCAGGTGTTATTTTCTTTTAAGGAATTTAATGCCAATAATGCGACCGAACTTTATAATGAATTGATTAAAATTCAATGGGAGAAAATAATTCCATCTAATGAATATTTTTCTATTACTAGTAATGTAAGCAATGAAACTATTACCAATAATTTATTTGCTAACGTTAAAGTTAAAGATGCCATTGCTGATAGATTTCGAGAAAAAACTGGTCAGCGTCCAGACTCAGGATCTGAATTAAATGCACTTGTTATTCATTTATATTGGAAAGACAGTATTGCTGAAATATTTATTGATACAAGCGGAGAGACTTTGTCAAAACACGGCTATAGGAAGATACCTGGTAAAGCGCCCATGTTAGAATCTCTCGCGGCTGCAAATCTATTGGCTGTAAAATGGGATAGAATTTCTACTTTTTTAAATCCTATGTGTGGGTCTGGAACAATTGCCATTGAAGCAGCTTTACTAGCAACAAAAAGAATGCCTGGGCTATACAGAAATAATTATTCCTTCATGCATTTATGTGAGTATGATCAACAAGATTATCTTTCATTGTATAACGATATGGAATCGAAGGTGATTTCTAGCTGTGCTGTAAAAATAATTGCTTCAGATATAAGTGAGGATGCTATTAACATCTCAAAAATAAATGCAGGGATAGCTGGGGTTGAAGAAATGATTGATTTTGAATTGTGTGATTTTGCATCTTCCCCAATTCCAGAAAATCAGTTAGGCGTCGTTTTTTTTAATCCAGAATATGGAGATCGATTAGGAGAGGAAGCAGCTTTAGAAGAAACATATTCAAGAATGGGTGATTTTTTGAAGCAGAAGTGTAAAGGCTTGTGGGGATATATTTTTACAGGCAATTTAGAGTTGGCTAAAAAAATTGGACTAAAGCCAAAAAGAAGAATAGAATTTTATACCGGGAAAATTGATTGCCGATTGTTTGAATATGAATTGTATGCGGGCAGTAGGGAGCGAAGTACAGAAGTTAAATCGATTTAAAATAAATGGGTTAAAGTAAGGAAGTTTAATCCTCAACTTTAACCCATGTTTGCTCTATTTTTTATTAATTTATATTCCCATCTTTTTTTTCAAATTGCTATCAATAGCATCAAGAAATTCTTCTGTATATAAATAATGTTCGCCATGAGAAACTTTATTTCCATGGATACAAACGGCTAAGTCCTTCGTCATCTTGCCACTTTCAACTGTTTCAATACATACGGCTTCTAAGTCATTGCAAAATGTAATCAGTGCTTCATTATTATCTAATTTCCCCCTGAAAGCCAATCCTCTTGTCCAAGCAAAAATAGACGCTATTGGATTTGTACTGGTTGGTTTTCCTGCTTGATGATCACGATAATGACGTGTAACAGTGCCATGAGCTGCTTCAGATTCCATCGTTTTTCCATCAGGTGTTATTAATACAGAAGTCATTAGTCCTAATGAACCAAAGCCTTGTGCAACGGTATCGCTTTGTACATCTCCATCGTAATTTTTGCAAGCCCAAACGAAATTGCCATTCCATTTTAATGCACTCGCAACCATGTCATCAATTAAGCGATGTTCGTAAACAATTCCTGCTGCAATAAAATTATTTTTAAATTCTTTTTGATAAACTTCTTCAAATATATCTTTGAATCTTCCGTCATATTTTTTAAGGATCGTATTTTTTGTAGAAAGGTACAATGGCCATTTTTTGCTTAATGCCATATTGAAACAACTACGTGCAAATCCGAAAATACTTTCATCAGTATTATACATAGCCATAGCTACACCATCGCCTTTATAATTATATACTTCAAATACTTGAGGTTCACCACCGCCTTCAGGAGTGAAAGTCATAGTTAGTTTTCCTTTTCCTTTAATAACAGTATCGGTTGCACGATATTGATCACCAAATGCATGTCGACCTACAATAATAGGAGCAGTCCAGTTGGTAACTAATCGAGGTACGTTTTTCATTACAATAGGCTCTCTGAAAACAGTTCCGTCGAGTATATTTCGGATAGTACCATTGGGGCTTTTCCACATTTGTTTTAGCTTAAATTCTATAACCCTTGCTTCATCTGGAGTAATTGTTGCACATTTTATACCAACACCACAGGCTTTAATGGCATTTGCAGCATCAATGGTTACCTGATCGTCTGTTTGATCACGATATTCCATTCCCAAATCAAAATATTGAATGGGAACATCTAAATAAGGAAGAATTAATTTATCCTTAATGAATTTCCAAATGATGCGGGTCATTTCGTCGCCATCTAATTCCACAATGGGGTTTGCCACTTTTATTTTAGACATATTTTCTTGATTTTAAAGTGCAAAATTAAGGAAAAATAGTGTTTAGTAGTTGTTGATATTGTAAGTTGATAGACAATACATCATGTTTTGAGACAAAAAGAAACCGATATTCCTTATGCTTTTTCTTCCCATATTTGGCAAAGGTGTACAATTGTTTCTGAAGCTTTTACCATGTCAGCTACTCCAATCCATTCTAATTTGCTATGAATATTTTGCATACCAGTGAAGATATTTGGGCAAGGTAGTCCTATATAACTTAGTCTGCTGCCATCTGTTCCACCACGTATACTTTCTTTTTTTAAAGTAAGTCCAGCGCGAGATATAGCTAGTTCGGCGTTATTGGCAACAGAAGGGTATTTATCCAAAACTTCCTTCATATTTCTGTATTGCTCTTGTTCAATATATTCCATAGAGGTTCCTGGATAATTAGCAACAATTTTTGAAGCAATATTTTTCAATTTGATATGGTGTGCTTTTAATCCTTCAATGGTAAAATCCCGAACAATAAATTGTATGGTTGCTTTTTCTGAAATCCCATTCATAGCTACAGGATGAACAAAACCTTGACGGCCTTCTGTAGTCTCAGGGCTCCATTCATTTTTTGGAAGAGCATCTAAAATTTCTCCGGCTATTTTAATAGCATTTACAAGCGTGTCTTTTGCATAGCCTGGATGGGCAATGATTCCATGAATAATAATAGAAGCAGCATCTGCACTAAAAGTTTCATCTTCTAAACTTCCAGCCTCTCCGCCATCAAGTGTATATCCAAACTCGGCTCCTAGTTTTTTCATGTCAATTTTTGCTGTTCCTTTACCTACTTCTTCATCTGGAGTAAACACAATTTTAATAGTACCGTGTTTTATGGTGGGGTTGCTAATTAAATATTGAGCTGCTTGCATAATTACAGCAACACCACTTTTATCATCCGCTCCTAATAAGGTTAAGCCACTTGCCGTAATAATATCTTTACCTATATGGTTTTGTAAATAAGGGGAATCAACTAATGTCAACTTCAGCGTTTGATCATCTGGCATGACAATATCTTCGCCTGTATAGTTTTTATGAAGTATAGGTTTAACATTGGTTCCGCTGCAATCAGGTGCTGTATCAACATGAGCGCAAAAACAGATAACCGGAATATTCTTTTTTTCAGAA
>Ga0114966_10001685_pt1 | contig 20198 bp, 13 predicted proteins | sample M_130207_XF_Meta_FD_87029 | JGI IMG/M metagenome (GOLD analysis project Ga0114966, IMG submission 87029) | Freshwater microbial communities from Lake Montjoie, Canada to study carbon cycling - M_130207_XF_MetaG | ecosystem: Environmental > Aquatic > Freshwater > Lake | place: Lake Montjoie...
AAACTTCACGGATCAAACAGGAGACGCCAAAATCGTGGACACGGCGCATACCTCCGGCGCGCCAGCCGTTCATGACTGATACCAGCGTGGCTGCGGTCACGACTGCGTGGCTTGATCGGGCGGGTGAGGTCGGCCATTGCTGGTTCATCCAGCCCGCCAGGGGGATCAGCAGGAAACGGAACGGGTCCAGGCACTTTGACATCGGATCATCTCATTATCGACGACGCCAGGGATTATCTCCCGCTGTTTCAGATAGATCGAGTTTTCGGGCCATACGCCATACGGGGAGCAAGCGCAGTCGGTCGCACGAATTCATTCGTTGAAAGAATGGCTGACTGGCGATCCGCTCCAACTGGCCCAGGCGTCGCAGCGATGGACATCCACTTTTCGCCTGCTCCAGCGCATAAGTAGGCAACCGACCCGCCTTCGAGATCTCAGGCCAGCCGCAATGTGACACCGGCTTCACGCAGTAGCGCCTCGGCGACGATGTGCTGCTCACGATAGACCGAATTCGAATAGCCCTGCATTCTTGCGCTGGAAACTACAACCTCTTTGATGCCAGACTGGATAATGCCTCGCGCGCAGTCGGCGCATGGCATCATATCCACATACATTGTGCAGCCCCTGAGGGGGATACCATTCTTGGCGGCATCGTAAATCGCGTTTCGCTCCGCGTGTTCGATCCATGTGTATTTATCGGGCCTCACAAGCCGATCGGCAGGAAATCCGTGCACCCCGCGCGGAAGGGTATTGTGGCCTTTCGCTCGGACTTCGCGCCGCGGACCGACGATGACGCATCCCACCTGAGTGTCCCTGTCGACGCTCTTGGCTGCTTCAGCTTGGCATTTCGCCAAGCAATCGCGATCCAGTTCGGGTGAAGAAATCGAACTCGCTGCTTTGAGTTCCAGGTAACGGGACCAAGTATATTGCGCCCCTTCAGGTCCTGCGATCCGCTCCGGAAGCTTACTTGCGTATAGGTTTTCCCTGGTTACGTCATACCAGCGGATGTTTTGGTAAGCGGGTTTTCTGCGATCTTCATTTCCGATCGGTCGAAATACAGCGACCGACCTTCCATAATGGGCGACCATCTTCGCCGCCGGAAGGAAGTCGCTGTCGCCGCTAATGATCAGGGCGCCATCGCACGGAACAAACGGATCACGGCCTGTGTACTGCCGTCTCCGTAGGTCGCCGTCAGGCATGATCGCGTCTCGAACAATACTGATGGCCAAGTTGGTGTCAGTCTGTTTTTCTACGCGCGGCTTGTCATCGTGTTGAGCGTAGTAGCCCTCGATGATGCATACGTTGCCTTTTGACCCCCACCTAAGCGCGTCAAGCCAGAGTTGCTGACGCTGCGCCTCACCTGCGTTGATTTCGAGATCCCGCACTGGCGCTGTGAAGTATTTGACCGCGCCCACCCTCGCGCCCGGGAAAGCACTGCTGACAAGGATGTCAGACAATGCGCAAAAGTCGCACCAGCCAAGTTCGAGGAGCTCGGGTTGATTTCGCTTACTGATGGAGTAGTAAAAGTTGTACCCATCGATGTAAACGTTGCAGACGTTAACGGTGGATTCGGTTTGCGGTAATCCTGGAGTCATGTGGGCTACTTGCCTTGCCCCGCAGCAAGTGCTGATTGTTCAAGTATTCTGCAGGACCTTTCCCACAAATGTGCTAAGGACTCCCATTGGCCGGTAATCTCGTCCAGGTAATGCCAGTATGGCCATCCTCCGGTCGGCCTGACCTCATCCAGAAGACCTCGGCCTTCGGCAAGATTCCTCACAGCTGCCAGTGGGTACGAAGGAAATCCATCACACCATGAGTGCCCAGCAACTCTGATAGACCCATCGGATTCGAGACTGGCATGGAAGACGCGATACGCGCCGTTGAGGGAGACGCCTTTGATGTTGTCGAGAAAGACTCTGCCGCGGCAGACGGCTCTCAGTTCGCGGGGGCTGGGAATCAAACCAACTTCGGCGATTACTTTCGTGTTTCGTTGCATAGAGATCCTTTCCTGACGCTCATTGAGTGAAGATTTGCCAACGGTCCTCGAAAGGCTCCATCGCATGTTGCCGGCGAGTAGTGCAGGCGGTCGTGTAGTTGCCGTGCTTCGTAAATGACTCGGTCCCCAAAGCTTTATCGCCAAGGACACCCTTCGCTTCCTTGTAGCTCATCAGAAATATTCGCGGGCGGGCAGCTAACAACCAAACGTACGCACAAACCAGATCTGGTGTCTCGGCCCATTCCTCGCGCAGACTGATTCGCGGACTCTCAGAACAAATGAGTCGAACGGGTTTGGCGCTGCCTGGACCGCTCACAACGAAATCACTCCCCCCCGGCTGCGAAGAGGTTTTGACAACCAGTCCGTGCTGCCGGGCTCTCTGTTCGAAGGTCTCTCGGCCTTTCTGACGTGTAGATGACTGATCGGCAATCACCGGTGAATTGTCGGGTTGAATCGAAACCCGACCGTCATCCATCAGCCTCGCTATTACTGAAAGCCCCAAAAGATCGGCCAAGTCAGCACTGGTGACGTCCATGATTGTGATCTTCGCCATGACTTTCCAAAAGTAGCACAAGTATGCTTTTGTGCGCAATAGCGATTTCGGGTCTCTTGGTCAGCGTCGAGTCGTTACGGCAGGGAGCTACCCACGCCTTTGAGTCGGTCGATTCTTAAGTTCTTGAGTCGGTGCCCAAAGGGGCGAGTTCGAGACGTGTCCGGACTGGGCGTATGGCCCGAAAACTCGATCCGCCGAATCCCAAGTTCAACCAAGGGTTACATCTCCGTCCGAAACTTCGGGATTTGCGACCCGGCGAGTGCCCCGGAAACTCCGCGGATCACACAGGAGACGCCAAAATCGTGGACACGGCGCATAGCTCCGGCGCGCCAGCCGTTCATGACTGATGCCAGCGTGGCTGCGGTCACGACTACGCGGTTTGATCGGGCGGGTGAGGTCGGCTTGCTGGTTCATCCAGCCCGCCAGGGAGATCAGCAGAAAGTGGAACGGGTCCAGGCACTCTGACATCGGATCATCTCATCATCGACGACGCCAGGGATTATCTCCCGCTGTTTCAGATAGATCGAGTTTTCGGGCCATACGGGGTAAGCGAACAGGCGCTCCTCTTGAACATCTGTTCCGTTGCCAATAGTGCTGCTGCGCTCCAATGATGGGCCTTCTTCCTTGACGACGGCTAGGGGCCGCAAATCGTTCAGATGAAGGGTCCTCAACGAATTGGATATAGTCGTGGTAGCGCGATGCGTTCGGCGATAGACAATCGAGCAAAACGAGAGGTCGAGGCTTCCGAAGTTGGACCGTTGGCGCGGCACCGCGCCTACTCGTGTCCTGTCTGCGGGGCCGGTGTTTTTTATAAGCGTCGAATCGGGCAAAGCCCCAATCCAGGGTTTGCACACTTTATGGGCTCGCCCGATTGCGAACTCTATCAACCTGGCATCGGGGACTACGTTGCCCCCTCCGCCACTACGCGAGTCATCCAAAACGCCGAAGACGCGCCCGAAGAAATCGGCATGTGCTTGGAGGACCAAGCATCCTGGACAACCTATCTGCGCCTCCCCGAAATCGTTGACCAATACGATGTTCGACTTCGTTCGCTGCGCAATGGATCAATTGAAGTTGACGCTGGTGGAGTCCATCTCAGCGTTTCGCTATTGGAGCTGCGTCCTGGAATCGGTTCAGCGCGACTTGTGGTTCCTCCAACGGTCAAACAATACAACGTAACGCCCAGGGGTTCTTGGCCGTCGTCAATTTCTCAAAAACCATGGCGAACTGCGGCGCGCGGACTAAACCCGCGAGGCACCGTGTTCACGATGCGGCGCGGAGAGTGGGTACGGCTCAAAGAAGGATCTGCCGTTGAACTCGGTGATGAACTTCGCGTTGTTGCTCAGTCACAAAGTTCTCCGCCAAGTTCCTGCTCACCAGAGGCGACGGGAGTTGTTTTTCACAATCGTCTGACTTGGCAGATGTGGCGTGTTTCGTTGCCCGACGAATGCGATCCTTCCCTTGAGCGCTGGGCCGAAGGCGTTGGCGTCGTCTTACTTGAGCCTGCGTGGGATCTTACGGTTCTATCGGTTCCGCATGGGTTCAGTTCGAAAAGTCGCGTTCCGGTGTTTGGAACAAATGAGATGCTCATCGCAAAGCTAACGAGTCCGCAAGGTCGGGCTCGAACTAGCCTTTCGTTGAAGACCGGCACTTCGGGGCAAGGGATAACGGTTGAAGCGTCGAGTGGCTCCACGGCGTTTGTTGCCTTCGATGTTCCCTGGCCAGGTTCAAACGAATTCAAGATTAGCGATCAGCCGACAGGCTGGTTCGAAACTGCGATAGGACCCAGCGTCACAGAATTGCGGGAAGCTCTTCGCGCGGTTCCCTCCTTTTGCCTATTGATCGGCGAAAACGTCATGACGGCCTGGCGGGATCAAGTTGAGATTCCTGCACTTGGCAAGAGCGAATCGCCGCCTGAAATTGTGATCTCGCCAGAACTCGAAGACCTTCGCCTTGGCCTTTCTTGGGAGGACGAAGAAGGCGGCGGGAGCGAGCAGAGTCTTACTTGCGAGGCAACGAAGAACCGTGTGCGCGAGTTTTGGGGCCGAGATGTCAAAGTGAAGATCAGCGCGGGAGCGCTGGGATGTGTCAGGCTTTGGTTCCGCTCTGCACAGAAAGTGACTTCTGGCCGATCAAATACGAGGACCCTTAGCTGGGCAGGTCTTGCTTTGCGCGAAGAATCTCGCGGCGCAAGTGCATGGACGCTTCGACGCGCTGCGGCGGGCGACAAGAAACTGCTCCGAGCAACTCAGAGTCGCGGCAACTCCAGGTGGATGCCTCTTGTAGTGCGCGAGTTGAAGGAATCAAAAGTTTGATGCTCGTGAAAGGACAAGATTCCAGGACACTGATTGGTGTCGTCACATGGACAAAGCTCGACAAGTACGAGGAGCCAATCGCCTTTGTCCGGCCCCTTATTGAGTCGAAAGGTGGTGCTTGGGAAGAGGTGCGTGATCCTGAGCAAGAGTTCCCTGAAAGAGGCCAAGTCTTCTGGCCGAAAGCCACGAATGCGGAAAAAGGCAATCTGTTCCATTTTCGGGCCAAGGCTAACGGCATCAGGAAAGAGGGCGGCGACGACTTCATGTTGGTCGAGCCGAGACCCGTATTTGAGGTCCTCGATCTGCGTTGGGTCGGAGACTGCGAGCAAGTTAGAAGAGCGCTCAGCAGTGGAATTCAGATACCAAGCCTTCCGCCGTCGAAACTAGTCATCTGGTGTAAGGGCGGCCTCCTAGTTGGTCCGATCCAACTGGCTATTGGAAGCGGAGGCCTGGCAACTCTTGAGGGAAGCAACCGTGCTCGGATTTCCTGTTTCCAATTCTCGGATGCAGACATTCAGCAGTTTGCTTTTGAAGGAATTACGAGATCGATCATCACGAAGCCCAGTCTTGGTCCGCCCCAAAGCTTCGTTGATTGGGATGATGATCGTGCGGCTTTGAAGAGAGCCCTGGACTATGCGGTGAAGCATTCCGCGCACCGCTCGTTAGAAGGTCCGAAGCAGTTGATTGAAGAAGCGCTCAAGTCTCTAACCAAGAATGGGTCCAGCGCTGACAACCTTTTAGAAGTTTATCGACTGACGAGAAGTCGTTCGCTGGCAACCGATGTGACGCAGTTGGACTCGTATGCCGCAGAGGTCATTGCGGCTCTTCGCAAGCACCCGAAAGTCATTGCTGAGTTTGAGCAATTGAAGGTGGCCGAGCGCGCTGCGGCAAGAACGGACGCATCGGACGCGCTAGCAAGTGAACGGAAACAGTTGGCAGACCTCCAAGAGGAACGCACGGCCGTAGCGAGGGAGCTACGGGACGCTCAAATAAGCCTCGCTGAAACGGAGACCTTGGTCCGAGACCAGACGCGTGACATCGAAGGCAAAATCCGAAGCCGAATCGCTGAGGTGCTAAGCGATACACCAGCGCTGCTTGCAAACGTTTCTCTACTGAAGCCGTTTTTGGGCGGCACACACAAATCGGAAAGTTCTGTAGAGACTTCCGTTGCGCCTTGGAAGCGATGCGCCACAAAGATTTCAGACTTCAAAGGCCTGAGGGCAAAGGTCATTCCGTCTCTAAAGGCGATGGGCGTTCCGACAACAGCGTACCAGCCAATTCATGCTGCTCTTGCCGGTGGCTTGTTGCCGGTCGTAGCCGGTAGTCGGGCGCTTGAGGCGCTCCTTGCTTATGCGCACGTTGCAACGGGTGGGCGAAGCTTGGTGATTCAGGCTACCTCGGCGTTTGGAGATGTTCAGGATCTTTTTGGCCGCGTGGTCGAGCGACATTTTATTCCCCAAGCAGCCGGACTAATCGATGTTGTTCGTGCGGCGACAAAGAGCGAGGGTCTCTTCTTGGTCATACTTGAAGGAATCAATCGTGGCGCTACGGAATCCTACCTGTTGCCGTTGGTTAAGTCCGCGCTGAGGCGAACCGTTGAGATTTCTCTCTTTCATCCGTCTGCTGTTGAGTCGACGGACCCATACAAAACAAGCGCTCGAATCGAGTGGCCGAAGAATGTGCTTCTTGCGGCCACGCTGATTGAAGGGCCGACGACACTTCCGGTTGCACCTGATCTTTGGAGCGACGGGGTCTTGATTCAAGTGGATTTGGAAGGGACTGGTGGGGTGGCAACGGGGCTCGGTAACGAGACGTCCGAAATTGACCACTTAAGCGCTCTACTGGGTACAACGCCATCGTTTGACAACTCAGAATGGATTCAGGAAGTAGCCGTTGGGGCGCATTCAGTAGCAGGGCAGTTTGAAGGTGGACTCCGCACTTTGACCAATGATGTGGCTGTAATTCAGCAGAACATCACAAAGTGTGTGGTCGTGCCGTTTCTAGCTTCAATCGAAAACGAAGATGAACGAAACGCGCAGATCGAGGTCGTCAAGAAGACTGCCGGAAATTCCGTAGAGGGGTGGATTGCAGCGGCAAGGCGGCGAATCTCATGATGTGCATTCGGACCATTACCGAGCGGGAAGCCGGGATGGTCCTGAGGCGGCAACTCGTGGGATCTAGTGAGTGCGATCAGGTTGCGGCGGACAGCGCTCTGCTTCGAAGTTGCGTTTGGGCACTGACTGGGGGGAAGACCCCAGTCCACGTTCTTCGGCTGCTGAATTTCGCTATTTCTCTCGATCCCTCGAAGGGAGAGATTCGACCTCGGATCAAGGAGAGCCTTGAGGAACTATCGGATGCCGGAGATTTAGTAGAACTGGCAAACGGTCGTTGGTTGCCAGCACCTACGCGCGAGGTTCAACTTGGCACGGCTGATGATACGCGCCTTTTGGTTGGTGGACTCCCCACTTCGATGCTTCCCTTAGAACTCAGTTCCAAGTTGGAGCACAGCGGGGTGTTTCGACGAACAACGGGAGAGTCCCTCACAAGAGCACTCGGCCTTCCAACTGAGAGCAGAGCGTCTTGGATGGGTGAGTCCCCTACTGACCTTCACGCATGGACCAGAAAAACGTTTGAAGGAAAGTACGAAGCCTACCGCGACGCGGGCCAATACATTCACGTCTACGCCCCAGAGCGTTTTTCTCCTTCGACTCCGCAAGCAATTCGTTGGGTCGAGAAGCTTGACAAGCTTTCCGGTAGGTACCTTTGTCGCGAGGATCTTCCGTTTGGCCTCAAGAGATATCTTGGGGCCGAAATAAGTGGCGGGAAACTGACCAGAATCAAAGCTCTGCGCTGTGAGGATTTTCGTCGCTTGCTGTATGGCCTAGATTCGCTTGCCGAAAAGGCGGTGACGGTCGAAGAAGATGATCGGCACGGTGAAACTGCCCTAGTTCTAAAGAGCGAATTGCCAAGGCCGGAGCGACGCCTCTTGGCTGCTCTTGGAAAGCTTACCGTTGCAGAGGACAGCTACTATCCCCGAACGTGGCGATTTCCCGCCCAATACGCCTCAGAAGTCAGGAGCCGTCTCGTGGCTCTCGGCATACAGATTTCAGCGAGAGCAAATCGATGAACGAAATAGGCATTAAGCAAGTTGCAGATCGGATTCACCGCCGTCTTCAGCGCTACCTTGAAGCGCAGTACCACATTCGAAATGCTGCATTCATTGAGGAGCGTCGGATGCTTCTCTTTGAGCCTGGCTCCATCTCACAGCGACCTTTTGTTGAGGTGACACCGTCGTATGCGGTGCTCGATGGATTTCAAGGCCTGAAGGTTCCAGACCAAGTTCGCAGTCTTCTGACTGAACTGGCCTCATGTAAGCCGTCGATTGGAGTCTATCCTCCCTACCGTCACCAGGCCGATGCCCTTGAAGGGTTTTTCTGTGAAGGCCAAGACGGGTCTGACCTTATTGTGGCCACTGGCACGGGCTCGGGAAAGACGGAAACGTTCTTGTATTCGATCCTCGGAGCGCTCGCGATGGAAGCGACCTTTAGAAGAAAGTCGTATGAGAAGAACGCCGTCAGGGCGCTACTTCTCTACCCGATGAACGCGCTGGTCAGCGATCAAACTTCGCGACTAAGAAGACTGTTTGGAGATGAAAGACTCTCAAGTCTTTTCGTAAAGCGTTGGGGCCGCCAGCCTCGCTTTGGCATGTACACGAGCCGAACTCCTTACCCTGGCATTCGAACAAACGCGAAGGATGAGCGCAATATCTCATCTCTTCTTGAGTACTTCGTTCGCCTTGATGAATCCGGCAAGGCTGAGGACAAGGCGCTGGTCAAGGAACTGAAGGATCGGGGCAGATGGCCGTCAAAGGATCTCGTTGGTTTTCTTGCCGAGTCTGAGCAGGAGAAGAAGACATATCAGTCTGGCAAGAAGGCGGGTCAGTCTTTCACCCGCCACAACTGGGAGAAGCGGCTGTTTACGCAGGCAGGAGATCGGGAACTGCTTACACGGCATGAGATGCAGAAGAGTTCCCCTGATCTGCTCGTAACAAACTACTCGATGCTCGAATACATGCTTCTTAGGCCAATCGAGCGGTCAATCTTCCGAGAGACTCGGGAGTGGCTAGGCAGTGATTCCAGCAATCAGTTGCTTCTGATTTTGGATGAGGCCCACATGTACCGCGGTGTGGCCGGAGCAGAAGTCGGGCTCCTGATTCGCCGTCTTCAGTCCAGGCTTGGCATTGGCCGAGAGCAGATGCGTTGCATTCTTACGAGCGCGAGTTTGGGCACCGGCAAGGATGCGGAGGAAGCAGGGAAGGTATTTGCCGAAGGGCTAACCAGCAAGCGAAAGAATCGCACCTTTGCAATTGTTCGCGGCACAAGAGAAGCCCGCGGTGGTTCACGCCCTGGAACAGAAGCCGAGGCTTCGGCGTTTGCACTGATCGATCCAGCGGTGCTAGCCGGAGCGGACTTTCTAGAGACTCGCAATAACTTTGGCGAGGTCGCCACTGCTCTGGGGTGGCCTGTTCCAGGTGAGGCCGACGATTTGCGCCAGTACGTCGCAAGGAAACTTACCGGTGTTGGTCCACTGGAACTACTGATCGAGACGTGCGCTGGAAACGGTACCGCGTTCGAGAATTTGTCTGAGATTCTCTTCCCAACTGTTGCGCCCGACCTTGCTCAGCGAGCTACGGATGGACTCTTGGCACTTGGATGCTTTGCTAGGCGGTACGAGCCAGGGCGGCAAGAACAGCCGCTACTGCCGACAAGAGTTCACATGCTTTTTCGTGGCCTGCCATCGCTGCACGCTTGTTTGAATAACGCTTGTCCGGAGCGTCGGTTTGAACCAAGGGCAAACCACCTCCTTGGTCGTTTGTATACGGAACCGCGAACTCACTGTGGATGTGGTTCCCGAGTCTTTGAGATTTACACGCACCGAGATTGCGGAGCGGCGTTCTTGAGGGCTTTTGGAGACGGCCACGATGCCGACTTCCTGTGGAATGAACGTGGAGGAAAGCTCAGCGAATTTGGAACACCTCTTCACGAAATTCATCTCCTCCTTGAGGAGCCTCACCCGGATCAGGAACGAAGTGTGGAGCCGGTGTGGCTCGATACATCGACCGGAAGATTGTTCGATAGAGCGCCAAAGGATGAACCTGGCTTTAGGCTGATGTACCGGGCAGACGGCGGCGATGAAGAGACCATTTCAACCTTTGGTGTTTGTCCCGTTTGCACCCGTCCGACAAAGACCGGAGGCACGCTCAAGATCATGGATCTTGCGACAAAGGGCGAACAGCCGTTTGCAAATCTGATACGCGAACAATTTGTGAATCAGGTCGCGACCAAGCCTCTTGATGAGAGACATCCCAACGAAGGCCGAAAGGCACTACTGTTTAGCGACGGTCGCCAGAAGGCAGCTCGGCTGGCACGCGATCTCCCGCGTGAGGTCGAGAGAGATTCCCTTCGCGAAGCTCTGATGGCAGCCATCGCTGAACTTGGCAAGATTCAGAAAGAGAGCATTCTTGACGACACGCTTTATGCGGCGTTCGTTGCGGTCTGCGCCCGCCATCATCTTCATTTCTTTGACGGTCAAGATCAGACATCTCTTCTCGAAGAATGCCAGCGCTTTGAAAAGGACTACGACGCGGATTTGTTGATTGCGCTAGACGACGGATGGAAGCCGACTCCCCCGGTTCGTTATCGGCAAGCACTTCTGCGGCAAATTAGCGATCGCTATTACTCGCTTGTTGCCGCATGCGCCGTATCGATTCGGCCTCGTCGCTCAAAGCTGAAACTGCTCGAAAAACGAATCGGAAACCTGATTGCCCCGCAGGCCTTGGCAGAAATTACCGAGGAATGGATCCGAGAGATGCTGGACAAAGAGGCCTTCGATCCAAGCCTTTCGCTTACTGCGCGACAACAAGAGTTCCCTTTCTTTGAACCTATCCGTGCTGAAGATGGACTCAAGAGATTCTTTACGAATCTATCCAGCAAGGCAAGCCTGGATTCAGATGTGGTCGCCCAACTTCGGACAGAGATGTTCGAGGTATTTACGCGCCATTCGGTTGGAACAGATGAATCTGGAAGGCTTTTGGCAACGGATAGTCTTATTCTTACAATCGCAATCGACGAGACCTGGTCGCAGTGTACTCTTTGCGGGCATGTGCAATTAAAACCTTTCTTGGGCTCTTGTGCGAACTGCGGAAGAAAGGAACTCGAGGCTCGGCCTCCCGATCATTCCTACATGACCGCGAGAAAAGGGTTCTTCCGCGAACCGCTTCGCGCGGTGTTAAATGGCGCGAGGCCCATTCACATTACGGCTGAAGAGCACACGGCGCAGCTTTCTCAAAGAGATGCTGGCGTTGTCTACGCAACGACAGAAGAATTTGAACTGCGATTTCAAGATGTGCCGCTTGGCAAGGACAAGCCACCGGTAGACATCCTGAGTTGCACGACCACGATGGAAGTTGGAATCGACATCGGATCGTTAACTGCCGTCGGCCTTCGAACCGTTCCGCCGCTTAGGGAGAATTATCAGCAGCGCGCCGGCCGAGCAGGCCGTCGCGGAACGTCCGTTTCGAGTGTTCTTACGTTTGCCCAAGGTGGCGCTCATGATGCCCACTACTTTGCAAATCCTGCATCGATGATCAGCGGCCCCGCGCGTGAACCACGGATTAAGTCGGACAACAAGCGATTGGCGCGAAGACATATCTATTCGTTCCTTCTTCAGACGTTCTTCCACACTCGAATGGATGCGATGTCGGTTGCTGAACAAGAGGCTCTAGCGGCTGAGCGGCCAAACTTGATGAGCGCCTTTGGAAGTGCGCCAGACTTCTTTGCAGAAGAGGGCGATTTTACGTTTGCTGCATTCAAGGAATGGATGGAAGGATCGGTGCTCAAGTCTGGAAGCGTCGTTCTTGAAGAAATCGTTTCCTGGCTTCCTGATGAGTTGGCGGATGACAAGAAGAACAAACGCGCTGAGATGCTGGTCTTTGTCAAAGCCGTTGCAAATGAACTGCTCAAGGAACTGAAGAAGATTGGAGGCGAGTTCGAAGTCGCGGAGAAGGAGCAGGAGGAACCCGAAGAATCTCATACCCTTCTCGATCTTCTTTTCGACAAAGGGCTTCTTCCCTCGTATGCGTTTCCGACGGACCTGTGCAGTTTTGTGATTCAGGAGAACGGCGAGTATGGCCGAATCGTCGAGAAAGAGCGCCCTCAACTAGCCAAGGTTCAAGGCTTGAGCGAGTACGCTCCGGGTCGGCTGCTGGTCGTGAACAAGCAAACCTATCGCGTCGGGGGAATTTTCTTCGACACACCGCCCACGGCGAGTCCCGCAGTCGGGGTGTTCTCTGGAATGCGTGGTCGCTACATTGGCTGCCGACGGTGCTCTTACGTTCGCCTCGACGATACCACCGAAGTTGAGCGTCCGCTCGAAGTTCCGGAGTGTCCTGTTTGCGGTGAGAACCTTGAGGTGAACGAACTTCTTGACCCACCTGGATTCTCCCCTGAAGGGGGAAGGCGTTTGAAGGAGGGTGATCGAGAGCAGGACATCACCTATGCTTCGAGTGCTCAGTTGCCCGAACTCGTTGACCGCGATTTTCAATGGAAGGCGGCAAAGGGCTCACGGATGGAGTATACCTATGCGGAGGGCATAAAGTTGATCGTCACAAACAAGGGTAAAGACGGCTCCGGCTTTGCCGTATGCGAGACCTGCGGGGCGGCGTGGCTGTCTGATGACGAGGATTCGCTGAAATCCCATCGCAGACCCTTTTTGCTACCCGGTTACGTCTACAAGCGTGAGCAACCTCCGAAGTCCTGCAGCGGGAACATTCGTCGTGGGCTCTATCTTGGCCATCAGTTCCTGACTGACATCCTTCTTCTGCGGCTAGAGTTTCAGGCTGGCATGGATTTCAGTCCAGAGCAGCCGTGGCTGTATGATGCACTCTCGACCTGTGCTGAGGCGATGGCGCTTGGTGCCAGTCTGGGGCTTTCAATCGACCCTGGCGAACTGAGTTCAGGGTTTAGGCTCGTGCCTGCATCAGAAAACGGCGTTGGTGCGGCTGAGATTTATCTGTTTGATACTGCCTCCGGAGGTGCTGGCTACGCCTACGAGGTTGGCCTTCATCTTGAAGAAATGCTCGCCCACGTCGAAGGGCTGTTGACGTCTTGTTCGGGAGGTTGTGAGCGTTCATGCACAAAGTGTATGCGTCACTACGGGAATCGGTTCTTGCATCCGCGACTTGATCGTCGTCTCGGGCTTCAACTGTTGCGCTATGCTCGATTCGGAGAAGAACCAGCGATTGCTTCTCTTGACGTTCAGCGAAAGACACTTGCTCCCCTCGCCCGGTTCTTGGAACTTGAAGGTTGGACTGTGACGAGTACCGATCTACCCCTTTTCGCCGTCCCAAGAGAGGGCGGGGTGGGTATAGCGGTGGGTACTTATCCAGCTATTCTTGCAACGGAAGAAGCTCAGAAGCGGCATGTCATCTCCGGCTTGGCTGGAAAAAAGATTCTGCTCCCTGACTATCTGGTCGAGCAGGATCTTCCTTCTGCGTATCAGGAAGTATCGAGGGTGATCTCGCAGCAGTAGGGTGTCTACCGCAACGTGGCACAGAATTCCTGCTCTAGTCGGAGCACGTAGAATCAGGAGGATAGCGGTTGTGTCCGAAATTCTAACGCCACACCGCTCACATTTGACGGCGGCGGTACATACACTCAGTGGAGGGGTCAAGTCCTCCAAATTGCTAAGCGGCCATCGAGCCGCCAAGGAGCACATAAATGTCGAAGGACCAGCTACTCAGCGAAATTGAACGGCAAGAGAAGTACCTTGCCGAACTCCCGAAGAACTTCAGCTACCCTCTCTTCAACACGAAGCGAGCACTCGATTCTCAGCGCCAGAACGGCTACCGAAACACGGCTGCTGCGGCAAGAGAAATTGTAGACAACGCGATCGAAGCCAAGGCTTCAAAGATTCACGTAGTCTTTGATACGAGCGTCAATTCCACTCGACCGGTTGTCACCTCGGTCGCCTTCATCGACAACGGCTCGGGCATGCTTCCGCAGATGGCCCGCTTTGCGCTGAGTTGGGGCGGTGGGACGCACTTTGACGATCCGAACTTTATCGGCAAGTTTGGGTTTGGCCTTCCCAACGCGTCAATCAACCAAACCAGAAAGGTTGAAGTCTACACTCGCTGCGCGAAGAAGGACGCGATCACAAAAGCCTGGCTGAATTTGGACGATTTTAGGAGCTTCGATCAACAGTCTGTCCCGGCACCTGTTGAAGAGGACCTGCCAGACTTCGTCAAACGCTACCTCAAGAAACAAGGCTGGGCATTTGATCACGGCACGGTGGTCGTTTGGCGTGAGCCAGATCAGTTGACCTACAAGTCGCCCAAAGTCTTAGAAGGGCATCTCCTGGACGATTTCGGGGTCACGTATCAGTACCTTCTCGAAGGACGAGAACTGCTCGTAAACGGAACCAAAGTAGAAGCGGTCGATCCGCTGTTTCTAAACCCAAGTGCTCGGCTGTTCCTGTCAGAGAACGAGGGCGGAGCCATGGACGCGCTTGAAGGGCCGATGACGATTTGGGCGAGATACTTCCGTGATGAAATGACGGGAGCCCTTCGCTTAGAGAAGATAACCGATCCGGCGCAGGTCGAGGCGAAGAACTCAAACACCATCGCCAAAGGAGCGATTACGCTTCGGGTCGCGCGCTTTCCCTACGGCTTTGTGATCGGCACGCGCGGCAAAGATGTTCCGATCGACGCTAAGCAGCGCTTTGAGATTCGCCAAAAACGTCGCGGGATGTCGTTCATCCGAGGTGGCCGCGAGATCGAAACCGTTGACGCGTTTCCGCGAACCTCGCGAGATAAAGCCAGCGGGTTGGGTGATTGGCCGCTCCTTCAAAGCTACGCCTATCACTGGGGCATTCAGGTGAAGTTCGGTCCAGAGTTTGATGATGTCTTCGGGATCACAAACGACAAACAGGGCGTGCGCCCGATTGACGATTTCTGGCGGGTTCTGACCGAAGATAATATCGATGCCGTGCTTCGTCGTGAAAACGACTGGCAGCACAAGACGCGCGAGGAAGAGCAACGTAAGGTTAAGACCGAACGTGCGAAAGCTTCCGATTCGCCGTCACCCGCCGAAGAAGCGGCGGCGATGGTTCCAGCGATTATCGGAAAGAAGTTCACGATTCCAGATCGTGCAAAGCAGGAGGCGCGACGGCGGGCGGAAGAAGAGGCGCGACGGCAGTCTGAAGAAACCAAGCGGCCTATCGACGAGGTGCGAAAGTCGCTTGCTGAAGATGCGGAGCGGCGGAGAATCAAGATCGATTTTTTCGACGAGGCAAATGGCCCATTCTACAAGCCGGAGTGGGTCGGACTCCAGGTTCGAGTCAAGGTAAACCGCCAGCACCCGTTCTTCGCTCAGTGCTACTCAGAACTTCTGCTTCTTCGCGGTGGGGACAAGACGAAAGAAGCTTTGGACGTGCTACTCATCACACTCGGCAAAGCCGAGTTGGAACTGTCCGAAGATCTTGCAATAAAGCAATTTCGCTACCAGCGGGAGGATGTGTGGAGCAAGTTCCTGGCGATTGCACTTCAGAGCTTGAACTCAAAGATGCAACCGCCTGATGAGCGCGAAGAGGGGAACGAAGCGGCGGCGTAGTTTCAACGTTGAGGTCGGCACTGCGAACCGACCGTTTGTTGTACACTCAATTCATCTGAAGGCAGTGTAGGTGCGGCCATCGAGCCGCCATGCCCACCGGCGCTGCATCGGCCTTCAAGACGTTAGGTTTTGAATTGCCGATTGCGGCCCATAAGATGCATGAATTGCCTATAGACACGATTACTCGTTTTGAATTTGCCTTCCTGCTTGATGGCTTCCTCTTGGAAGACGAACTCTGCGCAAATCAGTTCGATGCGCTTGTTCGTCCCGTCCTATTTCGCATGGCCAAGAAGCGACGGTTCGAGTTGCCGCTTGATCAGAAGGACGATGTTGTCCAAGAAACCTTCTTGGCCCTGTTTCGAAAGAGCGTAGTACGGTTTGATCCGGAGCGCGGTGTTTTTTCAGACTACCTGCTCGGGCGAATTCTAAATTCGCTCAAAGCGATTCGATCTCAGTATGACCAGACGCGAGTCGTTGTCGTCCCACTCGACGAGATGAAGAACCCGCTTTTGTCGAAGGACACAGTCGAAGCCTTTGATTCGGTTCAGATTGCAAAACGGATTCTCGAAGGCGTTCCCGCTCCGATGCGCGAAGCTTGCTTTAGAGTCCTTGCCGAGAACGAAGCTCAAACTGTTGTGGCCGTTGAAATGGGACTGACCCGCTATGCACTTGCTCGAAAGATCCGCGCTGTGAAGTTAGCGGCGTTAAAGATGTCGGCTTAGGAGAAGGCCCGATGCTTGGCTATCCACTCGTTGCAATCCGTTCATTCATTCAAGCGACAAGGGACTCGGGCTACAAGAGCACCTCTTCCGCCCTTGCGGAACTTGTAGACAACGCCTTTGAAGCGAGGGCCGACTCCGTTGAGATCGTCGTTTCTGAAGACGAGGAGGGTAAGCGAATCACGATCTTGGATAACGGCACCGGCATGCCACCGCAGACCATGCAACTTGCGCTTCAGTTTGGTGGAAGCACCCGCTTTAATTCTCGTCGTGGAACTGGCCGCTACGGAATGGGACTACCAAATGGTTCGCTGAGTCAGGCGCGTCGAGTTGACGTTTACAGTTGGACCAATCCTCTTAAGATTTGGTCCTGCTACTTAGACGTTGACGAGATCTCCTCGGGGGTTCTTGATTCCGTTCCGGCTCCAACGAAGTTCAGGCCTGGCTCTTCGGCTGGGTATCCCTCTTCTCCAAGTGGAACGGTAGTCGTTCTTACAAAGTGTGATCGGCTCGACTACCGGACGCTTAGAGCGCAGATCAAACGCCTTCACCTTGACCTGGGGCGAATCTTTAGACAGCAACTATACGATGGCAAACTGCTTCGGATTAACGACGAGCCGGTAAAGTCCATCGACCCGCTTTTCTTTAGAGAGGGGAACAACCTCGTTGGTGCTGAACCGTATGGTCCTCCGCTCGTCTATGACGTTTCACCTCCTGATGGTGGTGTGTCCAGAGTTTCGGTGCGCTTCTCCGTGCTGCCTCTTGAGAAGTGGCACTCGTTGTCGAATGAAGAGAAGAACCTTCATGGAATATCTAAGGGGGCCGGAGTTTCGGTGATTCGCGCCGGTAGAGAAGTAGACTACGGTTGGTACTTCATGGGTACCAAGCGTAAGGAGAACTACGACGATTGGTGGCGATGTGAGGTTTCGTTTTCGCCTGACCTTGATGAGTTGTTTGGCGTGACGCATACGAAGCAGAAGGTCAACCCAACTGAATTCTTGAGCGGCATTCTGACCCCTGACCTTGAGCGTGTAGCAAGGGACCTGAATGCGTTCGTTCGAAAGCGATACCTTGCCGTTCGAGGAGCATCGAAGGAATTCAGGAGCACCACAGTTGCGGCCGACAAGGAGCACTTGATGAATCCTGTTCAACTGCAGGGAGAGCCAACATCAACGCCAGCGTCGTTGCAGCGAAGGCTTTCTCGGCTCGGCTATCGGATCGATGAACGGGTGCTAGAAGATGTAACCTTTTATCTGCCGTCACTCGTTCGAGACAACCTGACGCTGGTTCTAAATCAAGATCACAACTTCTACCAGAAGGTCTATCAGCCGCTTGTAGGGGCAGACAGTGTAGACCCTGCATTGGTCCTTGAACATGTGCAACTTCTGCTACTTGCGGCCGCGAGGGCGGAATGCTCGATGGGATCAAAAGAGGAGAAGATGGCTGCCCAAAAACTGAGAGAGACGTGGAGCAATGCTCTGACGGCTTTCTTGGGCTGAGGCCACAAACATGGCTCAGTCGGCAAAACTAACACCAAGCCTTAGCGTCCTGCTCCCGCTGTTTCGGGAGCGATGTGCTTGTATTCAGCGATTAGTCCAGGCTTCACCAGGGGGCATTACCGGCGAGATCATCAGCGAGTTGAGAGCATCACAACTTGTGCCCCTCTCCTCTCCGACCAAGGCGCAACTGGCGGAAGAGCTCTGCATGATTGCGTCTCTTAGCGTAACGATCGACCTCGTTACGCAAGGCTGGTGGATCACTGCCACGGAGCCGGAGGTTACTATTGAATTTACCAACGGCGTTTCTCCCGAGGCTGAAAAAGAGCGGATACGGCGCGCGCATCTGATCGACCGTGACGGCCAATTACGGGAGGGCTCCGTAGCCGCCTTCATTCAGGGTATGGAGAAGAAGCGGCTTACTTCAAAGGGTTGGCATTCGATCTTCTCATTGATGCGAGACGGCGAAGAACTGTCGATGAAACTTTCTGAGGTTCAAGAGACCGAGAACCCTGAGAGCCAAGTGGCGTTGCTTGAGCGAGCGATCAGGCCTTACATCCAGTTCGTTGAAACAGGTGTTGTCTGTGAGCACACCGGTTTGAAGCTGAACGATATCTGGCGCTACTTCAGGCACACTTGGGTGAACTCGTATAAGAGTGTTCCTGGGCGCTCGATGACGATCTTGATTCGAGATGCTGCGGCTCCGTGCCATCCAGTGATTGGAATTGCATGTCTGGCGAGTTCAGTGGTGCAGCAGTCTTCAAGAGATAAATGGATCGGCTGGGACGCTGAGAGTATCGTTGAGCACTTTCGCAACTCCACCAATCCAAAGAAGCACGCGGCATGGCTCGTGGCAGAACTCGATGAGTTCATCAAGAACATCTACCTCAAAGATTTGTTTTCGGAGGAGGTCCTCACAAGAGCAGAGATCAGAAAGCCAAACGCGAGTGTGGTCGCGCGTCTACTCAAGGACTCTGAACGAGCGATCAAGCGTCATCGACTCTACCCCAACGCCTCGAAGCACAAGGACAGGACTTCGGGAACAAAAGCAGAATGGCAGGAGCGAGCGGAAACGAGTCTTTTTCGTAGCAAGCGAGCAAAACAGCTCGCCACACTCCTTTCGATCCGTGAGGTCTTTCTCGATAGCGGCGTTAACGCTTCCATCAGCCATTCGGAATGGAAGAAACTGTTCGAGAGTGCCCGATTCAGACAAGCCATTAGCCAAGTGGAGCGGTTGGTGAAAGCAGAGCGTGTCGGCATTAACATGATGGACATTACGGTCTGCGGCGCGATTGCACCATACAACCTGCTTCTTGGCGGAAAACTCGTTTGTCTACTGCTCTGTAGTCCTGAGATAGTAAACGAATACGAACGGCGCTATCAGAATCAGACCAGCCTCATCGCATCGGGGATGCGAGGGGCTGCGGTGCAGCGAAAAGCTCAGCTTGTTCTTCTTTGCACTACGAGTCTTTACGGCTCCTCACTCAGTCAGTACAGCCGCGTCAAGGCTCCTGCTGAGATGTTTGGCGGAAAGGCAAGCGAAAAAGTCGAGTATCAATCGGTCGGTCTGAGTGAAGGGTTTGGCTCGTTTCATTTCAGCAAAGAAACACTGCGCTTGATGGCGATGCTGATTGGTCGTTCGAAGGAAGCGCGCAAGGTGAACTCCATCTTTGGCGAAGGCGTAAATCCGCTTATGCGCAAAATTCGGGAAGCCCTCGGACAACTGGGGCTTCCAGCGGATATTCTCTTGAAGCACGGGAACAAGCGGGTCGTCTACGGCGTGTCACTTGCACGGAACTTTCGCGACGTACTCCTTGGGCTTGCCGACAAAGCTCGCTACTACATACCACTTTCAAAAGAGAGGCATCGAACGGAGTTGCTTGCAGATTTCTGGCGGCAACGGTGGCTGCTAAAGCGGCTCGAAAAGCCCGGACTCCTTCAAGAGGTTTTGAAGCACACGGTGGTCTATCCCATCCGACACGGTGCTCAAGTGGAGTTGCCCAAGGAGCCAAGCGACACAATTGGCCTTTGGCCCGAGAGGCCGTAAATTCGAACAACTTTCGATTGTGGTTCTCGCAAACCTCGAAGTTGCTGATAAAGCGGGGCTTGCCTCCTTTCCTTCGATTCCCTTGTTCGCCATTTCTCGGTGGTCCTGACTACGGCTTTCGTGGTCGTGAGATCCTCGTAAAACTGCACCACCTTGCAAGGCTCGCATTATTCTCAGGCGACCGTCGGGCTCACCGTCGCGGTGAACATTCCTCAAGGTGTGAGGGACGGCGGATTATCTCGAAAGCCGACGTCGGCGGACTCCATCATCGTTACGAGCGCCGCGCCGCATAAAGGTATCTTGTGTCCTTTCGGCAAGCATGCGTGACGAAGTACGGGTGTCATAGGTAGGTTCAAAGAGTCGCTGGGAGGCGACTGGAAATGAGCCGAAAAGGAACACGATCAA
>Ga0114966_10001688_pt1 | contig 20194 bp, 16 predicted proteins | sample M_130207_XF_Meta_FD_87029 | JGI IMG/M metagenome (GOLD analysis project Ga0114966, IMG submission 87029) | Freshwater microbial communities from Lake Montjoie, Canada to study carbon cycling - M_130207_XF_MetaG | ecosystem: Environmental > Aquatic > Freshwater > Lake | place: Lake Montjoie...
GAGAGAAGTTGGAGTTAAAAAAAAAGTTTTGGAGCATCAGAAAAAAAACCAGATGGGGCTTGGGGGAAAAAAAAAAACAGAGGGGGAAATGAAAATAATAAAAAAGGGAATTGGGGGGGGGGGGGGGGGGAATACTGTCGAATCGCAACCGGTATTTTATCCATTGGTGGGGGAGGATTGAGTCACTTTGTCGACCGAGGCGAAGGTTTTGGTGGTCTTACAACCCTTGGGAGAACCGAAGGCGGAGGCCTTCTCGATTCGTACAGAAGCATGACCTCTGCCTCCACAGAAAGAAAACTATTTACTGAAGAACATGGAGATTTACAGACTAGAATAGACAGAGGTAAGTTATTCAATCAAGATGTGAATAGGCAATTACAAGGAAAGGAAGATGAAATCCTAGCATTCCAAGCCAGAATGCGACGCTATGACGTATCACAACACGGACCACTTGATAATACTATTCCTGACAACCTCACACGGGACCACGTTACCGAGTTACAGAATGACATTGAGATTGCAAGAAAAGACCAATTTGTACCGGATGCAAGTCAATCAAAAGAAACCAACGATTTTCGTAAAAAGATGTTTAATTCGGCACGCAAAAATTTCATAGGAGAAAAACCGAAATTAGTAGGAAAATATACGGCACTTTTAGATGCACGAGACGATGAACAAGAATATCAAAGGTTATATGCTGAAAAATCTCAATTAAAAGATAAATTGACGGGATTTCGACGAAATTACATAGGTAGAACCGAATATTTTAATGATTTTGATGAACAAGGGCTCATCGAACATTTTCAAGAACAAGAGTTGGATAGGAATGTACTCATCAAAACAATCATTTTCAGGAAAACATTAATCATGTCGGCTGCACGAACCGGTGCTTACGCAGCCACCATCACGAACAATTACGCAATTACCAACAAACAATAATCACAGAAAGAAACAAAAATTTTTTTTTTTACATCAAAAAAGAAAAGAATCAAGAAATAAGAATGGGAGCCTCCGAATCGACTCCCGTGCAACAATCCGAATCCCAACAGACCCTCCAGAATATCCAGAGTGTTGCCGACGTGTCCGCCTCGGACGCCCGTGTTCTCCAACAGATGAGCCCCCATGACAAAGTCCAGCTACAAAGCGCGCTCAAAAGCCAGCAGAAAGAGGCCAACCACCAAATCCAACAAATTTTAAGGACAGCCAAGTCCAAGTCCAAAGAGGTCGAGAAACAACAGGCCGCACTCCTTCCCTCGGACCTGTCCGAGAAAGAGCGCTCCGACCTCATGAGCGTGCCTCCCCACATCGCGTTAGAGGCACAGAAAAAGATTAGCGCGACGGTCCAGGCCCACAAGAAAAAGGCCGAGACGCTCGTGAAACAAGAAGCCGAGAAAGCCACCCGTACGCACTTTTTGTACGGGGCTTCCCACACCGACGACAACTTTAACTGGGTCAAGGGGCATACGCTCCTCCAATTCCCCGAAGCCTCCGTCCGACGCGTCGGGGACGTGAGAGCCGTGATTTCGGGTCTCGAGGAGGTCGACCTGAAGAAGCTCGTGCGCTTCTTCAAGCGTTCCATCGACAACATCGACGCCGAGGTGAAGGACGGGGAGCGCATCGTGGTGCGCATTGCGAATACCGTCAAGCAGGATGTGCAAAAGGCCAAGAAATCGACGGACCGTAAGAAGCTGATGGAGGATATCAAAAAGGTGGGCAAGCCTGCCAAGAGCTATTGGCTCAAGGCGTTCCAAGACCCCTACGGTCTCGACCAGGAGCCCGTGAAACTGCGCCACGTCCAGGCCCCCAAGCAAGTCAATGTGGGCATTCAGGAGGTCAAGGCGCGCGTACAGCGCCTCAAGCAGGTGCAGAAGAATGCACAGGTCCTCGAGGCCGTCCATCACATGTTCGAGACCGCGCAGAAAAAATACGCCGACGATGCCCAGTCTACCCAGGACATCCATCACCTTTTCCAAAAGTACGAGGGTATTGTCCAGCGTCTGGAACAGACCCAAAAGATGCAGGGCGTCGCGGACCTTTTTGTCGAAGCGGAAGCCCAGGTCAAGAGCATCAAAAAAGCCAAGACGGGAAGCGACAAGCAAAAGCTGAAAAAGGCGGTCCATGCGCTACAGCCCCTCGTGGCCAAGACCGAAACGTTGGCCAAGAAACTCGCCAAAACCGGTATCAAGAAGAGTCCCGCGAGCAAGGTGCTGAAAGCCCAGGCCAAGGTGATTTCTGCCACAGAAAAAGTAGGCGAATGCACGCTGTGGGAGAAAGACAAGAGCCACAATCCGTTCAATCCCACCAGCAAGGGCAAGAAGCTGTCGGCGACGGGCGCCGTGGCCAAGTCCGTGACGGCGTTTTGCACGAACCCCGTCAAATTCTGTAGTGGCAAGCTCGGGGCCTCGGAGAAGCGTACGAAATTCTGCGCTCGTTAAATCGAATGAACATCCGTAAATTTTTTTTTTTCTGTACAGAAAAGAAAGACGATGGAAGAACGTATCACCTCTTTTCTCTTGTACGGACATTTTTTGGGGAATGAGCGTTGCACGAGTCATTTCGGCCAATTTTGTGTCGAGCATAATCTCGATTTCAACTATATTCAAAAAGACAATAAGAATTCGGAGCTTTTCCAGGGGTCCTTTGTGGGTCAGCCGGGACAGTCCCTCTCTTTTTTCGGAAAGAGGATGCCGATGATCCCTGACGATTTCGATGCGTTGAACGAGAGAAACCGTGTGAGCGTCACCAAGCTCCTCGACCCCAATTCTCCGTACACGGTATGGCGTGAGATTTTCATTCACAAGCTGTTGAACCAGCTCTTGTTGAACCATCAGACCCCTCATTTCCCGTTTTTTTACGGGTATCATTTTAGCTACGACAACGACGTGTTCGCAGACCAGCAAGAACGGCCCTACATTCTTTTACTACAGGAAAAGATGGACGAGGACCTGAAAACATGGGCAACCCGTCAGACACGGACGGAAGAAGAATGGTTCTCCTGTCTTGTCCAGCTGTTTTTTGCGCTGGGGACGCTTCACCGGTGCGCGGGACTCTCGCATATGGACATGCACTGGGGCAACGTCCTCGTCAAAAAACTCCCGAATCCCAAAACGTGGACGTACCGTCTTTCGGATCATGAACATTATTCCCTGGTGGACCAGGAGTACCTTTTCACGGTCTGTGATTTCGGGTGCGCCCAATTCGAGGTCCGTGATGAGATGAAAGATTACCGGAAACTGGCCCTGAATGTCTTTAAATGGTTGCAACAAACACCGGGAGAAAAGATGGACCGGTTCCTCGCCGAAATCCACGCGCTACGCAACCGGCGGTGGAAAGACGCGCTCGACCTCGTCGTGTCGAAACATACACACCGCGCATTACAAGGAGAGGTCTACGACATGCGGTCCAAGAGTCTCGAGTACGTGTAAACGAACAACGCAAGATTTTACTACTTTTTCACAACGACAAGGTAGGGATTCATTCCTAAATTCCATCACCGTCGTGAGGCAAACGTTTTTTTTTTCACGGTTTCCTTGAAAAAAAATTATATTGGGAAGGAATATATTACGACTCCCACAAAATGAACGACGAGTGCGTCATTTGTCGCGAAGAACTTTTTATTCCCGTAGAAATGACTTGTTTTCAGTGCTACAAAAAGAATCAGGTATCATGTTCTTCGTTTTGTCGTGTATGCCGAAAGTGTGCGCATCGCTACCTTCAGCTGGACCGCCCCCTAGAACACCGTGACCTGCTCAAACGATGTCTGTACTGCCAAGCGTTGTCGTCCTCGGTACACTTATCCTCGGACACCGCCTACCGCAAGGACTATTTGCTCATCGGGGCCGATTCCTCGACAGGGCATTCGTGCCCGTATTGTTCCGAGTTTTCCGGTACCCAGCTTGCCATCGACCAGCACCTTGATACCCATTGTCCCGAGATGGTGATTCTTTGCGCGTGTGGTACCACCAAGGCACGAAGAGAATTGGAGGCTCATTTTACGGATTGCCCCCACCGGCAACTATGCTCCCTTTGCATGACCCACCTGCTGGAGAGTGAGAGGGAAGACCACATGATGCATGTCCACCATTACATGAAGTGCACCCTTTGTGAGACATACGTGGCGTACCATGGGATGACGGCACACATCATGGAAGAATGTCCTTTCCGTATGGTGCACTGCGAGTACTGCCACGGCGCCGTACAGCACCAGCGGTTGCCCGCGCATATGGAAGACCACGAAAACGAATTTCATGCGATGTTTACGCGACTGATGCGTGATATCACCACCGCGTTGCGAGAGTACAATCGGTTTCGAAGAGTGCGTAGTGGGAGGCACCTGTCGGACTAATTTTTTGAAATCCAAGGAGATTTAAACACGTGCGACGGAAAAAAAAAGAAAAAAAAAAATGAGTTTTCCGAATGAGGACCGAGAGAGCGCGGTGCTTCCTTTGGTTCGTGAGTACCGTGATTTCTACGTCGAACAGCAGGCCATCCAGACCGAGATTAAGAATTACCGGAAGCGGTACGAAAAGAGGCTTGGCGAGATTAAGAGCCGTCTTCAGGACCTGGAACTAGACATCCTCGAATACATGCGACAGAATGACCATCCCGGGCTTCGGTTCCAAGAGGTGATTTTGTTGAGGGAGGATAAGTTGCTGTCGAAAAACAGCAAGAAACGGGAAGAGGAGGTCCAGACCATTCTCGATAAGCACCGGGTGGACCGTACCAACCCCCTGTACCGTGAACTGGTCGAATCGATGCAGACGTGCAAGATTCGTGATACTCAAAAACGCATCAAGATGAAAATCTACAAGCCCAATGAATGAAGACAAAGTTTTTCGAAAAAAAAATTTAAAATATTGCGCAAGGATAGAGAAGATAGATAATGACTTATTCACCATTTTCGACGTCCACCTACCTCACCCCGTTTGCCATCCAGGCCACCAATCCCATGCGCATGTCCGTGGGGGCCATGTATACGTATCCCTTTTTCTTCCAGACCTACGACCCGGCCTTCAAGTGCTCCGTGAAACAGCCTTTCCAGGCCATCTGTGGCTCCGCCGTGGCGATGGATTTGAGCTGTCAGAAGCCCCGCATCCCCACCGTTGATTACCCTATTGTGTTTGTGTAAAATTTTTTTACTTTAGAGGCCCGGAAGGGCATTCTTTTCTTGTATAGAGCCCGAAACCTTATTATTATGGACAAAGAAAATAAGGTTTGGAAAAAATTAGGTATACCACAGCAACCCCTCGCGGAGGGTAGGTTGGCATTCTAAAATTGATGGGGTAGCAAATCGCCGATAAATCTATCGTCGTTTGTAGCCAGCCAGATTTTTGGGTCCAGATTGCTCGTGACCGCATGACCTTGTAAATTTCCACTCGGAACGAGTTGAAATAATGAAGGAGGAAAAAGAAGAAGACGACGATTTACACCAGCTTGTAGGCGGTCTTGGCGGACGTGATGATGTACACCGTGCCACCGTACAGCAGGCAGGCAAGGTCCACGATCGTGTTGACCACAATCTGGTTGATGCCACCGCAGGAACGGGTCTGGGCAAAGTACACGCAGAAGTAGCCAGCACCGGAGATACCCGTTCCGTAGGGGGAGACTTTGAGGTAGCAGTTGGCGCCGTACTTGCTCTTGCAACGACGGGGGTTGCCGCTCGCGTCCGTGAGGGAGAAGAGGATGTTGGCGTAGTAGTAAGGGTAGTAGTAGGCATTCGTAGTACCCTGGCATGCCGTCGTTTGTTGTCCGTTGGGCGACGCAACAGTGAAAGTGCCTCCGTTGCACAGGTCCTGGCACAGCGCACCGATGTAAATGAGCGTCACCAGCTGGGCGCAGGGACCGATAGGGTTGCTACCGCTGTTGAAGCACGACCCAATCGTGAACGTGAGGGCGTTGTAGTTACCGTATCCAATAATGGGGTTGACGTTGGACTTGAATAACTGGGCCCAGGGGTTGCTGGTGAAGCAACTGGTAACCGTAGTGTCCGGGCAATCGTAGGAAAGAGGGAACGTGGGGCGCTGAATCCTGAAGCTGTACACGCCGTAGGGAGAGGCAGAAGAAGCGGACTGGGAAATATTGGTGTTGCTCCCGCAGATCTGGGTGATGAACTGCATCACACCGTCCACAGAAGGGGGGACCACCGTTGCCCCAGGAGCAGACGCCCCGCTGCAAAAGAGAATGGTGCTGCATCCAGAAATGTCACCGGTGGTAAAGCAAGCGGGGTCGAGGGAAGTGTATCCCGTGGTGCCGCTCGTGCAACAACCAAAGTTGGAGGCGAGATCCGTGGGAGTGATATTTGTCCTGACAATGGGGGCGCCGTTGGAACTGCACGCGAGGTTGAGGGAGGCCACAGCGGTCGAATCGGCGAGCCATTGTGCACCTTGATCAGTGGACCAGGTAATCACGGTGCACTGGTTAACGTATCCGGCGTAAGGTGACGAGGGGATACCGTCGACGCACGTGGCAAGTTGACGCGTGCACCCCGTGATAGGGTCCAGCACGGTGGCAGTTCCATAAATGACTCCAGAAGTGTAAGTAAGACCAGAGCAGGCAGTGATACCTGCCGAGTATCCGGGACTAGCGGAACCCGCAGCCACCCATGGGTTGGAGGCTGTGGGCGTAATACGAAGATACGAGAAAGGAGAACCGTTTGTTGCGCAAGACATTTTCAATTTTTTTTTCTACTACCTCGCAAGAAAATTTTTTTTTTTGTTTATTTAACAAAATCTTTCGATTTTTTTCCAAAATAATATTTAAAAAATGACCAGGTCCGGATAAACGGTTTGGACGACAAACAAATTACATACCTATATTATGACTAACGCTGCTGACGCCGAAAAACGAATGAATGCGGTGTTTGACGCCCTTCAATCCCTTCACTTTGTGCGTGTGACACGTCACTGCCCCCGTTCCGTGGTCCTTCATTTTACTTTGTCGAGACGCCACGCCGGGCTCATGCTTTCGGCAGCGCGTGATCGAAACCTCGATGTGGTGTTTTGCGAGAGTGCAATGTATTATCCTTCCGGAGCCGTCGGAAGCTATCCGGGAATGCCCGACGTCTTATTTTCTCTGGAAGACACCATGGCGGAAATCTACCGGTTCTACTTTCTCATGTTTTGTTTATCAAAAATCGTGGCGAAGAAAACGTCCTTTTTGTTTGCCATCCCGAAGAAAAGAAAGCCTCTGTCCTTGCAAACACTTTCCATGGCGTGCCTCTCCACCACCGAAATGCATCATATCCGACAAGACCTCTGCATGGCGTGGGCGTAGGAGGTAGGAAATACATTTTTTTTTTTATTCAAGGAAAAAAAAGAATGAAAGGTGGTTATGGTTACTTACCGTTCCCCTGTAACCTATTTTTTTTTTAATTACATAAAAAAAATTTTGGGTTTGTGTGAAGACATTGTTTTATCATGTCGAAGCACCCAAAGAAGATGTTTTATTATGGTCCGAGGAAACTATCCATGTCGGATCACCCGTCGTCGCGTCGGTCGAATTGGAGGTCGCGATCCATCGACCGTATTCTTGGTACTGAAGCAACCGGGGAGGGACCTGAACAACAAACGCTGGGCACCGGGTAACCCGGGTACAACAACTTACCAACGCCAGAAAGAGGGAAAGAAAACGCATTTTGATTTTTTTTTGGAGAGGTTGGTTTTTCCCTTCATTTTTTTTTTATTACCACAACAGTGTCCGGCTGAGTGTGTTGGGTGCGTATTGATTCGTTTTCCAATCACCGCGGGTTCCGGCCGACCGAGTCAGGTAGTTTTGACGCCGTTTCGCATCCTTGTGCTTGGTGAAATCCTCGTAGGGTATCGCCCCAAAATGGACACGACGCCCGTCCGGGGTCACCATCATGTATTTTTTATCGTTTCGGGGCGAAAGGAACAAGCACTTGGGGTCGTAGCCGTTGGCCTTGGCTTTTTTCACGACGGTCGCGGGGTTGCTGTACCGCTGTACCACCGCGTACTTTGTATCGTTGCGGTTGATGGTCATTTTTTTTGATGTCTCTTTTCTGATGACGGAAGGGTAAAAAAAAAAATTTAAAAAAATTTAATCTCGCCAAGAGATAAACATGGACCTGAAAAAAAAGGCAACCTACACTTCCCTTCGTGAAGGGTACGCGGGTGGAAGCGCCATGTCCATCTATGGATCGCTCAAAGGCCTGACCCGCCATTTTGACAAAAACGTCGAGTGCTGGTGCACACAGGCAAGTAATCCCAAGATCAAGCTTCCTCCCGGTGGGACCTTTTACCCGATGCAATTATGCAGTAGCTGTGTGGCCGAACCGATGAAAAACTGAAGATCCAAAAAACATTTCTCCAAAAATTTTTTCAAGAACAACCATGGAAGAACACATCTTGAAAAAAGTCAAGGACTACCTGACGACCTTTGATAACGGGTCGGTACAAAAACAAAGCTACGATTTTTTCATTCATCACCGTCTCAACAAAATTGTGGAAGAAGAACCGACCGTGGAGATCCCGTTGGGAGATGGTCGATTTTATTGTGTCAAGTTTGGCCAGGTATTTGTCGACAAGCCGTACATTATTGACGAGAACCGCCAGGTTCGTTATATCACTCCTAACGAGGCACGGATTCGCGACCTCACGTATAGTAGTGCGGTATCCGTCAATATCCGCACGTGTATCCTCCATCATGAAATTAATGCCGTAGGAGAAAAAGTAGAGTGTGAAACCGAGCACAAGGAGTTTTTCAAGGTGCTCATCGCCCGAATCCCCATGATGATTGGTACCTCCAAATGCAACCTCTACGGCATGACCCCGGAACAAAAAACCGCGTCAGGGGAATGTATGTATGACACGGGCGGTTACTTTATCGTCAAGGGCAAAGAACGTGTTCTGGTGTCGCAGGAGCGTATGAACTATAACATTGTGTATGTGTTTGAGCAAAAGCCGAGCAGTAAATTCTTGCTCGTGAGCGAGATCCGAAGCATGTCGGAAGAAACGGGGCATTCGGTGCTGTTGCAGATGAAGATTACGAATGACCAAAAGGTCGTGCTCCAGGTCCCGTACATGTCCCAAGAACTGCCCCTGGGCATCGTGTTCAAGGCGCTCCAGTTTACCCTCGAGGAGATTGAAACCATCCTCCGGTTCAACGTGGGGGAAGACGCGCTCCGGAATCCCGTGATTGTCCGGATGCTCCGCGCAACCACACGGGACGCGGAAACCATGGATTCCGTGGACAAGGCACTTGCCTACATTGCCCAGTTTGCCGTACACAATGTGTCCAAGGAACGCAAACTGTTTTACGCCAACCAGATCCTCCACAACGAGCTGTTCCCGCATCTCGGTATCACGAGCAGTCGCATGCAGAAGGGCTATTTCCTCGGTCACATGTTTGCCAAATTGACGGCCACGTTTGCGGGCAAGAGGCCGATGGACGACCGTGACCACATCAATAACAAGCGCGTGGAGGTCAGCGGGCATCTCCTTTCAGAACTGTTCCGAACCCTGTTTAAGCGATTTGTGAGGGCGATGGAACCCCAGCTTGCGAAGCGTCCCGACATTATGGTCATCATCTCGCGCATGAATATGATTACACAGGGTATCAAGCACTGTTTTTCGACGGGCAACTGGGGCAACCCCAAGTCGTCATACATCCGCACGGGGGTGTCTCAAATCTTGAGCCGTCTTACTTACAATGCCTTTTTGTCGCACCTGCGTCGTATCCTTATCCCCGTGGGCAAGGAAGGCAAGAACACCAAGATCCGCCAGGTCCATCCCTCCCAAATCGGGTTCATCTGCCCGCACGAAACCCCCGAGGGTCATTGTCTGGTGGGAGACACGCCTATCCTGATGGAGGACGGGGTAACGATGCGCAACATTCAGGACCTCGAGACACGAGAGGAAAAGATTACGACCGTGAACATCCACACGGGAACATCCGAGGTGACGGCGTACCACCACTATTTTCGTGTGATGCCCGAGTCCTTGTATGAGATTGTCCTTGTGAATGGGGCCACCATCCGTGCCTCGGGGTTGCACCCCTTCCTTGTAGGGTCTTGTCAAAAACCCGTGGAATGGATGGCTACCCAGGAGCTGACCGTGGGAACCCTGTTGGCCTACGAGGCAACTCTTCCCTCGCTCCCGGGTGCGTCGGGGCGCGTTCACGTGACGCCGGAACAGAGGCGACGCTATTCGCAACTCTACGCTTCCGGTACACAACCGGAGGAAATTGGTATCATGGAGAAGGGGGTGGTGGAATGCACGGCCACCATCGCGGCGAGGCTGTGTGGGGTGTTTAGTATGCCCTTGTACAAGAAGAAAGAAAAGGTCCCGCTCGAGGTGGAGATGCCACGAAACGTGGACATGGACGCGATTCTCCGCGACCTCGACATTGTGTTGCCCGCGTCCCTACGAACGATGGTGAGGAAAGAAAACACCAGGACCGTGCGTTGGAGTCTCGAGACCTCGTTGTTCCTGTCTTGTCTCTTTGGGCTAGATGCCTGGGTCGACCACATCCGATTGCCTGCATGGGTGACGGACGCCGGACCCGCGGTGCAACGCGAATGGGTCGCCGGGTTTTTCACGTCATGTGGTCATCGTCTCTTGCGCGGGAATGGACAGGTTCGCCCCTTTCATTTCACGACGTTGGACTGGGAGAAGGGATACAGCTTTAGCAAGGTATTCCTAAAAATCTTGAACGCGGTGTGTCCCCGCTGGGAGATGACGAGTGAAAAGTATTCGTCGACCATTACGCTTCATCTATGTCCTCTCACCCGGCTGGAGGTGTGTCGGTGTCTCGGTGTCCGGTACCATAAAAAGAGAGCGCTGGAGCAGTCGCTCTATCTCCTCCACCAGCAGTGCGGGCATCATTGGGAAACCCTGGGGGACATGATCGAAAATGTTCTCCCGTATACCGATTCGACTCTGCAATTTCTTCCCATCGCAAGCATCCGGACCATCCCCAAGGAAATGACGATGGATTTCACGACGGTCCACGACAACCACAGCTTTGTGGCGAATGGGTTTGTGACGCATAATTCCGCAGGGGTGGTGAAAAATATGGCGCTGTCGGTGCAGATGACCACGAGGATAGATACCGTGTACCTACGGATGCTGGTGGAAGACGTTCCGTCGCTGATTTCGTTACAGGACCTGGACCAACAGCCACAAGAGTCTTTCCACCGTTTCTACAAGGTGTTTGTGAACGGGAACTGGATAGGGGTGTGTCGGGACCAGAGCGCGTACCACACGCTTCGCAAGTACAAGCAACAGAATCGTTTGTCGTTTATGGTGTCGGTGTCGGTCCAGGAACGCGAGAGGGAGATCCACGTGTACGGGGACGAGGGTCGTTTTTTGCGCCCGCTATGGGACGTGAAGAACCTTCCCACCCTGGAAGACCTCCAGACCATGAGTGTACACACGCTCCTCGAAACCAAGAAGATGGTGTTTTTGGATTCCTACGAGGTGGAGAACCGGGTGATTGCGATGAAGTTTGAGGAGCTCGCCGAGAATTCGTTTTACGACTATTGCGAGGTCCATCCTTCCTTGATTATGGGGCTGTGCGTGTCCATCATCCCGTACGTGGACCATACCCAGGCGCCCCGTGTGACCTACCACGCGTCGATGGGTAAACAGGCCATTGGGTACTACGCGACGACGCATCACCAGAGAGTGGACACCATCTCCCACGTGCTTTGCTACCCGGAGAAACCGTTGGTGCGTACCCACTATGGCCATTACACGGGTTGTGACGACCTGGCGAGCGGGAACAACTTGATTGTGGCCATCTGTATGTACACGGGATTCAACCAGGAGGATTCAGTAATTTTCAACCAGTCCGCCATTGACCGTGGCCTCTTCCGGTCGTTTAGCTACCGGACCATGTTTATCGAGGAGCGTAAAAAGTCCACCACGCACACCGAGTCTATCACGCTACCGCCTCTCGAGCTTCGCATCAAGAGCTTTAATTACACCAAGCTGAATGAACACGGCGTCGTCAAGGTGGGTGCCTTTGTGGGAAGCGGTGACGTGATTGTGGGTCGTGTCCAGGTCAAGATGTCCAAGTCGGGGGTGGAAGAGAAAACCGATACGAGCGTGATTATCAAGACCGGCGAGGAAGGGTTTGTGGACCGTGTGTATTCCTCGTCCAGTCCCGACGGCTACCGCATTATCAAGGTCAAGGTACGTACGCTCAAAATTCCGGAGATTGGGGACAAGGTGGCCAGTCGGAGCGCCCAGAAGGGTACCATCGGGATGGTGTACCGCCAGGAGGACATGCCGTTTTGCGTCTCGAACGGCATGGTGCCCGACATCCTCATCAACCCCCTCTGTATCCCGTCGCGCATGACCATCAATCAGCTCATCGAGTGCCTGGGCGCCAAGTCCTCGGCGACGAACGCCAAGTACCGCTTCTCGACCCCGTTTTCGTCGCACAGCACCGACGTCGCCGAGTCGTTGCGGACCGAGCTCCAGGGATGCGGGTTTGAGAAGAATGGCAATGAGACCATGGTGAACGGGTTTTCGGGTGAAATGTTCCAGTCCGAAATCTTTATGGGGCCGACGTATTACCACCGCCTCAAGCACCTCGTGAGCGCCAAGATCCACGCGCGCAACCACGGAAGCCTTCAGGCGCTGACACGGCAACCTCTGGAAGGCCGTTCCCGTGACGGGGGATTACGCTTTGGCGAAATGGAGAGGGATTCGACCCTAGACTGTTCCATTTCTCTGGTTTGTGGAATTTCTGTGATGATGACAAAGATGCACAAGGTGGGGTGGAGGGTTCTTGGTTGGGACCCCGAGCAAAAGGGTATTATCGATGCGACCCAGACGGCGTTCCAGGATAAGGGGGAAAAGCCGTGTGTGAAACTGACACTGGAGGATGGGAGAACGTTTACGTGCACACCCGACCATCCGATGCTGACCTCGAACCATGAATGGGTGCGCGCCAAGGACCTTTGCGTAAACCAATCGCGTTTGAAGACAAGTGTGCGCTATCCTACCGTGGATTTGGAGGAAGAGGTGGTGGAATGCGGCGGTTGGAATACCCAGTTTGGTGACTTGCGCCTTGGTACGTCGGACACGTCCGAGTTGTTCACAACCTTTGCTTTTGTACGAATCCTGGGTTGGTTAGTGACGGATGGCACCATTTCGAGAGTTGCCGACGGGTCTTACATAGGACAGGTATCTCTGGGTCACAACATTGACGTGAACGCCTTTCTCATGGACCTTGACCTTTTTTGCAAGACAAAGCAACGGACCTTTGAGTATAAGGATTCAGTTTATACGTACTATTTGGTTCGGATTCCTGCGTCGCTCCTCAAAAACATTATCCTGATTCCCGGTATGATTGTGGGGCGCAAGGTAGACCAACCAGCCACTCTCCCTTCCTTCCTTGTCGACCCCGATTGTCCACGACCGATTGTGCGTGAATTCTTGGGTGCCATGTTTGGTGGGGACGGTCACACATGTCACCTTGGTATGCACCGTGGCAAGCGAGATTTGCTGACCTCGGTGTCCTTCTCTAAATCGCGGACGGTCAAGCACTTGGAATCGCTCGATACGATGATGTCTCAAATCATCGCCATGCTCGCAAAGTGTGGTATTACCAATGTGACGCTGCAGAAGAAGAAGGAAACGAGCCATTCCAAGAATAAACATCAGGACAAGGAGCAAACCGCCCAGGAACGCTGTTATCAATCGACCTTGCACCTCGACCTATCGGAACTGATTCCTTTTTGGGAAAAGATTGGCTTTCGTCACTGCTGTAACAAGTCCTTGCGACTGGAGGCGGGTGTTGCGTACAAGCGCTTGCGCAACGAAGTCACCAGGCAACACAATTGGCTTGTACAGCGCGTCGACGAGATTACGAATTTCCGTCAACTGAAAGCAGAGAACCCGACCAGAATTGTGCATACCAAGGGCGCCATCAAGCAAGCCGTCGAGGAACTCCAAGCCAAAGAAGCTTTGGTGCATGAGTACGCGATACCCACCACACATGACATTACCGACCATCTCATCAAGGGAACAGAGTTTGGGAAGTTCACGTCCAAGTCTTTTCCGAATGCCGAACAATTCTTGGAAAAGGTGGGTGCTCTTGGATGGTTCCTCGAGCTAAAAGATGGTTTGAGGGACGGTACCGCCTATGCAGTTCATCGCGAAAGCAATGTCCTTCCCACCATGGACATGACCGTGATTGACGTGCGTCCTTGTGCACCCGAAAGGGTGTATGACATTGAGGTGGAGCGAATTAACTCCTTCTTGGCGGACGGCATCGTCGCGCACAACTGTATGATTAGCCACGGGGTCAGCCGGTTCCTCACCGAGCGCCTCTTTGACATGTCCGACAAATTCACCGTCCCGGTGTGCTCACAGTGCGGGGCCATCCCCAACACCATGGATTCTTGCCATCACTGCGAGTCATTGCAAATCCGCAGGACACCACTTCCCTATGCGTGCAAGCTCCTGTTCCAGGAATTGGGGGCGATGGGCATCAAGATTCACCTCTTTCCCACCGAAAAGATTTAATTATAGTATGCTCAACGTGTTATACTCTCTTATGAAATCATCCTAGGTGGTCGTAGTATAGAATAGTTATAGGATGATAGAATCGTGGAATCATGGAATTATGGAAGGTAGTCGTATTTTTCTTTTTCAAAAAAAAAAAGAAAGGAATCAAGTTAAACGTAATCGGCCAGGATGTCATCAGCAATTTTTTCACCGATGGGATAAAGATTGATATTGGGCCATTTGATGGAGATGGGGACGATGCTCATGTCGCATACCCGCAGATTGTCGACGCCGTAGACCCTGCACTGCTGGTCCACAACGGCCTCCGCGTCGGTAGGAATACCCATCTTGCAGGTCCCACCGCCATGATGCCCCCCGACACCCTGCCGAATAAATTCCGTTAATTTGGACACATCAATCTGTGCCATGGACGTAAATTCCGTCACACCGTCTTTCAGAATCTCGTACGTATTGGGGTACAATAAATTCTCGAAATAGCCGGATTTGCGGAGGTCAAGAAGAATTGGGAAAAAATTCTTCAAGAGGACCTGGACAAACGTCTCGAGGTCTTGTTCGTTGCTCAAATAATTGGCAATAATTCGTGGAGGAACGGTGGGGTCCCTTGATTCCAAACGCAAGAATCCTCTCGACAAATTGTTTTCCTCCTTTTCGATCAAGGCTCCGATGCGGTACTGCGGGTCCGAGAGTATTGGGGTGTACTTCGTCGGGGGGTTGGCGGTCTTGCCGTCCAATAAAATGTTGTGCGTGTTATTGGCCACAAATGGCTGGTTGATACAGGGAATATTCTTGGTGACCAGCCAGCATTTCATATTAAACGGGTCGCTGGATAGATGCCCCTCGCCACAGCTTCCCGCATTGAATGAAATCTCAAAGTCGGGGTAGGGCAACGATGGGGAGGATTTGGCGGCGAGCGTGATGGTCGTGGACGGGATTTGTCGCGTTGACTCCCAGAACAAAAAGAGTTCTTGGTTGTCGACGAGGTTCTTGCCGACCCCGGGGAGGTGTTTTACGATGGGAATATCCCACCGGTTCAATTCTTCTTCATCCCCAATCCCCGAAAGCATGAGAAGCTGGGGACTATTGATAAATCCCGCGCACAGAATAACCTCCTTGGTCGCCATCAGGGTTTTGGGGTTTTGTTTCGCAAACACACCGTTATATTTGGCATCGCCTGGCGTGCCACCAAATCCACAGGTGGGGATGCTGGGGTTGCGACCGGTCTGGTAAAGATTCCATCCCTCCAGGTACTCCACACCTATGGCCTTGTTGTTCTCCAAGAGAACCTTGGTGACCAGGACCTCGGAGAGAATCGTCAGGTGGGAGCGGTGTTGTGCCGGGTACAGGTAACAGCTCGCCCCAAACGCCCTCTGCGTCGGAGTGAGACCCGTCAAAGGAACATAATTGGGGATGTAGTTGGGACCCTCGGCGGAGATGGGATGGTTAAGTTTTTCCTCGAATTCGGGAGGCACGACAAACCCCGCGTCTCCATAGAGTCCCTCGTTATAAACGGCAAAGGGAACGCGGTCCGTGGTGCCAGGAAGAACAAGGGTTCCGGTCTGGTTGTTGACGGACAGATTGTTGATCGAGGTGCCTCCCAGATACGTCGTCGGAGGATAATCAAGGTCAATGTTCAGAGGATAGGAGAATCCGTATTTTTTATTGAGGGTACATTTCACGCTCCGGTTAATGGCGTTGAAAAAGGGGTCCGGACTCGTGGATTCGTACAGGAGAGGCACCGCGCCATTATACCCATAATACTCTTTTGAGAAGCATCCGAGCTCGCCAAGGGGCACCGACGGGTCATAATAGGCGTCACCATTCGCCTTTTTTTGGGACCGGTTCTCCGTCCGTTTATAATATTTTTTGACATTATCAAACGACCATTCGGTCAGACCAAGGGCTGCCCAATTATCCCAGTTAAACGGAGGGTTGCGGGTAGAGATGGTGGCATTCTGGGAGGTACAGCCACCCCAACCGGACCCTCGGGGGTACGTCAGGGACCGAGAATCGGCGGGAATACGGTCCTTGGCCCAGAACATCCATGTCTGGAAACCCCTTGAAATGAGCGGGTACGAATAATTAAGCCCTCCTCGGACATAGCGTCCCCAATGGAATTCTCCGGGCTGGGGTACATTGGCGGTCGTAGGGTCAGGCAACGTTTCAGGAAGACGCGAGTCGTCACGACCGGCCTCCATGAGGCACACGGTAAAACGACCGCCTTCGGAAAGACGATTGGCGAGGACGCATCCCGCCGGTCCGGACCCGACAATAATAAAATCAAAACTCATTCTTTATTGACTCTAAAAAAATTGATTTCTTGCTTTATTCTTGTTCATAGATAGAAAGGCAAAACCTAATCAATGGACGGACCAAAAACAAGGACCGAGAAAAAAGGACGCGATAAACAGAACCCCAATTCCGTCTACTCTTCCAGGCACGTGAGAGAACAAGAGCGTTTGATGGAAAAGAGGCGTGTTACCTCCACAACAACACCGACAACAATAACAACCACTGACAAAAAAGGGTAATACACAAATACACCCCACTTGGTGGATTACACCAATTCATTATTCTCGAGGAGATGGCGCTCCATCGGCGTCCACGGTATACTCAACCACCGGTTCCATGTCTCGATATCCTCGAAACACTGGTCCTCGTGGTCCCTCAACGCGGGATACTTGTCCATCATCTTCCAAAGGACATGGGCGATGAGACGATGGCCTTGGGCGGGAAGAAAGACGCGTCGCTGTGAATTTTTGAAGCATCCGTCCATTTCTTTCCATGGGGTACCCACAGTCTCGTCGATGTACCCACCGAAGCGGTAATTGCTACGGAAGCCGTTGATTTTGGGGCTGGTCACGTAGAGGTGTATCGGGTCCAGCTGTATCTGTCGGCTACTTCTTCCTGGGGTGAGGGATACCGGGACGATGTGTTCGAGGCTCCTTTCCCGGAATAAGAGGGGTTTACATCGGTACACGTCCATGGGCTGGTAGAAACGGAGGCGGTGGCGAAGGGCGGGGGGTATGGCGAACCTGGTCATTGTTAGAGTCTACGACAACCAATTTTTTTTTCCAAGTACGTGAGAAAAAAAAAACAAGTGCCTTGGAAGGAACGTTTTTGAGTGTCGTTACCAAAATGCCCATTTCTCGTCATTTTTTGTGTTTTTGTCTGTAATAAAACAAAATTAATGGTGACATCCTCCACAATACAGAACCTCTGGGGACCCGAGGCCCAATTCTCCTCGTGGCTGTCCGCGTCCTTTCTTTTGATGACCGTGTCCCTCCTCTTTTATCACATGACGCGGGTCCAATCCCTCGAAATGGGTCCTCGTATCGCCGGATTTTTCAGCGTGGCGCTTATTTTGGTCGCCGTCACCCTGACGGTGATGGCCTTGTGGACCTATTTCGTCCGGGTAACGGAATTACTTGAAGATAATAATAATAGACCCCTCACGTCCGCGGAAAGGAACGAGAAGCAATTCAAATTTGTGTATATGGTCACGGGCATCTTGATTGTGCTTGTCGAGGTGTCGTTATGCGTCGTCATCGTCTCGGGGAGTACCGGGAAACGAAAGTTTCCAGTAAAGTAGAGTTTTAAGGTACTATGCCAAGTTGCATGACGAACAATGACTTTTTTCCCGGGGAGTACACCATCACGATGAACCCGAATGAAAAAAAATTGCGCATAATTTTTTTTTTTGTTGGGCAACCTGTAAAGAACGTCGAGACAGTGGCACGGTTGCATGTCGTCCGAGGACACTGACCCCTTCGAAGCCATCTTGCGAACCAAAGAAATGATAAAGGAGTGGCTTGTCGCCATCTACCGTAAAGAGATGGAACAAACCATGATGGACTTGCAATTTCTACAGTTTACTCTCCGCAAAACAGTACAAAAAAAAAAACAGACGGTGTTATGGAGACTTCGACACCAAAACAGAAAACTCTGTGAATTGCACCACCTCCTTATTACCACCCTTACTAATACTTCATGTTGAAGGCCATGTACTGCGGGTGGCGTCTCCGTATCTTGATGGGCGCGTGCGCGCGAAGTCCTTCCTTGTTAAAGTCGCCGTACACGGTCGACCACACGCTTAATTTCTTGTTATTCTCGGTGGTTTCAATCTCGTCACGGATGGAGCGGACAATCACATTGATGGTCTGGTTGATGATGGAACGAAGGTCGCACCGTGGCTGGGCCTGGGGGATAATGTACCGAGAATGAATGTCTCCAATCTGGGGTCGCGTGCTGTTCTGGTACATGTTGGAGAGAACATTGACAATCTTGTCGGGTGCCACGACAATCTGTTTCTGTTGCGGGTCGACGCCCTGGAGCGCGCGCGTCACCGCTTCGCTGATGGCTTCTATGGTTTCGCCCGCAAAAAGCGTGTCGACGCCACAGTCCTCCGCCGATGTGTTATTCCACCCGACGTAGGCGTTGTACGCGCTATTGCTCGGGTCTTCCCGATAGTTTTGCAATTCTGTCCATGTCGGAAGACTCATGTTGTCGTCTTTTTTTGTTGTAGCAGGAAAAATAATAAAATTTTTATTTTTCATCGTGACGACGACCGGTTTAAGCGGTATGACCAATGCTTTTTTGCACATTCGCTAGAGACGATTGCATATGCATCGTAGTGGTTTTTTCATTTTATGGTTACGAATGAAAAAAAGAGAGAAAGGATGTTTACCTCTACATTTAGAGGGGAGTCCAGGAGGCGGTGCTGGCGCAAGGCTGGAAGAAGGGGAAGTTGTACCCGTAGCGGTTGCCGCAGTCCTCGCTGGAGGAGTCGTCGGCACCGCAAAGGCCGAGGGAGGGCGTGGGGATGATGTTGCCTCCGCAGTCCGTGGTGCAAAGACCCGTGGAGGAGAGCGTGACGAAAATATCAAGGACGAGCGTATCACTGACGTGAATACGCTCGAGGTACTGGTTTCCTGAATTCAGCGCCACGAAAACTTTCTCCACGTAAGGAAGGTCACCCCCCACGTTGACGGAGGCAAGGTCCGTGGAGTTGAACGCGTTGGAGGTGTAGGCCGTCCCCGCCACCGACGACGCGAGAGGCACCGAGCGGGCGGAAACAACCGGAGTGGTACCATCACTGTTGGTGATGGAACTCTGGATGGCGCTGACCAGGGCATTCAGGGCAATCGTTCCGTCAGCGGGCGAGCTAGCCAAGTACGCAGCTTCGAGCTCGGCGAGGCCACCCTGGCCAAGGAGAGCACCCGAGCCACTGGAAAGCCACGTGGTGATTCCAGAGGTATAAGCAGAGTTGAGAATGCTGGTATAGTAGCAGGAGCTCTGGAAGCATCCAGAGAGGGGGCTCACTAAAGTTTGCAAGTTGGACACTTTAACAGACATTTTTTTTGGGTTGGGTTTATTGTTTCTTTCTGATGCTTACCAAGAAAAATTTTTTTTTCTTTTTTTTTTTTCTTTTTTTTTTTTTTTTTTTTTATTTTTTTTTTTTTAAAAAAAAAAATTTTTAATTAATTTTTTTTTTTTTTTTTTTTTTTTTTGTGTCAACAACAATTATTAAATAAACATGATAGATTCCTTTTTCTTTTCTGTGTACATAAATTAAATATAATTTATTTGAATTAATAATAAGATAAATAATATAGTGTAGTAGGCCATGCAATAATACAAAGTAGAGTGTTTTTTTTTTTTAAGTATTAATCTATATACCTTCAGCCCATGGCTTTGAC
>Ga0114966_10001689_pt1 | contig 20191 bp, 24 predicted proteins | sample M_130207_XF_Meta_FD_87029 | JGI IMG/M metagenome (GOLD analysis project Ga0114966, IMG submission 87029) | Freshwater microbial communities from Lake Montjoie, Canada to study carbon cycling - M_130207_XF_MetaG | ecosystem: Environmental > Aquatic > Freshwater > Lake | place: Lake Montjoie...
GAGTGCGCGCTCGGGCGGTGTCACCCACAGGCACAGCAGCACGGAGGCCACCACCGTGGCGTACCCCGCCTCGCGAAGCGGCATGAACGCGGCGGTGAGTGAGTAGAACTCAAACAGCGCGCCGATACCAACCAGCAGCGCGAAGGCGGCGAACACGGGTCCGCCAAGGGCCACAGCGAGCAGAATGATCGCCACGCCCGGAATGGCAACGAGCAGACGTGTGGTCATCGTGCGCCGTACCTCCGATCGCGCGATGCGTAGTCGCGAAACGCCTCGGCCAGGTCGTCAGCACCGAAGTCCGGCCACAACCGCTCCGAGAACACCAGCTCGGCATAGGCCGACTGCCACAGCAGGAAGTTCGAAAGGCGTTGCTCGCCGCTGGTGCGGATGATCAGCTCTGGGTCGCGAAGGTCAGGCGCGTAGAGATACTCGCCGAAGGCCGCGTCGGGTGCGTCGACCCCCGCCTCGGCCGCAAACCGCCGGGCGGCGTCCACGATCTCCGCCCGCCCGCCGTAATTCATGGCGATGAAGAGACGCATGCGGTCGTTGGCCGCCGTGCGTGCCTCGGCAGCGGCGATCTTGTCGAGCAGCGCCTGATCGAGCGCGTGAAGACGACCGACAAAGCGGATTGACACGCCCTCGTCGTCGAGGTCCGGTACCTCGCGGTCGATCAATTCCGAGAAGAGCCCCATGAGGTCGTCCACCTCGTCTGCCGGTCGCGACCAGTTCTCGGTGGAGAACGAGAAGACGGTGAGGTCCTTCACGCCGAGGTCGCCCGCAGCCCGCACCACCGTACGAAGCGCCCGGGCGCCGGCCCGGTGTCCGGCAGCCACGGGCAGGCCGTTGTCCTTCGCCCATCGGCCGTTGCCATCCATGATGATGGCCACCGACTCGGGCACGCGGCCGATGGGTGCCATCGGGCGTGTGTCGTGCCGACGGCCCAGAGCCGTCCGTGCTGCGCGGATTCGGGAAAAGAGCGCCAAGCGCTCAGACCTCCATGATCTCCGATTCCTTGCGGGCGAGCATCTCATCGATGTTCTTCACCTCGGCATCGGTGAGCTTCTGCACCTCGTCCTGTGCCCGGCCGAGGTCATTCTTCGACACGTCGCCGTCCTTCTCGCCCCGCTTGAACTCGTTCAGCACATCGCGGCGCACATTGCGCACCGACACCCTGGCTTCCTCGGTCATTCGGTGGGCCACCTTCACCAACTCCTTGCGGCGCTCCTCGGTGAGCTGCGGCAGCGGCAGACGAATGGTGTTGCCGTCGTTGCTCGGGGTGAGGCCGAGGTCGGACTCCATGATGGCCTTCTCGATGTCCTGGATCATCGTCTTGTCGAACGGCTGCACGGTGATCAGACGCGCCTCGGGCGCGTGGATCTTGGCCAGCTGCGGCAGCGGCGTGGCAGCGCCGTAGGCGTCGACGCTGATGCGGTCGAGCAGCGCGGTGCTGGCGCGGCCCGTGCGCAGGGCGGCGAACTCGTTCGCCAGGTTCTTGGTGGCGCCTTCCATGCGTCGCTTGGCGTCCTCGATGCGCTCCCTCATGCCAAATCCTTCCCGCCGGCTCAGGCCGGTCCGCTGACGACCGTTCCCACGTGTTCGCCGCTGAGGATTCGGGCGAGATTGCCCTCCTCCTGCATGTTGAACACGAGGAGCGGCAGGTCGTTGTCCATGCAGAGCGTGAGGGCCGTGGTGTCCATCACCTTGAGGCCCCGCTCAATCGCTTCCATGTGGCTGATCCTCGGGATCAGGGTGGCCGACGGGTCCTCCCGCGGGTCTGCGGTCATCACACCGTCAACGCTGTTCTTGGCCATGAGGATGCACTCAGCGCCGATCTCCAGCGCCCGCAGCGCGGCGGTGGTGTCGGTGGTGAAGAACGGGTTGCCCGTGCCGGCCGCGAAGATGACCACACGCTTCTTCTCGAGATGCCGGATGGCCCGGCGCCGGATATACGGCTCCGCCACCTCCTGCATTGCGATGGCCGACTGAATGCGCGTGGTCAGGTCGAGCTTCTCGAGCGCGTCCTGAATGGCCAGGGCGTTCAGCATCGTTGCGATCATGCCCATGTAGTCGGCCGTTGCACGGTCCATGCCGCTCGCCGCCCCCATGACGCCGCGGAAGATATTGCCCGCGCCCACCACGATGGCCACCTCGACATCGCGGTCGTGGGCTTCGCGCACCACGCGTGCCACACCGGAGATCTGCTCGGGGTCGATGCCGTACCCCTGGTCGCCCATCAGGGCTTCGCCCGAGAGCTTCAGGAGCACCCGGCCAAAGACCGCCGAGCCCGCCGGGCGCCCGGCCGAAGCCGGGGCGCCCTCGGGCTGGTCGCTACTCGCCAAGCTTGAAGATCTCGAACCGGCGGATCGTGATGTTCTCGCCCAGCTCGGAGGATGCGTCAACGCGAAGTTCCTCCATCGTGCGCTGCCTCTTCTCGGTGCCGTCGCGGAAGTACGGCTGCTCGAGCAGGCAGATCTCGCTGAGGTGCTTGGCCAGCTTGCCCTCCACGATCTTCTCGCGGGCGCTCTCGGGCTTGTCCTTGGCCTGATCGGCGTAGACCTCGCGCTCCTTGGCCTTGTACTCGTCCGGAACGTCGTCAGCCGACACGTAAATGGGGTTCATGGCTGCAATGTTCAGCGCCACGTCGCGCGCGAACTCCTGAAAGCGATCGGTACGGGCCACGAAGTCGGTCTCGCAGTTCACCTCAACCAGCACGCCCAGACGGCCGCCCTGGTGGATGTAGCTCGAGATCGTGCCCTCGTTGGCGTCGCGACCTGCGCGCTTGGCAGCGGCGGCAAGACCCGACTTCCTCAGCAGCGTGACGGCTGCCTCGAGGTCGCCGTTGGTCTCGGTGAGCGCCTTCTTGCAATCCATCATGCCGGCGCCGGTCTTGTCGCGAAGCTCCTTCACCAGCGCTGCGGGGATCTGTGCGGTGCTCATTCGGCGGTCTCCTCTCCTGCCTGCGGCTCGGCGGCGGCGTCGGTGGCCAGCTCGGCGGCGGCCTCCTCCAGCACGACCTCGGCAGCAGCCTCCTCGACGATCTCCTCGGCGGCCTCAAGAACGGCCTCAGCCTCGGCCGTCGCGACGATTGCCTCAGCCACAACCTCGACCTCGGCGGCCACGACGGCCTCGGCGACTGCCTCGGCCACCACGACCTCAGCAACTGCCTCCACGGCACCCTGCTCGGCAGCACGCTCTGCGGCCGCCTCGGCGCGTGCGGCGGAGCGGGCGGCGCGGGCGGCGTCGGGGTCACCGGCTGCAGCGGCTGCTGCGGCGGCCTCACGGGCCTCCGCGTAGCCGCCAGTGGGGTCGAGCCCCTTGCCCTCGCGAATGCCGTCGGCAAGCACCGACAGCACGAGCGAGCACGAACGGATGGCGTCGTCGTTGCCCGGGACCACGTAGGTGGCCTCGTCCGGGTCACAGTTGGTGTCAACCAGGCCCACAACCGGAATGCCGAGGCGGTTGGCCTCGCGCACACCGATCATCTCCTTCTTCAGGTCAACGATGACCACGGCGTCAGGGCGACGCTGCATCTCGGCCACGCCACCCAGGTTCGCCTCAAGCTTCACCAGCTCAGCCTCGGCCGCCAGACGCTCGCGCGTGGGCAGCAGCGCCAGCTGGCCGCCGGATGCCTGCGCACGCAGCTCGTGCAGGCGGCGGATTCGCTGGCTGATGGTGCTCCAGTTGGTGAGCAGTCCACCGAGCCAACGGTGCGACACGTAGGGCATGCCCGCGCGGATGGCCTGCTCGCGCACGCTGTCCTGGGTCTGCTTCTTGGTGCCCACGAACATCACGGTGCCCCCGCGCTCCGCCACGTTCTTCACGAACGTGTGTGCGCGCTCCAGAAGCTCAAGCGTCTGGTCGAGGTCGATGATGTAGATACCGGAACGCTCGCCGAAGATGAATCGCTTCATCTTGGGGTTCCAGCGACGGGTCTGGTGTCCGAAGTGCACGCCGGACTCCAGGAGCTGCTTCATGGTGACGACAGGCACGCGCCACGACTCCTTGTCGGTTCTTGAAATGGTCAACCGGCGGCGCATGTGGGGAACCACCGACCGGTGATCACCACCCCTCATGACGACCCCGCCGGGGTCGGAAACAGAAAATAGGCCGCAGAATGCGGACCGATTGAAGAGTCTAGCCTGCCTGAGCCGCTCGCACACGCGCCGCCGCGAGCGCCAACTGGAGATCGTCCGGCAGCGGGCTCTCGAACGACAGCTCCTCCCCCGTCTCCGGATGCGGCAGGCCGAGGCGATAGGCATGCAGGAACTGCCGGTCGAGACCGTGCGCAGCCCGCCCCTGACCGTAGAGCGGATCGCCAACCACCGGATGCCCTGCTGCCTCAAGGTGCACGCGCACCTGATGGGTGCGACCCGTTTCGAGGCGCGCCTCAACCAGCGTGAGCCTGCCCACGCGCTCCACTGTCCTGAAGTGTGTGATGGCCTCTTTGCCGCCAACCTGCACCACGGCCTGGCGCGTGCGTCGCCGGGGATCACGCCCAATGGGCCGGTCGATTGTGAGCGCGGGGGGAAACTCGCCGTGCACAAGCGCCAGATATCGACGGTCGATGTCGCGGTCGCGCATCATGCGGCTCAGCCGCCGGTGCGCGCGCTCGGTGCGGGCCACAAGCATGAGCCCCGACGTATCGCGGTCAAGCCTGTGCACGATGCCGGGCCGATCAGGATCATCCCCGCCCGCGATACCGGCCCCGAGCAGTCCGTGCACAAGCGTGCCTTCGTCGTGCCCCTTTGACGGGTGCGTCACCATTCCGGCGGGCTTGTCCACCACCACGATGTGCTCATCCGCGAAGACGACGGGCACGTCGAGGTCCTCGGCGCGAAGTTCCCCCGGTGTTCGCGGCGGCGGACCGAGCGACGCCTCAATCGCGTCCCCGGCCGCCAACCGGTAGCGCTTTGCGCGCGGCGCGCCGTTGACGAGCACCGCACCGGAGTCGATCAGCCGCTGCGCCTCGGCGCGGCTCTCCATCTCGTCCCGATCAGCCAGCACGGCGTCGAGACGCGCGCCCACAGATGACGGCGACACGGTGAACCGAATGATGCGCTCGTCAGTCATCGCCGCCCGAGAACACGAGGGCGGTCACCAGCAGAATCGCCCCGACGGTCACCCCGATATCGGCCACGTTGAACGGCGGCCAGGAGCCGATGGCGATGAAATCGGTGACCCCGTCGCGCCACACCCGGTCAATGACGTTGCCCACGCTGCCGCCAAGCAGCAGCCCACCACCGATGGGCACAAGTGCATGCCGACCGGCGAAGCCCACGAGCAGCACGGCGATGGCCGCGATGGCGATGAGCGTGACCGCAGCCACGACGCCCTGATTTCCGGGAAAAAGGCTGAACGCGATGCCGGTGTTCACCGTATCGACCAGGTGCACCCCGGGCAGAAGGTCGACGGTGTCGCCCACCGGGATCGTGGCCCGGACGATCGCCTTCGTCACCTGGTCGATGACCACCACACCGACCGCAATCAGCAGCATCATGCGAAACCGGTACCCGGCCTCGCGTCGAAGGCGCCGCTCGATGGCGGCACTGATGGCCGCGCGCCGACTCTGGTCTGGCGAACTCATGCGATCTCCTGTGCCAGTTCCGCCAGCCGACCCTCGATCACCGCTGCGTCGCCGTCAATCTCGACGAGCTTGCGTGCGCCCGACGAACCCCGGCGCAGCCGAACGGCATTGGTGCGCACGCCCGCGCACGCTGCGAGGTACGCGCAGAGTGCGGCGTTGCTCTGCCCCTTGTGCGGCGCGGCGGCGATCTGAATACGCACCGCGCCATCCTGCACCCCCACCGCGCCCGTGCGCCGCGACCGGGGCACCGCCTTCACCGCGACAAGCACCCCACCGTCACGGCGAGTCACCCAATCCGGTGCGGCGCTCACAGCAGTTCCAGCACCCGCACCACCACTGCATTGGCCACGTACAGCGCCACCAGCGCGATGATGGGCGAGAAGTCGAACATGCCGACGGTCGGAATGATGCGGCGGAAGAGGCGCAGGTACCACTCCGTCGACTCATGAAAGAAGTTCCACACTGCCGTGGTCACACGACCCGTGGGCCGGTTGGGTACCCACGACAGCAGGATGCGGATGAAGATGACCACGAGGAACACCGTGAAGACGGCGTTCACATAATCGATGACGATGTCCATTGGCCTGCCGGCCTACAGCTCGGCCGCCCGGCGCGCTGCGGCGCCGACGGCCTCCCCGAGGGTCGATGCCGTGCCCGCGTCCTCCAGCACGGCGACGCCCGCAGCCGTGGTGCCTCCCGGGGACGTCACCCGAGCCTGCAGTGCCGCCGGGTCGCCCCCGTCGGCGAGCAGCGATGCCGTGCCGGCCAGCACGGCCTGCACCATCGCCCTGGCGTCATCGCGCGGCAGACCATGCGCCACGCCGGCATCCTCAAATGCCTTGGCGATGTGCGCAACGAACCCAGGGCCGCTCCCAGCGATCGCCGTGGCAACCCCGAACAGATCCTCGCTGATCACCACGACTGCGCCCAGCGGCGCGAGCAGCGCCCGCATGCGGGTGACGGCCGCCTCGTCCAGTCCGGTCGTGGCCATGGCAACCACACCGCTGCCGTGCGCCACGGCGAGGTTCGGCATGAGTCGAACAATCGGGTGGCCGGGCGCAACGGCCACCAGGCGCTCGAGGGTCCACCCGGCTGCCACCGACACCACGACTGCATCGGAGGCCATGCGGGGCACCACCAGTTCGAGCGTCGCCGCCAGATCCTGCGGCTTCACGGCCAGCACCACCACGTCGCACAGCGCCGCGTCCCCGGCCGACACGCCAATGGCAGCGGCCACCTCGGCTGCCCGGCCCGGAAGGGAATCCTCGACGGTGACGGCGGCGTGAGGCGCGAGGCCCGCCGCAAATGCGCCGCCCATCGCCCCCACGCCCACGACTCCGATAGTCGGGGCGGGGTGGGTCATGGCGTCAATACTGGTTGTAGAAGCCCTTTTCAAGGAGGCGGGCGCGCTCCTCGGCAGAGACCTCGACGTTGCGCGGAGTGAGCAGGAACACCTTGTCGGCAATACGCGACATGCCGCCGTCGAGCGCGTAGGTGAGGCCGCTCGCAAAGTCGATGAGACGCTTCGACAGGTCGGTGTCGGCCGACTGCAGGTTGAGGATCACCGGCACGGTGCCCTTGAACTTGTCGGCGATCTGCTGCGCGTCGTTGAAGCTGCGTGGAACGATGAGGTTTACCTCGACGTCACGCTGACGGCGCCCGTGGCTCGGCTCGACGGCACGGATGTTGCGTGATGGCGATGGCACACCCGGGTCGGAGTAGATGTCGTCGAACTCACCGCCATCGCGGGAACGGCCCCGCGACCTCGGCTGCGCCTGGTGGTCATCGCGCGAGCGACGGTCATCACGCACCCGGCCATTGGTCTCCCGGTCGTGGTCTCCGTAGTCGTCGTACTCGTCGTAGTCGTCATAGCCGTCATCGGCCATTCCGAAATACGCCAGTGTCTTCTGCCAGTACTCGTTAATCGACATCTACGGCTCCATCCGCGCTCGGTCGATAATGCCCCTCCCGACGCGAACAATGGTAGCGCCAGCCTCCACGGCAACAACGAAATCCTGCGATGTACCCATCGAGAGGTCCGTGAGATCGTGATCGGGGTTCCAGCGTTCCATCAATTCGTCACGCACGGCCCGCACCCTGTCAAACCACGGACGCGAATGTTCGGGATCCGCGGCGGGCGGAGGAAGCGCCATGAATCCTCCCACCACAATTCCGCGCAGAGCCGCGTACTCGAGCGCCCAATCGAGGCGCTCGGGCACGAACCCGCCCTTCGAGTCCTCTCCGGCGATATTCACCTGCAGCAGCACGCGCACGGGGCCATCCGCCCGCGCGGCGATGGCATCCATCAGCGATTCGCGGTCAACCGATTCGATCAGGCGAACCTCATCCACGACGTCGCGCACCTTGCGGCTCTGCAGATGACCGATGAAGTCGAACGTGAGGGCATCGCCCCCGGGGGATTCCCGCTTTGCCTGCAGATCCTGCAGGCGGTTCTCCCCGATCACCCCCACGCCAGCCTCGAGGAGAGCCGGCACGTCGTCGGCGCCCACGTACTTGCCCGCGATCACCAACTCGGCCGCATCCGCGTCGCGGCCCGAACGCACCGCTGCCGATGCAATCGCGTCGCGGGCTTCCGCAAGGGCCTCCCGCAGCGCGACGGGATCGATTCCTGTCATGCCTCAACCAACCAGATCACCCCAGCCTGTCGACCCGTGCCCGCCCCATCGCGGCGATACGAGAAGAATCGCTCGTGGTCGCACGAAGTGCAGCCTTCGACGTCACCAATGGCCGAATCCTCAACGCCCGCCGCCGCCAATGCCCGGCGCGCGGCACGGCGGAGGTCAACGGCGTCACCCATCACAACATCATCGCCGAACTGTCGTGCCATCGTCGCCCGCAGGGTGCCATCAACCGGATAGCAGCAGGGGCCAATGCAGGGGCCAATGGCCGCACCGGTGCCCGCCTCTCCCATTGCCGCCACCGCATTGCCAAGCACCCCGGCCACCAGACCGCGCCAGCCGGCATGGACGGCAGCCACACGCGTGCCCTCGGCGTTCCAGAGCAGCACAGGCACGCAGTCGGCTCCCTGGGCCAGCAGCGCCACGCCTGGCGCAGAGGTGAGCGAACCGTCGGCGTCGGCCATGCCCGCCAGCCCCCCGGTAAATCGCCCGGCACCCCCCTCGGGGCCAACCTCAATGACGTCGGCACCGTGCACCTGCACCAGCGTCACGGCGCGGCCGGAATCAAACCCGCAGGCCTCCGCAAGCGCCTGCCGATTTGCCCGCACCGCCTCGGCATCGTCACCGCTCATCGCGCCCAGGTTGAGGGATGCGCACAGGCCATGGCTCACGCCGCCCACACGTGTGGTGAATACCCCGCGCACCCCCGGCGGCAGATCCGCGACGGCGATGACGTCGGTGGCACGCACTACGCGACACCGGCAACGGCGAGGGCCCGGTGCAACTGCTCGGCCCGGTCACCGGCCACGCCATCGAGCACATCGGCGCGAACAGCAGCCAGTGCGCGCCCGATCGCCGGACCCGGCGGTACACCGGCAGCGACCAGATCGGCACCGCTGATCGCAGGGGTCAGGTCGCGCCACTGTGCCCACCAGATGGCCACGGAATCTGCACCAGCCACGAGCGCCCCCACCTGTTCTGCCGGTGAGGTGTCGCGCAGCGCGGCGTCGACGGCCGATGCGGGGCTCGCATTCCCCACCCGCTCTGCCAGACGCAGGCCGGCACGTGCTTCCGCCGCCACTGCGCGTGCCCACTGCGGCAGGGCCGCCCCGTCTGCAGCCGTGGAAGTGAGGCCGAGCCCCAGTCGGAGCGCCCACGTCGGTGGCGACGGCGCGCCTGGGCGGCCGAGTATCTGAGGAAGTGCGGCCAGATGGGCGTCGCGGGCGGTACCGGCCTCGGGCCACGAGGCGCCAAGGGCAGCTGCCAGCGTCAGGGCGGTCGGCGCAGAGTCCTCGTCCAGCAGGCGTCGCAACTCGTCGCCGACGCGCGACGACCCGAGGTCGAGGGTGGCCAGGCACGTGCGCGCCTCCGCCGCAGTGGCGTCGTCCATTCGGAACCCGAGGCGAGCGGCGTACCGGAGTGCACGAATCACCCGGCTGGGGTCTTCCGCAAAAGCCCCGTGCCGGATGAGGCGGATGCGCGCCGCCTCGAGGTCTCCCCGCCCCCCGTGAGGGTCGACCAGCGTGCCGGCATCGGGGCCCGAGAGGCGGAAGGCCATGGCGTTCACCGTGAAGTCGCGCCGCCCGAGGTCATCGTCGAGCGACCCCGGCACCACCACCGGCAGCGCGCCCGGGGCGGGATACGTCTCGCGGCGGGCGCCGACCATGTCGACGTGACGGCCGTGTGCGAACTCGAGGCGAGCTGTGCCGAACCGATCGTGCGCAACCACGCGCCCGCCCAGATCACGTCCAATCACACGGGCGAGCGCGATTGCGTCGCCCTCCACCACCAGGTCAACGTCTGCGCCATGCGTCACACCGATGAGTGCGTCGCGCACCGCCCCGCCCACGAGCGAGACCAGCGGGGCGTGCGCGGGCACGACCAGCCGGCGCAGCACTGGATCACGCGCCACCCATTCACCCACCGCGCTAGGATCAAACACGTGTCCGATCACGTGTCCGGAAACCTCGCGGCATCAGCACCGATCGCCCTCGACGGGCTCACGGGCGCCATCGCCCGATGGGAGAGTTCGTCACTCGACGAACTCCGTGCGGCGTCAGAACGCATTACTGATGAGTTCCGCGTCTGGATCACTGACCCTGCCAACGACGGGCGTCCCATCTCCGATGCCCCGGTCTATCTCGACCGCATGGCCGTTGAAGTACTGATCGAGCGCCGGTACTTCAGCGAGTAGAGGTCACGCGTTGTTGCCGATGACGGCAACGGCCTCGATCTCCACCTGAGCACCGGCCGGCAACGCGGCCACACCGATCGTGGCACGGGCAGGCGGGCTCGCATCAAACGCATCGGCATACACGGCGTTCATCGCGGCGAACTCGCCCAGATCCAGCATGAAGACAGTGGTCTTCACCACGTCGCGCATGCTGCCCCCGGCCTCCTCCACGATCGCCGCGATGTGCGCGAGGCACGATCGGGTCTGACCTGCCACATCATCTGCGGCGAGCGCCCCGGTTGACGGATCCAGCGGCACCTGACCGGAAATCCACAGCACCTCGCCCGGGTGCGCAGCCACCGCCTGCTGATACGGCGCACCTGCCACAGGTGCCGGCGCCCGATCGGTGCGAATGCCCCTGCCAGCCACAGCTATCTCCTCACCGGCACGCCATCACGCGCCATCGCTGCCTTCACATCATCAATGGTGTACACGCCGTCGTGGAACACCGACGCCGCGAGCACCGCATCGGCATGCCCCTTGGTCACCGCCTCGGCGAAATGGGCGAGCGTGCCGGCCCCGCCGGAGGCGATCACCGGGACGGGAGCAGCATCCGCAACGGCGGCGAGCAATTCGCAGTCGAAGCCGTCTTTCGTTCCATCACGGTCCATGCTGGTGAGAAGGATCTCGCCGGCGCCACGGCGAGCGGCCTCGGCGGCCCACTCCACTGCCTCGAGCCCCGTCTCGATGCGACCGCCCGCGAGGTACACCTCCCAGCCCGACCCATCGGCCCGACGCTTGGCGTCGATGGCCACCACGATGCACTGATCGCCAAACCGCAGCGCCGCGCGCTCCACCAGATCGGGATCACGTACCGCGGCCGAGTTGAGCGACACCTTGTCCGCCCCGGCCGCGAGCACCGCCCGGATGTCGTCCTCTGTCCGCAACCCGCCGCCGATGGTGAACGGAATGAACACCTGGTCGGCAGTGCGTTCCACCAGCTGAATGATGGTGTCGCGCTGCTCGTGGGTGGCCGTGATGTCGAGGAAGACCAGCTCATCGGCACCCTCGCGGTCGTACCGCGCGGCGAGTTCCACCGGGTCACCGGCGTCGCGGATGTCCACGAAGTTGACGCCCTTCACCACCCGGCCCTGATCGACGTCGAGGCAGGGAATGACGCGGATCATCGGGCGGCGGCCGCGAGCGCAGCGAGGGCATCCGCCACCCCGAACCGGCCCTCGTACAGCGCACGGCCCACGATGACGCCACGGATATTGGGCACGCGCATCTCGGCGAGGGCGCGCAGATCATCGAGCGACGAAATACCCCCCGACGCCAGAATGCTCAGCGGGGGCGCGGCCTGCGCCACCTTCTTCAGCGCCGCGAGGTTGGGCCCGCCAAGGGTGCCGTCGCGACCGATGTCGGTGTACAGCAGGTGGCGCACGCCGGTCTGCGCAAGCTCTGCGGCAACGTCCACAGCCAGGCGGTCGGACACCTTGGTCCAGCCGTGCGTTGCCACCCTGCCGTCGCGGGCATCAAGCGACACCACGAGTCGATCGCCAAGCCGACCGGTGGCCCATCGCACGAACTCGTCATCCTCGAGCACCGCGGTGCCCACCACCACGCGGGTGACGCCCGTCGCGATGGCGGTCTCAACGGCCGCTCTGTCACGCAGCCCGCCACCGAGCTCGACGGTGCCGGGGAAGGCCGCCGCCAGCTGGGCCACGATCGGTGCGTGCACCGGGGTGCCATTCAGCGCGCCGTCCAGGTCGACCACGTGAAGGTGCGTGGCCCCCTCACGCGCGAACTCGCGCGCCTGAGCCACGGGGTCTTCGTTGAACGTCGTTGACCGTGCAAAGTCTCCCTGCACAAGGCGCACGGCAGCACCATCGCGCAGGTCGATCGCCGGATACAGATCAATCATGCGGCCACCACCAGGCGCACCGAATCGAGCCAGCGCCCCAGCAGGGCGAGCCCAGCGGTACTCGACTTCTCGGGATGGAACTGCACGCCGGACACGGCACCCTGGCCCGCTGCCGCAACGAACTCCACGCCATGATCCGCCATGCCCAGCACATCGCCGGGGTCAGACGGCACGCACGAGTACGAGTGCACGAAGTAATACGTGCAGGCTGCGGCACCACCGTCATCGCCCTCGGGCGCAAACACGGCCTCCGGTGCCCAACGCACCTCGCTCCAACCGATGTGCGGCACCTTGCGATCGGTCTCCAGGCGGCGCACATCGCCGCGCAGCAGACCGAGCCCGTCCACGCCCGGGCTCTCCTCGCTGCGCTCAAACAGCAACTGCAGCCCAAGGCAGATCCCAAGTATGGGACGGTCCGCGGCGGCCTCGTCGCGCAGCATCGCGGTAAACCCTTGCGCGTCGAGTCGTTCCATCGCGGCACCAAAACGCCCCACACCCGGAAGCACGAGAGCGTCGGCCCCCGACGCCTCGGCAGGGCGCGTTGCCACGCGCACCCGTGCACCGAGGCGTTCGAGCGCCTTGCCGGCACTGCGCAGATTGCTCATCTCGTAATCCAGCAGCACCACGTCCGGGCCCGACATCTGGGTCACAGACGACCCTTGCTCGACGGCACGCCACTCACCCGGGGGTTCGTGGACACCGCCACCCGCAGGGCCCGGGCGATCCCCTTGAAGCAGCCCTCAATGACGTGGTGCGGACCACCGGGCGACAGCACGTTCACGTGCAAGGTCATGCGCGACGCGTTTGCCATGCCGCGAAGGAATTCCTGCACGAGATCCGTCTCGAAGCCGCCGATGACCATCGGGGGCAGCGGGGCATCGAACGCGAGGAATGGCCTGCCGGAGAGGTCGAGCGCCACCTGCACGAGCACCTCGTCCATCGGCACGAGCGACGACCCGAAGCGCTCCACCCCATTGCGATCGCCCAGCGCGGCATCCAGCGCCTCACCGAGGGTGATCCCCACATCTTCCACCGTGTGGTGGCTGCCGGTCTCAAGATCGCCGCGGGCGGTCACCGAGATGTCAATCAGGGAGTGGCGGGCCAGCAGTACGAGCATGTGGTCGAAGAACCCGACACCGGTCGAGGCGTCGGCCGCGCCGGTGCCGTCGAGGTCAATGCGCACCTCGACATCGGTTTCCCCCGTTGTGCGGCGGACGGTTGCTGTGCGATTCATGACGATGCCCTCACCTCTGCTGACCGACGGTGCTCGGGGAACCCCTCCGCATCTGCCAGCGCGGCAAGGTGCGGGGTGAGTCGGTCGACGGCCGACTGCGGGATCGTGACGAGCGCCATGCGGCGCATATACGTGGCCGGCCCGACGGACGACGCGTGTCGCGCAGCTCCGCCGGTCGGAAGAATGTGGTTCGAACCCGCGACATAGTCGCCGAAGGCCGTTGCGCCGAGTGGCCCCAGAAAGACGCATCCCGCCTTGCGGATACGCGGGGCGATGTCCCACGCATCGGACGTCGCGATCTGAAGATGCTCAGGTGCGAAGGCCTCCGCCAAGTCGATTGCGTCGTCCTGCGATGCGCAGTCGACGAGTGTGATGGTACCAACGGGTGCATTTGCCTCCGAAAGCGCCATTGCAAGCGCATCCATCACAGCGCGATCCCACGCTGCCGCAACCGATGGGCTGTCGGGGCCGTGCTCGGCCTGCGCCAGCAGATCAGCCGCGATCGCAACCGGGTCAGCGGTTGCGTCGAGCAACACCACCAGCTCGCTCGGCCCAGCGATCGAATCGATGCCCACCGTCCCGAACACCTGACGCTTGGCCTCTTGCACCCACGGGTTTCCCGGGCCCGTGATCACGTCCACCCGGGCGACCGTCTCGGTCCCGTAGGCAAGCGCCCCAACCGCCGCCGCGCCGCCTACAGCGAGCACCTGGTCGACCCCGAGGATCGACGCAGTGGCGAGCACCACGGGGTTCGGAAGCCCGTCGGGACCGGCAGGGGTGGCGAGCACGATGCGACGAACTCCGGCGACTTGGGCTGGCACGACCCCCATGATCACCGACGACGGATATGCGGCGCGGCCGCCCGGGGCGTACACGCCCGCCGCGTCGACCGCGATGGCCTCGATGCGCACCGACTGCCCAGCGGGAAGGTCGGCGCTGGTGCCCTTCGGCAGCGACGCCTCGGCCACGGTGCGCACGTTCGCCACCGCCTCCTCAATCGCCGCGCGAAGCGCGGGCGCGAGCTGCGCCTCCGCTGCGGCCAGGGCCTCCCCGGGCACCACGGCATCGGTGCCCGAGAAGTCCGGTGCATCAAACCGTCGGATCGCGTCGACCAGCGCGGCGTCACCCCGGGCCCGCACGTCCGCCAACGCCGATGCAACTGCCGCCGCGGGGCCCTCGCCAACCGCGGGCCGAAGTGTTGCGGCCAGCTGCTCCGCCTCACCGGCCGCCATCAGAATGCGCCGCGGCGCACTCATCGGGCGCGCTCCGCGAACCTCCGGACCAGTTCGTCCACGGCCTCCGACTCCAGTTTGTGACTGGCCCGGTTGGCAATGAGACGCGCCGACGACTCAAAGATCTGCTCGCGCTCCACAAGTCCGTTCTCGCGCAGCGTCGTGCCCGTGGCCACGAGGTCGACGATGCCATCGGCCAGATCGACCAGCGGAGCCAGTTCCACCGACCCATTGACCTTCACGATCTCGGCTTTCCGCCCCGTCTCTTCGAACCAGGCCTCGGCCACGTTGACGTACTTCGTGGCCACCCGCACCACGCCGAACCGCTCGATAGCACCAGCAGCCGGGTCCTCACCGGCCTGGGTGGCCCACACCATGCGGCAGGCGCCAAACCCCAGGTCGAGCAGTTCGTACACGTCGGGCTGACGCTCAACCAACACGTCGAGCCCCACGATGCCGAGGTCGGCTGCGCCGCTCTCCACATACACGGGCACGTCGCTGGGACGGGTCGTGATGTAGGTCGGACCACCGGGACACTCGACAATGAGTTTGCGGCCGAGGTTCACCAACGGCTCGATGGGCAGTCCGGCGGCCGACAGGGCCTCCAGCGACTCCTCAAACAGTGCGCCCCGGGGCACGCAGATCCTCAGGTCCACGGACCCTCCTCCAGCGAGACGACGGTGCTGGTCGCACCGCTCACCACGTCAATCACGCGCCAGCCAGCCTTCACCGGACGCGCCACATACCGCCGGCCATCGGCCGCAGCAAGAGCCTCAGCGTCCCGCTGCTTCAGCGGCACTGCGACCACCGGGACGCCCGTGGCACGGAGCATCGCGGCTGCGGTCACCCGCTCATCAAGCCCACCCACAACGACAACCCCCGTGGGTTCGATTCCCTCGGGGCCACCAACGGCGTGGTGCAGCAGATCAAGGGTCACGGCCACACCCACGGCGGAGCGCGGGCGACCAAAGCGTGCGCCAAGCCCGTCGTAGCGGCCGCCCACTGCCACGGGTGCAGCGACCCCCGGCGCATACGCCTCGATCACCACGCCCGAGTAGTACGACCAGTCGCGCATCACCCCGAGGTCGATCATCGGCGCGGGCATCCCCTGGGCGGTCACCAGTTCCACCGTGCGGGCAAGGCGGGCGCACTCCGGCGCAGCAGCCGGCGCCACCTTCGCGATGCGCGTCAGCACCTCGACGCCACCACGCACAGTCGGCAGTTCGTTCAGCAGCGTGCGAAGCCGGCCCTTCGCACTCTTCACGGCGCGTGCCTCCGCGCGCCACGCAACCATGCTGCGACCCCGAATGGCGCGCCAAAGCGCATCAGCCGCATCGGCCGTGGCACCCGCGGCGTCGAGTACCGCGGAAACCAGCGCGACCGAGCCGATGGCCACGCGCGCATCCGGCAGCCCGGCGGCGGCCAATGCGTTCGACAGCGCGGCGATCACCTCGGCGTCGTCTTCGGCGCCACCCGGCCCACACAGCTCAATGCCCGCCTGCCGACGCTCGGCGCCCTGGCCGGTGCCGGCGGACGGAGGCTGCACGGCACGCGCGGTGTACGACACGCGCAGCGGACCGGGCTCACCCGCCATGCGCGTCGCGATGAGGCGGGCGATGGGAATCGTCAGGTCGGGCCGGAGCACCAGCACACGCCCCTGATCGTCAAACAGTCGGTACGCCCGGCCGACGCCTTCGTCCTGCGCACGGTCGAGCACATCCGACAACTCGAGCAGGGGTGTCTGCACCTGGCGATAGCCGTACGAGGCGAAGACCGACGACAGTGTGTGCTCCAGCGCACCCAGTTCGCCGGCCTCCACGGGCAACACATCGCGCATGCCATCAGGCAGCGGAATCCGCTCGTGCACGTCAGTCATCAATGCGCTCAATTCGTGCACCGACCGCGCGCAGACGTTCATCGATGCGCTCGTACCCACGGTCGATCTGGGTGATGTTGCCGATGGTCGTGGTGCCCTTGGCCGCAAGACCGGCGATGAGCATGGCCATGCCGGCACGGATATCGGGGCTCTCCACGCGCTCGCCGAACAACTGGGCGGGGCCGCTCACCACCGCCCGGTGCGGATCGCACAGGATGATGCGCGCGCCCATGGCCACGAGCTTGTCAACGAAGAAGAGGCGGTTCTCAAACATCTTCTCGAAGATCATCACCTCACCACGCGCCTGCGTGGCAACCGCCGTGGCGATGGACGTGAGGTCGGCGGGAAAGGCGGGCCACGGGCCGTCGTCGATCTTCGGAATCGCGCCGCCCTCGTCGGTGACGATCTCCAGCGACTGCTCCGGCGGCACCCGCAGCGTGGTGTCGTCCAGCCACTCCACGTGAATGCCGAGGCGCTCGAACCCGAGCAGGATCATGCGCATGTCATCGCGGCGGGCGTCGTCAATCACCAGATCCGATCCGGTGATTGCCGCCAGACCGATGAACGAGGCGATCTCGATGTAGTCGGGGCCAATGCGGAAGCGACCGCCACCGAGGCGCTCGACACCATCCACGATCAGACGGTTGGTGCCGATGCCGTCGATCTGCGCGCCGAGGGTCACCAGGAAGTTGCAAAGATCCTGCACGTGCGGCTCGCACGCGGCGTTCAGCACCGTGGTCCGACCCCTCGCCAGCACCGCCGCCATCACCACGTTCTCCGTCGCCGTCACGGATGCCTCGTCGAGGAAGATCTCCGCCCCGGTAAGCCCCTCGTGCGACATCCGATATGCGCGATCAACTTCATCCACGGTCGCCCCGAGGGCGCGGAAGGCCATCAGGTGCGTGTCGATGCGTCGTCGCCCAATGAAATCCCCGCCGGGCAGCGGCAGTTTGACCGCCCGCGCGCGCGCGAGCAGCGGACCGGCGAACGGCACCGACGCACGAATGCGCTTGCACAGATCCGGGTCGAGCGAGCTGCTGCGGATGTGAGCGGCCTTGAACGCCAGGCACCCGGCGGGCTCCTCACGCACCGAAACCCCGAGGTCATCGAGGATCGCCAGCATCGCGTGAACGTCCAGAATGTCCGGGACGTTCTCGAGAATGACCTCCTCATCGGTGAGGAGGATGGCGGCAAGGATTGGCAGTGCGGCGTTCTTGTTACCCGCGGGGGTAACCGTGCCCGCCAGCGCGTGCCCGCCCTGGATCACGAACTGCTGGCTCACGAGGGCGCACGCTAACACGGCGCGACAGTGGCAAGCACCTCCGTGAGCCGACGGATGTCATCGTCGTTGGTGAAGAAGCCGCACGATGCCCGCAGACCGCCGGGTTCGGGCAATGGGCGCACGATCACGCCGGCTGCAGCGAGTTGCATCGCCGCAACCTCCGACGCCACGCCCGGCACCCGAAATGCCACGAGCCCGGAGGCCGACGCAAACGGTGAATCGAGGCGTATTCCCGGCATCCGGGCGAGCGCCGCACGGCACTGCGCGGCGGCGGCCGCCGTTGCCGCATGAATGCGGTCCCACCCGAGGGACCCGAGCCACTCGAGCGATGCGATCCAACCGGCCAGAAGGATCTCGGGCTGCGTCGACGCCTCGTAGCGCCGCGCGTCTGGATGCATCACCACCGACCCGTCCCACCCATGCTCAGTGCCTGTTTCATAGCCACTCGTCACCGGAACCACCCGTTCCATCGCATCGCCACGCACCCACAGCGCGCCGAGGCCTTCCGGGCCCAGCAACCATTTCTGCGCCGGGAATGCGTAGGCGTCCACGCCCAGTGCGATTGGGTCCACGGCCACAGCGCCGGCCGCCTGGGCCCCGTCAACCAGCACCAGCGCCCCCACATCGGCTGCTGCGGCTGCCACCCCCGCCACGTCCAGCACGGCGCCCGTCAGCCACGAGACATGCGACAGCGCCACCAACCGGGTGCGTGGGGTGCACATCTGGCCAAACGCGGCGCCCACATCGCCCGCCCCGTCCCCCACATCAACCACACGCAACGTCGCCCCCGCTGCTGCGCACGCCCGCGCCAGCGGAACCGCGAGCCCGGGATGTTCCATTCCCGTCGTCAGCACCTCGTCACCGGCGCGCAGCCCAACACCCCAAATCACCGCATTCATCCCGTGCGTGCTGCTCTGGGCGATGGCGATCTCGTCGGCGGGACGCCCGACCACCGCCCCCGCGGCGGCCCGGAGCCGCTCCTGCCGGCCGCGGCTCTCCTCAACGGCCCGCGCGCTCATGCGACCCCGAGATCCCTGCGCGTCGAGCATCTCCGACATCGCACGGGTCGCCGGCCTTGGGAGCGGCCCGGCGCCTCCCGCGTTCAGGTACACCTCCCCGGCGAGCGCCGGCAACTCAGCGCGCGCCGACCGAACCCATGCATCGTCAGCGTCCACGCCCTCTGACACCGCGTCACGCCCACTCATGCAATGAGCTCCGACACGATGTCAGCAGCGGCATTCCCGCTGGCGACCGCGCCCTCGATGGACGGATGATGCGTCACGTCGCCCGCGAGCAGCACATTTCCCACCCGCGTGCGGCAGCCGGGCAGCGACCGGCGCACGCCGGGCGGAATACGGAACTGGGCGAACGGGTGCACCACCACCTCGGCCAAGCGGGCATGCCGGCCCCAGTCGTACCCGGGGCTCCAGCGACCAGCCATCCGCGCCATCTCCCCCTCCAACGCGTTCACATCGGGCGGAGTGTCCTCGCCGTGCACCGACGCCAGCAGCAGTACATGCGCCCCCGTCATGTCGGGTCTGGTCAGATTCGACTCCTGGCACACCAGATCAACGCGCGGGCGGCCTCCATCGGGGGCCGAGTTCAACACAATGGTCCGCCCGCGGTGGAACGACCGCGACAACGAATACACCAGCGTGGTCACCCCGGCAGCCGCCAGGTCCAGCCGCGCGGCGGTGTCGGCGTCAACGGGGGTCAGCAGCTGCCGCGCGGCGGGCGCCTCGGCAGCAACGATGACGTTCGACGCGTGCACGATCGTGCCGTCTGCGCGCTCCACCCCAACGGCCCGCCCGTCGGCCCCCATCACAATGCGGGCAACGGCCGCCGACGTCTCCACACGACCACCGCGTTGCCGAATGGCAGCGGCGGCCCACCTCGCGATCATCCCGTGCCCCTCAACGGGGATCGCCGCAGATCCCTCCACCAGCATCCGCATGAGAAACCTGAAATAGCCAGCATCGGTCTGCAGGCCCCGATCAAGCGTGATGACACCGAAAAGCGGCCGGAAGAAGCCCTCGATGGCCTTCCCAGAGAAGCCCCGCCGCCGCAGATGGTCTTCCATGGTCTCGTCCTGTGCATCACCGGCCAACAGCGACGTGCACGTGGTGGCCCGCACCTCGGCAGCCAGCCGGCCGAGCCGCAGCACGTCACCATTGGTGAACGGCCCAAACCGATGGAGCGCGCGAGGGCCCATCTGCATCTGTTCCCAACCCAGCCCGTCGTGCAGCA
>Ga0114966_10001690_pt1 | contig 20180 bp, 17 predicted proteins | sample M_130207_XF_Meta_FD_87029 | JGI IMG/M metagenome (GOLD analysis project Ga0114966, IMG submission 87029) | Freshwater microbial communities from Lake Montjoie, Canada to study carbon cycling - M_130207_XF_MetaG | ecosystem: Environmental > Aquatic > Freshwater > Lake | place: Lake Montjoie...
CACATGCGGCATTACCAGAAGATAAACGCAATTGCACTATCAGTCTCTTGGTAAATGACTATGGATCTTCTGGAATAACAACAGAATCAATTGACATGTATTCTTATAGAACCGCATTGAGAAAGGCAATAACTGTGGGCAATGTTACGCGTGTATTAAAGGAGAATGCGATGGACTGCACCTTGAATCGCGATGCTATTCTAGTGGAGGGCCTCGATCCAATTGACCTCTTTGACAGCCAGGGAATTCGGCGAATTGGAGTGAATCGTAATGATGTCCCTTTAACACCGATGTGCGATTGGCTAGAAGACTGTGATTATTCTTGTTATTTTGACTCGAAAGAAATCTCTGCGAATATCTCTCTTGATAAGCAGGACACCTCAACATATGACGAGTATACCGCACGCTTTCAAATGAATACGCTTAGAAAGTATATCGAGAATTTATTCGGCGTTGAGGAACAAATGTTCTTAACCTTTGATGCGATCGCACTACATTTCAATACAATACCCAGAAGTCTTCTTGCCTCTCTCATGACAGAGATGGTTCAGAAAAAGGAATTCAGAATAAGTCTCGATGCTGATCGTCAAGGACGCCTCTTACACAAAAACGGATACTATGTCTTCCAACCTGATAAGATAAAGGATACGAGTATACCAATCGCTGTTCGTGTGGCCCATATCCCACTTCTTCGCGACGAGTATGTGCCGAAGGCGATTGAACCAGAAAAGAAAGTAGAGACCAATGTTTCGGCCTTGATTGGAGAGGAACAATCTAAGAAAATCTCTGTTGGAGATGAGGATAGTGAGGCACTTTGGCAAGAAGTCTTACAGTGGGCACAGGAGATACGTGATGGGACATCTGATGAAGTTCCTGGTCAGCTCTTAATAGAAGTATCGCAACTTCGTGATTCGGCTGGCGTTTTTAAGTCACAGAAAGAGCGTATAGATATGATATGGTGGATATATGAGAATATAAAGGAGTCGCCTGATGTCAGAGCACGTTTCGCGGATTGTGTAATAGATTATTTCTGGGATGAGTTTATTACCTATGGAACCCGCCGTGAGCTTTTAACAATCGGCCTTGGAGATCCTACTATACGCTCGGTTGCGAAGGACATGTTTTGGATAATGGAGGGAAATACATATATACGCTTATTAAATTACAAAAATGAAATTGAGTATCTATGTGTTACTGGAGGAAAGGTTGGGCCGTGTTCAAAAGCGGTAAGCGAAGTTTTGAGTAGGGAAGTGGGGCAAGATCCTATTTTGAAGTCGAAGATTGATGTTCGTTTTACTGGATATGAGTATGGCTTTATTTTATATAATCCTAAGAAGCAGAAATTTGTCTTTAAAAACGGAAAACCTCCTTCACCTGGGGCTAAGGTGGGTCGTGGATCAGAATGTGCGATCAATTCCAAGATTGAATATCCGATGAAGCTATTGGAGAAATTCGGTGCGACTTTACGGGCAGGTGGTATGAATGACCTTGGCTTGAATGAGGAGACCCTTAGTAGACGGCGGATCCAGAATTCTATCCGTATTTGCACGATCTGCGACCTTGTTTTGCGGTATATGGATAAGGCGGCGGTTCAAAAGAAGCGTTGGTTTTATCGGCCCTTGGAGTCGAAGCTACATGGACATCCTTTGCGTTAATTGACGGCACTTGCGTTCAGTTTAAAAAGTGAAATCAACAGACTAGTTAGATAGCGGTCCAAATGGAGCAAATTGCCATATTCGAGGAAAAAGTGGCCCTTACACCGGCAGACCTTTCACGGGAGATTACGAGCTTTGATGATATTCTCTTGTCGCGTCTTAAGAATACACTTGAGGGTAAGTGTTCTCGCCATGGATTTGTAATTCCTGGCAGTCTTGAGCTTCTAAGCAGATCTATGGGATCGGCTGAGAAGGGTCGTTTTACGGCCGACTTCCTCTATCACTTGAAGGCTCAGGGGAAGGTCTACAACCCGCCTGATGGTTTTCAAGTGGAGGGAGAGGTGATTCGTAAGAATAAGATGGGTCTCTATGTTATTATTCAGAATGCGGTTCGGATCATGATCCCCCGCGATCTTCACATTGGTAATGAGGAGTTCGATTCGATTCAGATTGGCGATATTATTCGTGCGGAGATCAAGAAGTCTCGCTTTCAGGTGAATGATACACACATCTTAAGCATCGGCCAGTATCTGAATACAGTTAGTCCTGGATCTGGTTCAGCGTTAGGATCAGATCTTGTGCCAGAGGAAGATGACTCTGCTGCCTCAGAGGCTGCTGCCTTTGCGGCCTCAGAGGCTGCTGCTCAGGCAGAGGCAGCAGAGGCAGAAGAGGATCAAGGGGGTTTTACCACGGAGGTTGATGTAACCGCGTGAAATTAATCATAAGAAGAAAGGTCAGCGGAATAGAATGAGTTTTGCCAAAGATACCGACTTTGAAACGCGGAAACGTATTTTTGATGAAGTGAAAAGATTTAACCGGACTGAGTTAGAGGAATTATATAAGCTTTTACGCAGAGGATCAGAAGAGATAAGCGAGAATCGTAATGGAATGTTTTTTGATCTTTTAAGTGTAAAAGAGGATACTTTGGCCAAGATCGACGAGCTTATTGGCTTCTGTAAGGAGAATCGTGCCAACTTTGAGGTTCGCGAAAAGGTCTTAACAGACCTCGTGAACTCCGTGGCCGAGTGAAGCATGAGACATAAAAAGTGACTCAGGAGGCATAAGGCTTTACCATAAGTATAAGGTATGAGCCTCGATGAGTTCTTCGCAGCAATCGACAAGAATCCTTTTAAGAATTCCTGTCCTCAATTGTATACACAAACAGCCAAGGAAATGATCACCTTGAAATCCCCTTTAACACAATGGTCTTCAGTAAAGCGTCAGCTTGATCCTCCTCGGCTAACTACTGCCTGGCTTTGCGTAGAAGATCCTCTTATGTTAATTGCTGGTGCTGGATACAGAGCAACCGAGGTGAGAGATAAGACATTCGCACTTCAAGGCGAGGCACTTTCGGTTATTCGTGGCAATCGCAAGCTGACTAAGGCCAAGATGGGAGATGCCTTGAGTAGTCTTCGGCCGACTGAGGACCAGACTAAGGTTATCGCACGAATTCTCTTGGCTTTGAAGCATATTCAGACGGTTTGTTACAATGAGAAGGACAAGACAGTCTGGACGATGCCTGAGGATCTACGTGCTTGGTCCACGTCGCTAAGAACTATTTGGATTGATTCACGATCGGAGAATTACTTGGATTTCAGTGAGTCACCAGCACTTCACCTGGGCCAGTGGCTTTCTGATCGTGAGGCCGAGGGTTGGTCCATTGAGTGGCCTGTTGCTGAGGATTCTTATGAGGATATGAAGCGGATTGCTGGCGAGCGGGGCTTGGCCGTGCGTCCCTTAGAGGGAACCAAGGCTAAGAAGGATGATTATGCTCGTGTTCTGGGGCGTGCGTATGCTATTCAGCATTTAGCTTAGAGATTGTGTAAAAGGATTAATTGCGGCGAGACTTCTTGGATTTTCTATTTCTATTTTTACGAGTCTTACCTTCCGCATTCTCAGCCTTAGCCTTCGCATTTAAGTTTTTAGCGATTGCAGCAGCAGTATTTGCGTTCTTTTGTGCCTGATTGGCAAGAGCACGTAACTCAGTTGCACGTTCACGAGCAAGTTCAGCTCTCTTCGCAAGTGTCATATCAATAAAATTATTCATTGTCATCCACTTACCTCCCATTTTTTTCTCAATATTAGATTGGGAATTTAATGCGGACATCTCTAAAGTGAAATGCGAAAATTCTGGATCTAAAGGTCCAAAGGTTTTACCAATTAAGAATTATATTTTTTATATTTATTATCTAAATATAAACCGTGGCTGCCCTACCGTCAAATTCCAAAGTTAAGGACGTTAGTTCTTAACTTTGGAATTTTCGGAAATGATGTGAAGTGCTAAGCCCTAAGGCCTAAGACAACCGAGCGAAGCGAGGGGGTTCTTAAATTCGGCACTTCACGTTACGGCATCGCACTTTTAGTATAACATTCTGTTATACTAAAAGTTGACCCCTAACTAAAGCTTTTTGATATAGTCCCAATTAGATGGAGCTCTATCCGGCCACTATAGATAGTCTCACCAGGCTTGTGGAAGAGTGGATTATCAATGATGAACGCGAATTAGAAGCGACCTTTGATAATGCCTCTGACACAACAACCTTCCTCTCCGTAGCCCAGCGTTTATCCGCGAAGGGTTACGAGGCACTGCCCCAAGAGGACAAAATGAATATCATTACCCCCCAGCAATACCGTTTTACACTCACTGGAATGGCTGCGATTGAGGACTATTGTCGCGAGGATACACTCCAGGGGAAACCCTTCGAGGTAATGATGAAGCAGCGTGCCGGAGTGGAATCCAATGTGGATATTAAGGATTACGGAGTTCGTGTAAAAGCACGTCGTGAAGAACCTCTGGCAAAGGACGACGTGACTGTTCGTGATCTCTTGAATGGCTGGTCTACGCAACGCAAGGCCTTCCGCATTCTCCGTCGCTGGACCTTCATGAATCGGGAGAAGGGTGTTCGTTTTGACCTCAGTATGGTTCGCTCCAGTCCAAAGACACCCCGTGGCGAGTTTATTTGGCAGTCACAGTTCAAGCAACGTGATATCACCAAGGAACCCGCCTTTTACGAGATCGAAGTGGAAATGCTTCGTCCAGAAGGAGACCTGACAACGCCAGAGAGTTTGGCAGCCGTGACGAAGGAAGCCTTGAAGAATCTTATCGGTGGTGTTGGCGAGGTTCTGCGTGGAATTCAGAAGCACCATCTCCTCATCCGCCGTCCAATTACCGAAAAGGTTCTGGCCGGCTACAAGGAGCTCGTCAAGTCCGATAGATTCCGCGGCGTAGCTCCAATCACCATGATTGTTCAGAATATGCGAAAGGAGAAGACGGCCGGCGAGCCAAATATCCGTGATGGTTACAATGTTACCGACAAGGCCGATGGTCTTCGTATGATGGGTTATGTCGACGGTAACGGTGAACTCTTCATGATCGACATGTCGATGTATGTATACAAGACAGGTCTGAAGCGGGAGGCCTGTGCCTACTCACTCGTTGATGGAGAGTATGTGACAAAGGACAAGGACGGCGACTCGATTCAGCAGTTTATGTTGTTCGATATCTACATCGCCTCCGAGAAACGCGATGTAACTAAGCTACCCTTTATGGGCACTGGTGAGGCGAATAAGGAGGGCGGTCGTTTTGGCGAGCTTATGAGCTGGGGAGACAAGTGGAATGAGGGTGATGGGCCAAGCTTCAAAGGCCCCAATAAGATCATGGTTAGTGTTAAAGATTTCAAGTTCGCCAATGCCGGCGACCTAAGTATCTTCAAGCTGTGTGAGAGAACATTACTCTCAGCCTCAACATCTCGTTACAATACGGATGGCCTCATCTTGACGCCGAACATGCTTCCACTTCCCGAGAAGTCTGGTGTCAAGTTCGCCGAGCAGCTCAAGTGGAAGCCGGCCGAGGATAACAGTGTGGATTTCTTAGTCGAGTTCGATAAGGAGTCGGGTGGTCCAGATATTGTCACGACAGGTGTGAAGCCAGTTACGGGTGAGACTGTTCAGCACAAGACAATGCGTCTCTACGTTGGCTCGGAGCTCGATCCCGCCTACGAGGATCCTCGCGGCACGGTTCTCTTTGAGCAGCCACTGCCTGGAATTGGACTTGCTACCGCACGTGGTCGTCGTCCTCGTCGTGAATACAAGCCGGTTCTCTTCAATCCGAGCGAGCTTCCTGATACCATGGCTGCCGTCTGCTATTCTGAGATCATGACATCGGCAACGGGTGATGACTATGTCGCCTGCGAGAATGGCGATCCGATTGAGAACAAGAGCATTATTGAGATGCGTTATGAGCCTGGTAATGAGCCAGGGTGGCGTTGGATCCCTATGCGTGTGCGTTATGATAAGACGGAACGCTATCAGAAGGGAATCATTGGCCGCACTCTGAATAAGGACGAGGCGGCGGAGGGTGTCTGGAACAGTATCCATGACCCCATCACTCGGCACATGATATCAACAGGATCAGACAGCCCATCTGCCAGAGAACTCGCCGAGATGGCTGGAGCGGTGGCTGGGGTGGCTTCTGGGCAGGTCACAAAGGTCTATTATGACAGAAAGGGACCAAAGGAGGATATCTTAATGGTGCGGGGCTTGCGTGACTTTCACCGTCGTTATGTTAAAGAGGATTTGCTTCTAGGCCGTGGGCTTCGTGGCGGTGGCAAGACGTTTGTTGACTTGGCCTGTGGTCAGGGCGGTGACTTGTGGAGCTGGATCCGTTATAACGTGGACTTTGTCTTTGGCACGGATATTGCGGGTAATGGTATCCGTGATCCGCAGGAGGGTGCCTACCGTCGTTATGTGAATGCGGTCATAAAGAACGGTGGTTACGATAAGGTGCCAAAGATGGTATTTACTATTGGTTCGTCGGCAAAGAATCTCGCCTCAGGTGAGGCGGGTGCTACGCCTGAGGAGAGCAATATGATGCGTGCGATTCTAGGGAAGGTGGCGGCGGATGGGCCAATTCCTCCTTTCGTGGAGAAGTATGCCAAGGGCCGTCTGCGGAATGGGGCGGACTGCGTGGCTATTATGTTTGCCATCCACTACTTCTTTGAGAACGAGGTTGCTCTCACGGGCTTCCTTCGTAACGTGAGCGACTGTTTGGCCATGGGTGGGCTCTTTGTGGGCTGCTGCTTCGATGGCCAGCGTGTCTTTGATGCTTTGCGGCCGATTCCTGAGGGAGGTTCGCTCATGGGCAAGGAGAAGGATGCCGAGATCTGGAAGATTACCAAGCGTTACTCGGCCACTGATTTGACGAATGGTGTTGAGTCACTCGGCTTGCCAATTGAGGTCGATTTCGTCAGTATTGGAACTACGCAGCGTGAGTATCTCGTCTCATTTGAGTATTTGAAGGCGAAGATGGCGGAGATTGGATGCGACCTTCTAACACAGGATGAGTGTCGTGCATTGGACTTGGTCAACTCTACGGCCTTATTCGAGGAGTCGCACGATATGGCGGCACGCAGGGGCCAGAAGTTCGCCATGTCGCCGACGGTTCGCCAGTATTCCTTCTTCAATCGCTGGTTCATCTTCAAGAGACGTCGTGGTGGGTCTCTTCCTGAGGCCTCTGTCGATACTCCAGTAGCTGTTCAGGAGCCTACGCCGGCAGTGGGGAAGCAGGGGCCTACATTGTCGAAGGCACAGCTCAATGCTCAGAAGGCACGCTTGGCACGTCTTGCTGGTCAAGGAGCTCAAGGAGCTCAAGGAGCTCAGGCACCACAAGGACTTCCTGCCGTGCCTGTGGAAGCTATGCCAGCTCTTGTTCCAGCGATAACACCTCCTTCGGTGGGCGAGGCTCCTCAAGCAGCTCTTGGACCCGTGAAAGCGGACGCGAATGGTGTAAAAAGAGTTACTCTACTTCCTCCTTCTGCTTCTGCTTCTGCTGCTCCTTCAACTGCAGCAGGCGGTGCTCCTGCCCCAGGCCACACAATCCCAGTGACCGATGCCGTGCGTCGCAAGTATGGACTAGCCGAACTCTTCCAATTCTACAACGATGCTAGTCAAGGCGACAAGATCAAGATTGGGGATCCAGATGCGGCTCGTTGGCTCGCACCAGCAGCCCCCTTCCCAATTATGGACGGTGATATCACATATCCAAGTGTGGAGCATTACATGGCCGCCATGAAATACAAGTTAGCCACGAATAAGCCTGAGCTCGCTTCCAAGATCTTCTCACAGGAGGGCGAGGTTCACCAGTCATTCTTACGCACCCGTGCTACAGAATCAGCCCAAGGTGCTCGTGCTCTAACGGCCCAGAGAGACCACGATTTACTCAAGGCTGAGAGAGCCAAGGTTTTAGAGGAGAGCAACCCTCTAGGAACAACGGGCATGAAGAAGTATCGTGCGGCCTTTGACGAGGGACGGTGGTTTGGTGTTAAAGATGGTGTATTACGGGATGCCTTGACGCAGCGTTGGTCTAAGGATGAACGGCTGCGTCGTATCTTGGAGGCGGTCAAGGGTAAGGGGCTTGTTCTCTTATATTACACAGGCCCTGGTTCAGGCAGTGATCTGGGTGGTAAGAGAACCAGTGAGGGCTATATCGATGGTGAGAACAAGGTGGGCAAGATTCTGATGGAACTTGCTGGGTTTAGAGCGTAACGTTAAATTAGATTTGACAGTAGCCAAAGAGAGATTGTATTCAGAATATATATAAAGTAAAGATCTATGGTATCATTTTAATGATATAATAGATCATAGAATAAATTGATATAGTATTAGATATGGGAGTCCCATTTTTAATATTATTAATAAAAATTTACTTTCTTCTAGTGTGACGATATTTTCTTGATTTTGAATTATTTTTTCTAGTTTTCCTGCCACTACCACGTCCACTACCACGTCCACTACCACGTCCACGTCCACTAGGAGCACCTTTGCCTTTAACCTCAGCGAAGTTATGCTCCGCACTTGTTTCATATGAATTGCTCATACCACCAGCAGCACCGCCACCAGCACGAGGAGGAGTAGCAGCACGAGGAGGAGTAGCAGCACGAGGAGGAGTAGCAACAGCGGTACCACTTTCTCCACCTCCAGCTGTATTTAATATACGTGCGAACGACAAAGTAAGTGCACTAGAAGAACCACTTACACCACTACCTCTAGCAGTTCCACCATGTCTAGCACGAATTACTTGCTCTTCCACTTGTGTACTTGCTCTTTGTAGAAGAGCACGCACAAACGCTCCACCTCCTCTACCACCTCCTCCTCCACCACCTCCTCCACCCCCTCTACCTCCAGCTGGACCACCATATAGATCAACAGGAACATTATAATTATTAACATTGCCACCTGCTGGACTCTGCAGAGCCTTTTGTACAGCCTTGTTCACAAGCATATCTACTGATTTATTGGCCGCATCTATCCTCCTACGTTTATGATAATAGGCATTCTCAGCACGCATAAATCGTTCAAGTATATCCGCAAGTGGAGGTGAAGGGCCAGGGTCAGCAACTAATTTTATGGGATAAAAATCCATTAAAGCAACAACGTAATCTACTTGTTGTTGTAATTCGGGATCTAATACTAGACGATCAGTAGTACTGTCAAAATTACTTAAAAATAAAAAATTACCAAGCAGCTCAGGTAATAATCTAGCAACACCTTTACCAGGTTCATCAAAACGCATATGAAAGGCTCCGCATAAAGAACGTACTCCAGCCAGATCTAAATGGTATGATAGATGGGCTTTATTACCTCCTGGTATTGTAAACTCAACAAATACATCTCCATTCCGTTCATTTACTCTCACATCATTCCAAGCACGAGCCTTCATTCCTACTGCTAATCCTTCTTCAAGTTGCTGAACTAAACCTGCGAGAGTAAGTGTACTAATACTACACTTGGCCGCATAATTTGCTGTATTTGCACGATTAAATGGCCTATTAGATCTCGCACTACCAAACGAGCTAGAACGAGATCTTCCTCCATATTCTGTTCTAGGAGATGATGCTCCAGATGTTGCTCCACTCGGTAAATGAGATATTGTTCGAAGAGAGGTTCCACCATGCTCAGAGGGTTCCCTATATACATTTTTAGGAGGTGGAGGTGCTCCTCCACCATATTCAGAGGGTGTCCTACTTACAGTTTCAGAAGGTGGAGGTGCTCCACCTCCAGCTCCACCAGGAGATCTAGACGACATTCTATTTTCTGTCTATATAATATTCAGACAACTCTTATAAATTAAGCAAGAGCTTTAGGAATTATTATAATACTAATAGAGATGAGGGTCCTTTTATTAATACTATGGCCCCTAGCAATTGTAAGTTCTACTTCTGCTACGATTATATCAGACGGAAGGGTCTTGGCAAATGTTGGGGCCGTTATAACAACTTCAGCGACAGCATCAAAGACGTCCACACGTTCATCGCTTAGGTCATTTAGCTCTCAGCCAAGCCGCCGACAAACAGTAACAGCCGCACCAACACTAACAATAGGTCCGACATTTCTGAATACACAAACAGCAGCCCCTTCAAAAACTCCATCAATGAGTCCTGTCAGCTCTGAAACAATGGCGGCAACTCGCACAACCACTTCTTCCGCTAAACTATCTAATACGCAGCCGGCAACAAAGACATCAACTGGTAGCTCAAGTATTTCTAAGACAGGAACTGCTTGTTCAACCATGTCTAGATCGCCAATGCCATCAAAGACCAGTTCGGCATCATCGACCGTAACACGTTCTATAATTGGTTCTAAGACAACAAGTGGCTCTCCAAGCGGATCATGGAGTCAAAAGGGGACGCCAAGCAGCTTTAGAAGTTTTACTAGTTCTGCCACAGCCACAACTTCTAAAACAACGAGTTCATCATCAACTGCGTCTAGATCTGCTTCATCCTCTAAAACTTCTTCATTATCGACAACCTCTACTGGCAGCGTTACCACTTCGAAAACGATCACATCAACTTCTCGCATTTCAGGAACAGTTCTCAGAACATTTTCTGGCACTCTTACGCTGAGACCATCAAAAACTCCAAGTTCGAGCACAACGCCTACAAGAACACAGGGATCTTCTAAAACATCGACTATATCGGCAAGTGGATCTGTGACACCCAGGCTTTCACTAACCGTCACTCCTTCTGCTTCCTCATGTAGAACATCTACGACAAGCCCTACAGATTCAATAAGTGGATCAGGTCTACGATCAACCAGTGCCATCAGAAGTTTCACAGGCAGAGCGTGTGCCTCAAATACGCTAACAAGTTCTCTTACAGCTAGTGGAGATATAAGCAGAACTGGCGAATCTACACAGACTGTCTTAGGAACAAAATCAGTATCGAGTTCTAAGAGCTCAACCACATCGCCAACAACTTCGGCATCTCGTGATTCTAAGACTTCGAGTGGCTCGGCAACCTTGACTCGGTCAGCTCTTGCTTCAAAGACAAATATAATAAGTGCTAGTGTATCAGCATCGCCTCTTATATCAAGAAGTTCTCTGAATACGCGGACCATTACTCAAAGTTCTACAACCTCTAGAACCTCATCTGCCACAGTAACACTTAGTGCTAGCAGCATCAAGTCAAAGGCTTCTACACCAACAGTAACTGCGTCAGAATCTGTGACGGCTACGGGAACTCGCACAGAAGTTCGCACGTCGACGCAGACGATTTCAGGGATTGTGTCAAAGAGTGTTTCTGGGTCGTTGACGATGACTCTTTTTAGTTCTTTTACGGCGAGTGCTTCACTTCCTAGTATTTCGGCATCTGGATCACCCTCTTATTCAGGGTCGCCGGTCCCTTCTTGGTCAGCATCTTTATCGGCAACAGGGTCATCGAGTATATCAGGATCGGGTTCTGTGAGTTCTAAGGTCTCACATTCAATAAGTGGTTCTGTGTCTACAAGTCGATCAGGCACTGGATCCACCACTTCCACTGTAACTGGCGGTCGAACAAAGAGTATTTCTGGATCGGCCAGTCAGTCTGCCACGGCTCCTAGATCTAAATCAGTAACTGTATCGCCTTCGCAGTCGAGAACAGCGATTAGATCACAGACTTCATCTGCGGCTTGGTCATCTACTGCGAGTTACACAGGATCTGCATCAGTCAGTAAATCTTCACTAGTTTCAAGAACAAGTTCAAGCAGTCTTTCACAGACTCCAGGGCATTCCTTGAGTGGAAGTGCCAGTGATAGCCACTCGGTTACGGTGAGTGGTAGCGGATACGCGAGTCCTTCTTTTGCTTCATTCACGGGGACGATCACGGTTTCTCCAAGTGCTTCGGTCTATACTCTGTCGCCTCTAGAAACAGGAAGTCCATCCACATCAGCCACGGCCTCAGTCGAATCATATACAGCCGCAAACTCTGCCTCACCCGCACAATCACAGCCTGTAACAGGCTCAGCCACGGCTTCATATGAATCGTCAAGCCCTCTTGGATCTACATCAGTCGCTCAAAGCATATCACCAGAGGCCACATACAGCGTATCGGCTTCAACCGCTCCAACGGCAACTTCCACAGAATCTTGGGCAACAGAAAGTTCCAGTGTTACGGCTTGCGTATCATATACACCTAGGATTTCGGCGAGTCCGTCTATCCAAACTGTATCAACTCTTCCTTCAATTTCTCTAATAAGCAGTCCTTCTTGGGAGGCGACAGCATCTCTAGCCACGGCAGCCACAAGTAGCCCCTTGCCCTCTTTATCAGGAGTATCAACCACAAATAGCCCATCGACTTCAGTCACTCCTTTTACATCGATCACACAATCTGTAGGCTCTACAATGAGTCCTCTCGCATCTATTTCAAAATCTGTGGGGCCAACAAGTAGCCCTTTGGCTTCTATAAGTGTATGGCCTACATCTACAGCGAATACATCGTCATCGATCTCACCTTCATCAAATACAACACTCAGTATAACAGCTTCTGGCAGCCTTTCAATAAGCCCTTCGATCGTTACGACAATATCTGCGATCGAAACACAAACATCGACAGCATCTTTGACGCCCACAGGAACTCCATCCGTCACAGGCACGCCGTCCAAGTCAGGAACACCATCGACCACAGGAACACCTTCTGTAACCCCATCTATCAGTGGAACACCATCTAGGTCTGGAACATCATCTTTAACACCATCTGTAAGTGGCACCGCATCTAGATCAGGAACACCATCTCTAACTCCTTCTGTAAGTGGCACAGGCTCTGTAACACCTTCCAAATCAGGAACGCCCTCACTAACATCTTCTATAACAGCGACTGCTTCCAAAACAGGAACAGCTTCTTTGACAGGAACACCTTCTGTAACACCTTCCACATCGGGAACACCTTCAAAATCAAGAACACCTAGTGTAACACCTTCTCTTACAGGCACGCCTTCCAAGTCAGGAACACCATCTGTAAGTCCTTCAAAATCAGGAACACCATCTGTAACTCCATCCGTAACATCTACAGGAACAGCTTCTGTAACATCTTCTCTTAGTTCAACAGGCACAAGAAGTCCTTCTTCAGGAAGCTCTGTATCTCAAACTCCAACACCTTCTATAACTCCAACTAGTTCAGGCACAGCATCAAAGTCAGGAACACCTTCCCTAACACCTTCTATAACAGCAACTGCTTCCAAATCAGGAACACCTTCCCTAACACCTTCTATAACAGCAACTGCTTCCAAATCAGGAACACCTTCCCTAACACCTTCCATATCAGGAACACCTTCAAAGTCAGGCACACCTTCCAAGTCAGGAACACCATCTTCCACAGGAACACCTTCAAAATCAGGCACACCTTCTGTAACGTCTTCTAACTCACGCACGCCTTCTGTTACACCTTCGAAATCAGGAACAGCTTCTATCACCCCTTCCACCTCAGGAACTCCTTCCAAGTCAGGAACACCTTCTTCCACTGGCACAGCTTCCAAGTCAGGGACGCCTTCTTTTACTGGCACATCTTCTATTACACCTTCTAACTCACGCACGCCTTCTATTACACCTTCGAAATCAGGAACAGCTTCTATCACCCCTTCCACCTCAGGAACACCATCGAAGTCAGGAACACCATCAAAATCAGGAACACCATCAAAATCAGGAACGCCATCAAAATCAGGAACGCCATCAAAATCAGGAACACCCACAAAAACTCGTAGTTAAATAATTCTAACTTAGTTTAATAATTAGACTCTGAAAATATTTTCTTTAGACATTTATAAAGATGTATAAAGAAAATAAAGCAATTTAAATTTTACCGTTAAATACTAAATTTAAGAATGCTACTTCTTAAATTCGGTATTATACGTTACTTGCGACGAGAATAACGACGATTTCTACGAACTCTCTTTGTTGATTTGCGATTTTTTCTTCTACGGGAGCCGCCTGTTTGTCCAGGGCAACCAAGCAATTTATTAATACTTGTCCAATCAGCATAACCGCTCTCATTTGTATAGGGATGTTCTAAACCAATAAATTCATTACGTAAAGGACGCCTCCATTTTCCCTCAGCATCATCCCAAGGTTTATAAAAAATCTTAAATGGACGTGACGCCATAGTGGCAAAGCCTGTAATTTGTGCCGTAATATAAGTTATATCGGCTGGATTGCGATGATTAATTGTGTTAAATGTAATACAGTCACCAACAGAAAGTATTATGGGCTGACCCTTGACAATGATATTAATCTTCTCCTCATTCTCATCAGTATAAGTGGCGTATGCATTAGGAATGTGGTCTGGATCTTCTGCCATATCTAGTTTATAGCAATTTAAAAAATGAAAGATCCTCTTATACTTTTTTAAACCTGGCGGTTTAAAAAATGAAAGGTCCTAAAGCTTTTCAACAATTACAAGTTATGGAATCGGTGTCTTCGGCACCTTTCACTGGCGGGACCCCCTTACAGCCCTGGATGACATTGGCACTTATTCACCGTCATCCAAGAGATAATCTAATTCATTTCGATGAGCCTACACACATTTATACGGTGAAGGGGAGCTCAAAGGGAATCACTTCTATCACAACCTTCCTTCACTCTTTCTTCCCGCATTTCGATGCCGACGCAGTGATTAAGAATATGATGCGTTCTAAGAAGTGGCCGCAGTCTAAGTGGTATGGGATGACGGCACGTGCAATCAAGGAGGCATGGAATGCGAATGGTCGAGAGGCATCTGAGGCTGGCACGGCGATGCACTTGGGTATCGAGATGGTGATGAATGGTGCCGAGGCTATCGTGGAAGATTCTATCAAGGCCTCCATCGAGTGGAAGTATTTCTGGAATTACTGGAGGACAGATCAAGAAATCTGGCAGCCCTGGAGAACTGAGTGGGAGGTTTGGGACGAGGATCTGAAGCTCGCCGGGTCAGTCGATATGATTTATAGAAATCGCAAGGATGGCACCTTTGCTGTCTATGACTGGAAGCGGTCAAAGGAGATTAAGATGGAAAATTCTTTCCAGTCGGGATTTGGACCTGTGGCCCACTTTCCTGATTGTAATTACTGGCATTATACGCTACAGCTAAATCTGTATAGATGGCTTCTTGAGAAGCATTATGGCATTGTTGTCTCAGAGATGGCACTTGTAATTATGCATCCAAATAACGCTAATTACAAGAGGTATAAGTTAAATCGTCTTGACCATGAGATCGAGGGGGTGATCGAGGCTAGACGTGCTGCTGTAGCTAGAGGGAATGGTGAGGTGGCCTATTTCACTGTAAATGATAATCATGGGGATGAAGATGATTCGCATGAACAAAAGTTTAAGGGTGCCTCGTTTATTGATGATTAATCATTTTCTAAAGTGACACTTACAGATTTCTGAATATCACCCTTAATTGGCGGAGGGAATGTGTCAAAGGGGATTGGCGTAAGTTCTGTTGCACTTGATGATAGCACACCAATTCTATCATCTGGTAAGTGGACAATTACAATAAAATCGAGTTTTTTGTTAGATTCTACAAGTTTAACAATGAGAGGCCGTTGTGGTATAGGATTTCCAGGGCTATATATGAGCTGATAATATGAAAGGCCTAGCTGTTTTGAGATAGCTTGGGCAATTTCTGGGTCGCTTATAGGTTCGTCAAGATCCTGACCTAATTCTTCGAGATCTTCAGTTGTTATTCCAAAATCAGTGAGAATATCAGTTATGCTTCTGTTTTCTGTGAAGAAGAAGAACTTGGAGCCGAATCTTCCTTTTAGTATAGGAATATCGGCGGATGATATAATTTCTTCTTTTGCTTGAGGTGGAGCAGCTGGAGCTGGTGGGGCTGGAGCTGGTGGGGCTGGAGGTGCTGGTGGCAGTTCTGGAGATTTTATTGTCTCTGGAGCTTCTGGAGCTTCTGGAGTTTCTGGAGCTTCTGGAGGTGTTATTGCTGGTATAAGCGGAGGAGGTCCTTCATCAGGTGTAGGAGGAAGAGGTGGAGGAGCAGGAGCTGGAGCTGGAGCTGGAGCTGGAGCTGGTGCTCCAGTAATAGGTTCGATCGCACGATATTCTTCAAGATATCTACTATCTTCTTTCTTTGCCCAGTCCATTCTTAACATCTCAGACCACGCCGGCATGTCTTCCACCACAATATACTGATTACCGCTACGAAATGGGCCAGATATTTTCACATACTGTCCAACGTCCTGTTTCAACAGTTGACGTCTCTTCTCAGGAAAACGTATCAACTCTTCAATAAGTTTGCGAATCAAGAGTTTTGTGGCTGGAACTTGCTTCGATCCAACATCAAAGTTTTCAGGAACATGTAGTAAACACCTATCTTCTGTTCCCTTCCACACACACCGATCCTTGCATTGTGCTTCTCCACTTACACGACAGTCAATACGTTTTAATGACGGATTTCTTTGCCGAACAGGCGTTGTCGAATCTAACCAACTGCGAATTTCATTTTCAAGAATAATGAGCAATCGTTGCCGTTTCTCAAACAAAGGAATATTCATATTTGTTGTTCCATTAAAATACAAAATCCGATTTATTTGCTTTTTCAGTTCTCCAGGAGCAACCGAGAACCAATTCGCAAATGTGAAGCGTAAATGCTGATAAATCTCTTCAAATTCCTTATAATCAACTTCCATACTCACATCAGGCGTCAGAGAACCATATATAATCTTTCTATCAATTGACCAAGGAAGCTCAGAACCCTCAACAGTTGATTCAAGGATTTCTGTATCATCATCACCCTTTTTCACAGGCACATATAATCCGCCCTTTAGTTGAAAGGCATATACAAAGTCGCGTTTTGGATCTGTCTTATCAAGACGCATAATGTTAACGATCTCATAAGTATCCTTGGTTGATTCATCAAGCAGTGGTCCTATATATTTTTTATAGAATTCTTTAACAGTTCCTGTTTTCGCGAGACGGTGTGCAAAATTTCTCCACTCAATTTCAATTCTCGTTGACATGTGAACAGTTCCATCATCAACAGTTGGAACAATGACAAGTTCTTCAGAGGGAGATTCTACTTTGAATATAACAGCCGAAACGTGATTGTATACATCTCTCATTATCGCATACACGTTAACACCGTCATTTTCTAAATCCATAAGCTTCGCCAATGGGATAAGAGATTTAGAATTTACAAGCGGTGAATCTGTATAAATTCCAAGTCCAGATGAATGACACATTTTAGCATATTCTTCGACACGCTGCTTGACGATAGGAGGCCAGGCGGCATAGGTATCTCTCGTGAATACAAGAGTGTTTTCAAAGATCTTACGCTCTGGATTGTTATCTGTGTAAAAGAGTGGTTCCCATACTCCTGAATAGTAATGGAGAACAAAGGCGATGTCGCATCCAGTATCAGGATTCATATGTGCCTCTGTTACACCATAAGGGGGGCAACGAATCTCGACCGACCCATCCTTGTCGACCTCTAAGACAATAAAAAGAATGCCATTTGTGCGTTGGCCACGAGAATCTGACCAATACATTATATTCGGCAAGGAAAAGAGCTGTGCGAATTGTCTGAATTCTTTTACTGTATTTGTGTCCTTCATGAATGTTTCAAATGATGCATAGCCTTTCCAGGCACGGACCATCGCCTCGCTTGTCATACCTATAGGATTTCCAATGAGAAAACGTTTCTGGGTAAATTCGCGAATAATCTTCTCAGGTGGAGAGTTTGTAGTAGGGTCATAGAAATCGAAAAGGAAATTACCGTAGTTAAGTGCTAAAAAGAGATTGGGTTGAACAATTGATAGGATACGTGTTTTCAAGCCGGCAGCAGAATTCTCTCCAAAGTAGGGTGCCATCGCTGCGAGAAAAGAGTCTGGCTGATTTCTCTTATTATTTTCAGCAGCGAGTCTGAAAAAGCCAGATGCATTGGGAAGCCCCGTGGAATCATCTCGCATAAGTTTCCAGACAGTGTGATCTTGGATAACGAGGCCAGGATATTCTCGTGTTCTCTGTGAACTTTGTGCGAAAAAGGCGTCTACATTCTTGGGAACGACGCCAATCTGTGGCCCTTGTTTGGTCAGTTCCAGAGGAAGTTTCTCAGCACCAACAATATATGTTGTTGTTATCGCATCTAGGGCAGTTGTGTAGTTGACAGGAATGATTCGAATATCTTCTTTTTTAGAGGGCCTTGGGACAAAGGGAATTGCGGCGGCTCCTGCTGATGCTGCAGCATCTTGAGCGAATCCTGAAATAACAGGCTCTGTTACAAGTTCTTGTGCCGATGCCTTAAGAGATTTGAATTGTATATCATCCTCACTTATATTGTGATTTAGAATAAAGCAGCATGGGAGATAGAGACCTAGAGGATGTGGTGTCTTACTTAAGAAATTAATAAACAAGTGTTTCTTGGTCGCAGAATCCTTATCCTTGGCTATACGTTCAATGACGGTTTTTCCTTCAGCAGGGCGATCTCTATCTATTATTAGCGTTCCACCACAAAAGGGACATGAATTCTTGGCCTTGGGTCTCCCCTTTTTATCAACTACCCCTTCGAAATCTTTTCTTAAGAGAACAAGCTCATCTTTTACACACCAGTATTCTGAGCAAATATAGATATTTGCCTGTCCTGGTAAGAGATTTGAGCCATATCTGAGACTTGTAATTATTTCTGTCTTAGCGGAAACTGCCTTGATATCTAACTTAGGTGTTCCCTTCTTAATAGGATACTCCATAAATATCACACGGCCGGCGTCAATCTCTTTCGAATAGATATCTTTCATGCGTTCAAACTCATCTTCGCTCATAACTGTTGGCTGTTTGAGAGCATTTGCGGCACACATGCTGGGATATTTCTTGAGACTTGGGTGCGTCTTTGAATATGAGAAAAGAGTCTTATCATAAAACTGTAGCCTCTTGCGGAAATAGATGCGGGCTGGCTGTAGCTTAATCTGTGCGACATCTGTTATATCATCGTCATCATCTTCTTTTGCCTTTGCAGGTGCCTTTGCAGGTGCCTTCGCAGGTGCCTTTTCAGGCAGCTTTGTAGTCGTAGTGGGCACAAGTTTTGGGGCTACAGGAGTTATTGGAGAGGCTGGGAGTGGTAATGCTGCTGCAGAAGACACACTGGGGTTAGGCAAGGCAGGCTTAGAGGGAGGCATTTCTGGCTCATCAGAAAACCCCGCAAAGTCTCCTAGGCCTGCATCAAAAATATCAGCATTTGTGCTAAGATCTGTAGAATCGGCAGCAGCCGCCGTAACGATCGCCTTCATTTCTCCTTTTACATCTGGAGGGGGAACAACTTCTTGCTCGACAGCTTCTTGAGCTTCCTGAGTTTCCTCAGCAGCAACTTCCTCCATAACCATTTCTTCTTCAATCTGTTCTTCTTCTAAGACTGCTGCCGTCTGCGTCGAGGTGAATGTATCTGGACTTACCGTTACTAAAAGCGATAGAAGTGTCTTAATTCTTCTCAGCGTCAACACAGAATCAACGCGATATATATGGAATGTGTAATAGGGATGTTTACCAAAGATGGCAATATCTATGCCAGGATTATCTTTCTGTGTATATTCGAGTGTCTCAGGATTTACAACTGATTGTTTCTCTCTTTCAGTTATAAAAGTGCTAACACGGGAATGAGCTACTTCATCTGACACATCAAACTCTTCCTTGTAGAGTGAAACTAATTTTGGAAGTGCTGTGGCTCCCTGTATTTTCTGTAAATCTGATACACGTATGAGATATTGAAAGTCACGAGAAGGTGTTTGGAAGTTATTCACAGCCTTGTATCTTAAGAAGGCAATCGGTGCCTGTTCCTGAATTGGCGACGAGGTGATTTGAAAGAATCCTCTAAAGTAGGGGAGAACTGCCATAAGTGATTTACTGGTGATCGGCACAGTATCTTCTTTTTCTAACCAGAGGGATAAGACAATATAGGCATCGGCCAGTTTGATATTTTTGGGAGAATATATAGGTAATGGAGGCAGAGGTGTTGATCCCAGCTTTGCTTGTAATCCAGGAATAGATCCCATGACAGAATTTAACAGGGTGGCAAGATTATACAAGTCCCCCTGTTTTGAAAGACTCTTCGTATCAGCATTTGGTTGGATGGCAAACATTGCACTCCCATCTTGGAATAAAAAGAGATTTCCATACAAGGGATTTACGCTTCCACTTCCAGGACGTATAAGAATTTTTGCCACAATAAATTCCTGTTCAGGGAGGATAGGGCTTTCCTGGACCCATTTTAACAGGATAGCAGGATCTTCTAAGGTTGG
>Ga0114966_10001693_pt1 | contig 20158 bp, 19 predicted proteins | sample M_130207_XF_Meta_FD_87029 | JGI IMG/M metagenome (GOLD analysis project Ga0114966, IMG submission 87029) | Freshwater microbial communities from Lake Montjoie, Canada to study carbon cycling - M_130207_XF_MetaG | ecosystem: Environmental > Aquatic > Freshwater > Lake | place: Lake Montjoie...
AGAGTCCCTGCTTTGGGAGCAGGGTGTTGCAGGTTCAAGTCCTGTCTGCCCGACCACCCGTCGGGGGGTCCGCGTGGCCCCTCGGCGGATCAGGCGTAAGCCAGGGTCTGCCCAGCCTTGATCACGGTGACGTGGTTCGCCCCGTCCGGCCGGGTGGAAGCCTCGGTGCGCCCGACTACCTGGGCGGCGATGCCGAGCTCGGCGGCGAGGGCCAGCGCGACGGGTACGTCGCGGGGGTCCAGGAAGATCTCCAGTCGGTGCCCCATGTTATAAACCTTATGCATTTCCTCGGGTTCCGTGCCGCTGACCCGGGCGATCTCGGCGAAGACAGGCGGGGTCGGGAAGAGGTTGTCCTTGATGAAGTGGACGCCCGCGCCGAAGCGCCGGCACTTGGTCTGGCCACCGCCGGAGCAGTGCACCATGCCGCGGACCTTGGCCACCCCGAGGGCGGCCAGCAGGCGGATGACGTACGGGGCGTAGGTCCGGGTGGGGGACAGGAGGGCTTGGCCGACGGTCAGCCGGGAGCCCGGGAGGGGGTCGGCCAGCCGGTGGGGGCCGCAATAGGCCAGCTCGGCGGGGGTCGCCTTGTCGTAGGTCTCGGGGTATTTCTCCGCGTAGAACTTAGAGAGGAGCTCGTGCCGGGCGCTGGTCAGGCCGTTGGAGCCGATGCCGCTGTTCTCCGCCTGCTCGTAAGTCGCCTGACCAAAAGAGGCCAAGCCCACGATGGCCAAGCCTGGCCCGACGCGGCCGGCGTCGACCACCGCGGAGCGGTCGAGGATGGCGGTCGCGGTCGAGTCGACGGTCAGGGTCGGGGTGAGGTCGCCGACGTCGGCGGTCTCGCCGCCCCCCGAGGCGATGCCGAAGCCCTGGGCGCGCAGCATCGCGAGGACTTCCTCGGTGCCTTCGATGAGCTCGGCGAGGATCGCGCCCGGGATCGCGCGCGCGTTGCGATTGATCGTCGAAGAAAGGATGACGCCTTGGGTGACGCCCACGCAGAGGAGGTCGTCGATGTTCATGACGATGCTGTCCTGCGCGATGCCGCGGAAGACGGTGGCGTCGCCCGTCTCCTTCCACCAGAGGTACGCGAGCAACGCCTTGGTGCCGGAGCCGTCGGAGTGCGTGACGACGCAGCGCGCCGGGTCGCCGGTGAGGCGGTCCTCCACGATCTTGCAGAAGGCCAGCGGGAAGAGCCCGCGGTCCAGCTTGTCGACGGCGGCGTGGACGTCGCCCTTGGAGGCGGAGACCCCGCGGGCCGCGTATCGGCCGGTATCGGGGGAGGGCTTGCTTTCGGACGCCATGACGCTTGCGTGCTTATCTCCGCCCGCCCGGGTGGGTCAACGCCCTTCTCCCTCATGCGCCGTTTCTTCGGATCTCGCCCCGCGTTGGGCCGCTGGGCGATCGGGCTGCTGGCGTTGACCTTGGTCGCGCTCGGCGGGCTCCTCGGGTCGCGTTGGCAGGAGAGCCTGCGGTGGAAGCTGGCCACCGCGATGCACCAAGCGTTCGTCGCGCGCGATGTGGCGGCGATGGAGCGCCTCTATGACTGGACCGACGTCGATGCCGCGACCCGCGCCCGCGTCCGCCTGATCATCCTGCAGGAGTTCGAGCTGCCCGTGCTCGAGGTGGCGCCTCTGCCGACGCCACCCCCGGATCTTTCGGCCTTGGTCGACTTCCGCCCGAACCTGGTGCCGACGGGCGTCATCCGTGTCATCCACGACACCCCGGACCGCCTTTCCTCCGAATTCCTCATCGGAAAGGCCGGATTCGCGGAGTATCGCCTGATCAACCTCGTGCCCGCCAAGTGACCGATTCTTGACAGCCGTCCCGCTGCCCGCACTTTTTCAACTTCCCTATGGCCGACAAGAACGACAAGCGCCCCGAAAGCGTCCCCGGTAAGTTCTACGTGGATTCGCAGTGCATCGACTGCGACCTCTGCCGCGAGACCGCGCCGAAGAACTTCACCCGCCAAGACGACGGTGGTTACTCCTACGTCTTCGCCCAGCCGACCACCCCCGAGGAGGTCGAGAAGTGCCAGGAAGCCCTCGAAGGCTGCCCGGTCGATGCCATCGGTAAGGACGGCGAATAATCCCCCGCCCGGCCTTTCCCCCCAGCCCCGGTCCGCCGGGGCTTTTTGTTTGGTGCGGTCGCGCGCTTCGCCTACGGTCCGGGCATGGGCGTGAAAATCTCCTGCGACTACCTCGGCGACCTCCGCGTGCGCGCGAAGCACGGGCCTTCCGGCGTCGAGCTCATCACCGACGCGCCGGTCGACAACCAAGGCAAGGGCGAGTCGTTCTCGCCGACTGACCTCGCCGCGACCGCGCTCGCCTCGTGCATCCTCACGATTCTCGGCATCCAGGCGCGCGGGCTCGGGCTTGATTTCCGCGGCATGCGCATCGAGGTCGAGAAGCACATGACCGCCCAGCCGCCGCGCCGCATCGCCAAGCTCGACGTCGCGATCCACATGCCCGCGGGTATCGCGGAGGAGCTGCGCCCGCGCCTCATGCGCGCCGCCGAAGCCTGCCCCGTCAAACAGTCGCTCCACCCCGAGACCGAGATCGCGCTGGATTGGAGTTGGGGCGCATGAAGTTCCCACGCCACTGGGCCTTGGGCAGCGTCGGCGCCGGCCTCGCGTGGGGTTGGTCCGATGTGTCCCGCGAGGCGGCCCAAGCCGAAGCCGACCGGCGCGCCCGGAGCTTGGATGAAAGGCTCCGCGGCGCCCGTCGGCCGGATCCGCAGCACGGCTATTACCCGGGCCGCCCGATTCGCGAGGAGGTGCTCCGTGAGTTCGGCCGTTCCGGCGACGACCTCTTCGCCGCCGTGACGCGCAACGCCAGCGGCGCCGAGGTGCTCAACGCGGCACAGATGCTCTTCGTGGATGTCGACCTGCCGGCTCCGGCCGCGCCAGGCCTGCTGGCCCGGTTGTTCGGAGCCAAGCCGCCGCCGCCGGGCACGCCTTCGCCGGCGGAGGCCGCCGCGGTCGCCCGTGCCGTGACCTGGGCGAGCGCGCATCCCGGTTGGGGCTGGCGCATCTACCGCACGGCCGCCGGGCTGCGGCTGCTCGCGACGCACGCCTTGTTTTTCCCGGAGGACGACGTGGTCCAGGCCGCGTTCCGGCAGCTGGACGCGGACCCGCTGTATTGCCGGCTATGCCTTTCACAGGAGTGTTTCCGCGCGCGGTTGACGCCTAAGCCGTGGCGCTTGGGGATCCGCGCCGAGCCGCCGCGCTGGCCTTGGGTCAACGCCGCTGCCGAGAGCGAGTGGATCACCTGGCGCGCCGCCTATCGTTCGGCTTCCGCGTCGCGCGCCACCTGCGAACTCGTTCGCACCGTGGGCCCGACGGAGATCCACCCGGACCTGCACGACCTCGTGGCCCTGCACGACGAGGCCTGCAAGGTCGGTAGCGGATTACGGTTGGCCTGAAGGCTTCGCTAAGAAAAAGCCCCCGAGGTCCGGGGGCTTGATCGCGAGGCTGGGAATTAGCGCTTAGCCGCAACCGCAACCGGCCGAGCCGCAACCGCCTTGCTTCGCCGCCACGGGTTCTTCGGTCGAGCAGCAGCCACCTTCGGAGCTACCTTCGGTGGAGCAGCAACCGCCTTCGGAGCCTTCCGTCGAGCAGCAACCGCCAGCCGAACCTTCCGAGGAGGAGCAGCCGCCGCCTTCGGATTCACCCGAGCCGGAGCCACAACCACCGCCGCCGCAGCAACCGCCGGTTTGGTGCGGGTGGCCGTGGGCGAGCTCGGTCATCTCGGCCGCGCGGACCGCGACGACTTTGACGTCGAAGTGGAGGGTCTTGCCAGCGAGCTCGTGGTTGCCATCGAGGACGGCTTCTTGGCCTTCGATGGCCTTGATCGTGAGGGTGCGCATGCCATGGTTGGTGTCGGCGCGGAAGCGCATGCCGGGCTGGACCGCGTGGCCACCGAAGGCGTCGAGCGGGACGCGCTGCAGAAGTTTATCGCTGTACTCGCCATAGCCGAGCTCGGGCGGGACGGTGACGGTCTTGGTGTCGCCGGCGACGAGGTCGACGAGGCCTTGCTCGAGGCCGGGGATGATATTCTGGTAGCCTTGGAGGTACTCCATCGGGCCCCGGCCTTCGGAGGCGTCGAGGATGTTACCCTGGTCGTCCTTCAGGGTGTATTCGATGCTGACGACGGTGTCTTGGGCTACGCGCATGGTGATTGGGACGGTTGAACGTAGGCGGTTTCCAGGGTGTGGCAAGGCGACAAGCCATCTAAACCTTGACCCCGCGAGGGGGCTTGGTTTCCCTCGTCCTCCCTGCTGTTTGGGGCCGTAGCTCAGTTGGTAGAGCGCGTCGTTCGCAATGACGAGGCCGTGAGTTCGAACCTCATCGGCTCCACCAGCAGGGACCGTCGGCCTACTCGGCCGAGCCTTCGAGGCGCCGGATGTGCGCGTTCGCAGGGGCGATCTCGGGCAAGGGCTCCCGGCTGGCGGCGCCGCCGAGCTCCCTGACGCGTTCGCCCTGGGGCCGGATGCGGGTCTCGTAACTGCCGATCGCCGCGTCGAGGCCTTCCGAGGCCGCGAGCAAGCCCTTGCGGACTTTGCCGAAATGTTCAGCGAACTTCATCAGGCGGTCGTAAAGCTCCGTCGCTTCGTCGGCAATCCGGCTAGCATTCTCGGCCTGCACATGTTGCTGCCACGAGAGGGTGATCGCCCCGAGGAAGCTGATCAGGGTCGCGGGGGTCGCGATAAGGATACCCTCGCGGCCGGCCGCCATAATCAGGTCGTTGTCGCCTTCAAGCGCGGTGCTGAGGAGGGATTCGGCGGGCAGGAAGAGCACGACCTTATCAAAGGGCTGGACGCCCAGTTTCTGCATGGCCGCCGGGTAGTTCTTGGCGGCGAGGTCGCGGATGGTCTTCTTGAGTTTCAACGCATGCGCCGCCACGAGTTCGCGCCGGTTCGGCGCGGCTTGGTCGGCGATGGCGACGTCGAACTCGGGCACCTTGGAGTCGATGATGAGGCAGCGGTTACCCGGCAGCTTCACGATCAGGTCGGGGCGGGCGTCGTCTTGCGAGACCTGTTCGGCGAAATCGCAGTGCGGGCTGAGGCCGGCCGCTTCGACGACGTTGCGCAACGTTTGTTCGCCCCATTTGCCGCGGTGTTGCGACGACTTGAGGACGGAAGTAAAGTCGTTGGTGCTCGCGGCCAGTAGGCTCGTCGCTTCGCCGATTTGCTTCATCTGTGCGTTGACCGCGGCGATGGCCGCGCCTTGGCCCGATAGGCCTTGTTGCATGGCGCTGCGGTAGCTCTCCAGCGCGGTGTTGATCTGGGCGATCAACGGTTCCACCCGCGTCGAGACCTCCTTGGTCACATCGGGCGCCATGCCTTTGAGCACGTCGGCGCTGGTTTTCTCGAAGGTGAGGCGCAGTTCGGAGAGGGCCTTGGTGTAGCGCGCCTCGGCGTCGGTCAGGGCTTTGAGGTGATCGCCGCGGAGCTGCGTGATGACGCGCTCCTGGGCCTGCGCGGCCTCGGTGAGTTGCTGTTGCGCGGCCAGCTTGGCGGCCTCGGCCCCGGAAGCCCGCGTGAGGGCCTCGGTCTTGGCGGTGCGCTCGCGTTCGGTGGCCGCGTTCGCCGCCGTGAGTTGCCGGCGCGCTTCCTCCAGGAGGGCGGCGTTGGCCAAGTCGGCGCCGGGAGCGTCGGCCCCAGGCTTGCGGCCGAAGGCCACGAAGACCAGTAGGCCGAGCACGAGGAGGAGAAGGATGGGCGTCAGGGTATCCATAAGGTCGTAGGTTGCGTACTCTGCCCGGTCGCACCTCGACCGCAACCCCGGGCGCTCAGCCCCGCGGGTCGTTCTCGATGGCCAGCGCGTTGCCCGATTCCCAAGCAGCTTCGTAGGCCGCGACATACTCGTCCTGACTGCTGCCCGGGACGGCGGGTTCGCCCCCGATGCCCGCCAGGAAGCCGTAGCGGATGGCATGGGCGACTTGGCGGCGCCGCGGCGTCATGCGTTGGTCGGTCCATTCGTTGGCGCGCCGGAATGCCTCGTCGGGAATCTGCGATTTGACGGAATGGCCGACGAGCCAAGCGATCACCCCGGCGTGTGCGAGGTCGCTGATCCGGCGGACGGAGGGGATGGGGGCCCGGTCGCCGGCGATGCCTTGGGCGACCTGACGTTGGATCTCCAATTTAAGGATCACCCGCCAGCGCTCCTCGGTCGTGAGCAGGCCGAAGTCGAAGTCCGGGTCATCGGCGGCCGAGTCCCGGAGCTCGCTCCGGGCGTAGGTGCGCCATTTTTCGAGCCAAGCCGTCCACTCGTCGGAACCGCGAAGGGGAGGTTTGCCTAGCCATTCGGGGATATCGTCGCGCATAAGGGGGCTGGGGTTGTTTCTAGGCCAAATCGGGGTATTTACGCAAGTTTAATAGTGAAACTCTGTTCACCTTCCGGGCCGTCCTTAGTTAGGCCGTCAAATACACCCTAATAATCGTCAAAAAAGGGTAAAAATAGCGGAAACTAATCGAACAAATCTGGTTTCATGGTGTTATCCCAGCATCCCCTACCTCCAGTGAATTGCTCTCTTTCGACCCCTCGTGCGCCGCGGGCCTTGCTCCCCGTTTGCTGCCTCACTTTTGCCGGCCTGCTGATGCCGCTGACTTTCCTCGGTCAGACCGCCACGCCCGCGGCGCCGGCCGCACCTGTCGTGGCTGCCCCGGCGGTAGTCACCCCGGCCCCGGCTGCTCCCGCCGCGGCGGCTCCGGTCATCGTCGCCGTTCCGGTCGCGACCCCGGCGCCTGGCTTGCTCGATTCCGATAAAGTCGGGCCGGTGCTGCTCCGCGATGAGACGGTCGCCCAGGTGCTCGAGCTCCTGCAGCGCTGGACCGGCAAGACGGTGCTCCGTCCGCAGGCCTTGCCCGCCAACCTTTACACGCTCTCGCTGCCGGCCGCCGCCACGCGGGCCGAAGCCCTCCTCGCCATCGAGACCTTGCTCAGCCTCAACGGCGTCGCCGTGATCCAGCAGGGCGACAAGTTCCTGAAGGTGGTACCCAACCTGACGGCCAAGGCGGAGTCGCCCTCGCTCATCACCGCCAGCACGCTGGCGATGGCGCCGAGCGGCCGCGTCGCCTCCAAGATTTTCACCCTCAAGCACGCCAACGGTCAGGAAGTGGTCCAGCAGATCGCCGGCATGCTCAACACCACCTTGGCGACCCCGCCCGTGTTCTTCAGCCGGAATAACGCCGTGCTGGTCACCGATTCCATCACCAACCTCCAGAAGATCGAGACGCTCCTCACCCAGCTCGATAAGCCGCAGCTCGATTCGATCGTGACCAAGATCTATTCGCTGAAGAACGCGATGGCCGTGGACTTGGTCAACAAGTTGACCGCGTTGCTCCGCACCCCGGCCGCCGCTGGCGCCGCGCCCTTCCGCCTCAGCACCGGCACCAGCTTCACCGCGGACGAGCGCACCAACCGCGTCATCCTCATGGGCTCGGCCGACCAGCACGAGTTCTTCGACAAGCTCATCGACCAGCTCGACGCCAACTCCGACCCGAACACGAAGACCGACGTCGTCTTCCTGCGCCACGCCAACGCGGCCGAGGTCGCGACCCTCGTCACCCAGCTCATCACCGGCCAGACCTCCGCCGCGACCCGCGCCGGTAACAAGACCACCGCCGGCGCCGCCCGCGCCGCCACCCCCACGCCCACGCCCACCCCGGCCGCCCCCGGGACGGCCGCCGCCGGTTCGCAGCAGAACGGCGCCGACGAGTTCAGCAACATGGTGACCGTCATCCCCGACGTCCGCAGCAATTCCGTCGTCGTCTCTGGCACCAAATCCGACCTCCGCCTCCTCCATGAACTGATCGACAAGGTCGACATCGTCCTCCCGCAGGTGCGCATCGAGGTCGTCATCGCCGAGATCACCCTCAGCGACAACGACCAGAACGGGTTCACCGCGCTCGGCATGACCGTGATCAACGGTAAGCTCACCGGTGCCAGTGGCGCCGTCGCCGGCGGCACCGTGGCCGGGCTAAACTCCCCGCAAGCCGGGCTCGCCCCGAACGGCACGCTCACCGGCCTCATCAGCCTCAACACGACCCCTCGCAAGAACGACACCAAGATCCTGTCGGTGCCCGCGGTGACCACCACCCACAACAAGGAGGCCACCCTCTTCGTCGGCGAGTCCCGCCCGGTCATCACCGGCTCGACCACCGCCTCGACGACCGGCCAGGTCACCTCCACCGTCTCGCAGCGCGATATCGGGATCCAGCTCAAGGTCCTGCCCCTCATCGGCAAGGACGGCTCCGTGCAGCTACAGGTCTCCCAGTCCGTCGAAGACATTCTCGGCACGACCCTCCTGGATGGCAACGAGCAGCCCATCATCGGCCGGCGCACGACCGACTCCTACGTGAGCGCGATGAGCGGCGAGATCGTCGTCCTTGGCGGCCTACAGCGTCGCCAAGTCACCAAGCAGACCAACCGGCTCGGCCCCATCCCGATCATCGGCGACATCTTCGGCAGCTCCAAGGATACGGACACCCGCACCGAGCTCGTCATCTTCCTCCGTCCGGTCGTTCTCAATAGCTCGGCCGTCGACAACCTTGACGCCCTCAGCCGCGTCGACGCCTCGCCGATGAAGGAAGATGTCCGCAAGGTCATCGACCGCCCGACCCCGCCCTTCGCCCCCGTCCAGAAGTGACCATGGTGACCGTAGACCAGCACGGCTTGCCGCCGGCCTTGGCCGAGAGGTTGGGCGACGAGGTGCGCGCGACCTTCGCCGAGGCGCCGCGCGAAGCCCGCTTCAAACTGCTCGCGCAGGCGCTGAACCTCGACGAAGCCGCGTTGCTCGCCGAGCTCTCCCGCCTGACCGGGCTCGAGGTGCTCGAGGAGCCGGCCATCGATCCCGAGGGGCTCAAGATTTTGCCCGCCCGCATCGCCTCCGAGGCGCAGGTCGTCCCGACGGTCCTCGCCGGTTCGGTCGAGGGTCGTTTGAACCTCGTCACCGCGCTCCCCCCGGACGCCGCGACGATGGATTGGGTCGCCACCTTCACCCCGCGGCGCCCGAAGTGGTTCCTCGCCCCGCCCGAGCGCGTGGCGCAGCTGATCAACGATAACTACGGCGTGGGTTCGGGCAGCCTCGACGACGAGGGGCAGGACTTGCCGGCGCAGGCCGAGCAGCCGACCGATGGCGAGGCCGACCAAGACGCCGCCGTGGTGCGCTTCGTGACCGATGTCCTGTCCCAAGGCGTGGCCGAGGGCGCGACGGACGTGCATTTCGAGCCGCAGGAAGGGCACCTCCGCATCCGCTACCGCATCGACGGCCTGCTCGTCGCCGTGCCGCTGCCGGAAAACCTGGCCCGCTTCCAGGACGCCATCATCTCGCGCCTCAAGATCATGGCGCGCCTCAACATCTCCGAGCGCCGCCTGCCGCAGGACGGCCGCATCAATTTCCGCGACGGCAAGAACGTTCTGGATATCCGCGTCTCGACCATCCCCACCATCTACGCCGAGTCCGTCTCCCTGCGTTTGCTCAACCAGCGCAAGGAAGCCTACGACATGGATCGGATCGGCATGACGCCCGACGAGCAAGTCTTGGTCCGCAAGGTCCTCGATTACCCGCACGGCATCATCCTCGTCACCGGCCCGACCGGTTCCGGCAAGTCGACTTCCCTCAACGCGTTCCTCCGCGAGATCAACTCGCCAGAGCTGCGCATCGTCACGATCGAAGACCCGATCGAGTACGAGGTGCCCGGCGCCAACCAGGTGCAGACCAAGGCCGAAATCGGCCTAACCTTCGCCAACGCCCTCCGCAGCACGCTCCGCCAGGACCCCGACGTCATCATGGTCGGCGAAATCCGCGACCTGGAGACCGCCGAGATCTCCATCCGCGCGTCGCTGACGGGTCACCTCGTCTTCTCGACCCTGCACACCAACGACGCACCCGGGGCCATCACCCGCCTCGTCGACATGGGCGTCGAGCCGTTCCTCGTCGCCTCGGCCGTCGAGCTGGTCATCGCCCAACGCTTGGTGCGTCGCTTGTGCCCGGATTGCGCCAAGGATGTCCCCGTCGACCCCGCCCGCGTCCTCCCCGCGCTCGAGGCCCTCGGTATGGGCGCCCCGGAATTGGTCGGCATCAAGACCCTCCGCCAGCCCGTCGGTTGCCGCAAGTGCCGCAACACCGGTTATCGCGGCCGCGTCGGCGTCTTCGAGATTTTCCACCCGAAGCCGTTGCACGACCTCATCGTCGGCCGCGTCAGCAACCGTGAGCTCACCGACAAAGCGATCGAGCAGGGCATGCGTCCGCTCGCCCGCGCGGGTTGGGTCAAGGTGACGGCCGGCCTGACGTCCCTCGACGAGCTGGTCCGCAACCTGAGTTCCAACGAGTAGTCCCGATGCCCGCCTTCAACTACAGCGCCCGCGACGCCCAAGGGGCGGCGGCCGAGGGCTCGATCCAGGCCCCGAACCGCCGCGAGGCGTTGCGTCGGTTGCAGGCGCGCGGGCTCCGGCCCACGGCGGTCACGGAGAGCGGGGCGGCGGGTCGGGCCAAAGAAGAGGCCCGGACGCGCGGCTCCAGCAGCCCTGACCCGGAGCCGACCGCGGAGCAGCTCCTGCCTTTCTTGGAATCGATCGCCGACCTGGTGCGCAGCGGCATGTCCGCGGGCGAGGCGCTGCGCATGCTGGCCAACCGCACCCAGAAGGGCCCGCTGCGCACCTTGTGCGCCGGCCTGTGGTCGCGACTCGGCGAGGGCCAGAACCTCTCGGCGGCGATGGCCGCCTACCCCCAGGTCTTCGATGGCCAGACCGTCAACCTGATCGCCGCGGGCGAGGCCACCGGCAACATCCTCGACGTCATCGAGCGCCTCATCACGCACGAGCACGAGCAGAAGGAGTTCCGGCGCAAGCTCATCAGCGCGCTCGCCTACCCGAGCTTCATCTGCGTCGTCGCCCTCTTCGTCGTCACGTTCTTCGTCCTCTTCCTGCTGCCGCGCCTCAAGACCCTGCTCGACTCCCTGGGCGGCCAGTTGCCTTTGGCGACCAAGTTGCTGATCTGGATCGCCGATGTCTTGAAGTGGGTCGGGCCGCTGGGCTTGCTGGGGATCGGCGTCGCCGCCCTCGTGATCAAGCACTTGCGCCGCACCGACGCCGGTCGCCTCCAGACCGACGAGCAACTGCTCGCCATCCCGCTGGTGGGCACCTTCGTCAAGCGCGTCTCCGTGCTCAACTTCTGCCACACGCTCGCCGTGCTGCTTGAGAATGGGATCACCACCTCCGAGGCCTTGCGCCTGGCGGAGAAGACCGCGCCGAACCGCGCCATGCGCGCGCAGCTCCATGCGGCGACCGACCGGGTGCTCGAGGGCGAAAGCCTTTCCCGCGCGCTGGCCAAGACCGGTTACTTCGAGGACTTGCTGCTCGATCGGATCGCGATCTCTGAGCAGACCGGCAACCTCGCCCCAGGCCTGCGCGACATCGCGCGCTCCTACCGGGCTTCCCTCGATAAGTGGCTCGGCACCGTCTCGCAGACGATCTCTGCCGGCGTCCTGACCGCCGCCTTCTCCTTCGTGGCCTTCATCGCGTACGCGATCGTCTCCGCCGTCTTCGAGGTCAGCTCGAGTTTCAGGTTCTAGTCAGGGCCAAGGAAAGGGGGCTCGGCGGAACAGAAGGAAGCGGAGTTGATCGGTTGGCCAGAGGGGTACCGGTAAACTCTTTACGACAGAGTACAGAGTGCTGCATCGAGTGCTGAGTCGAGCGCACCGGTCGCCTCTAAAATCGCGCGCGTACCGCGCGCCGGCATGGGGCAGATCTAGGAATTAGGGATTAGGAAATGGGAAGTGGGGAGATGCAGTGGACTCGATTCTACGACCTACTTCCTACTCCCTAACACCTGTCGCGTCTCTTGCCCCCCGGCCCACTGGCCAGCCTGCCAGCTCGCCGCACTCTCCCCTGGCTTCATCTCGCGCCGCGATGATGTGCCTGACCCCATGAATAGATCTTAGGATTTAGGCCGTAGGTGTTAGACCCCCACTTCCCAGCACCTACTCCCTAACCCCTAATCCTTTCCCCTCCGGCCAACTAATCAACCGATCAACTCTCCCCTGGCTCTACTTCGCCGCGGGCGTGGTCGGAGCAGCGACCGGAGCAGCCGGAGTGGCTGGAGCGACCGTAACGGTCGCCGTCTGTACCGGCGCGCCGGCTTCCGTCTTCGCGGGCGTGGTCGCGTCGGCGGGCTTCGCCTCCGTCGGCGCGGCGGTGGCGGTCGCCGGCTTCGCTTCCGTGGCCGCGGGCTTGGCGGTCTCGGTCGTCGGGGCGGCTTCGGTTTTCACCGGGGCGGCGCCTTCGGTCGTCGCCGGAGTGGTCGGAGCCACGGTCTCACCCGCCGGCTTCTCGCCGGTCGCCGGGGTGGTCGGGGCGACGGGTACCGGGGACGCGCCGATCAACTCGAGGGCGGTGATTTGCATGTTCAGCGTCACGGTGGCATCCTTGCCGCGGTCGGACTGGATAGTGAGGTTGCCCATGGCGAGGTAGGGCGCGCGCGGGCGGATGGCCTCGTAGAATTTGACCAAGCTGGCCATGTCGGCCTTGCGGCAACTCATCTGGAGCGAGTGCACGGAGAAGCGGCCCGCCTTCACGGTGGTGGGCGCCTCGGTGCTGGGGGAGAGCCCGGCTTCCTTGGCGGCGGCGTAGGCTTCGGCGACGAGGCGGGCCTTGTCGTATCCCCGCCCCTCGTCGAGCCCCTTGACCGCCTCGGCGACGTCGGCCCGGATCTTCTTCTCTTCCGCAAAGCGGGCGCGGTGGAAGGCGGCCTTCTTCTCGAGGTCGGTCCAATTGGCCCAGACCTCGTTGACGCGGCCGTAAGCGGCGGTGACCCAGAGGAAGGCGAGGATACCGAGCGCGAGGAGCGCCATCAGGCGTTCGCGGGCGTTCAGTCCGAAGAAGAGGGCTTTCATTGTTGTTTGGGGGCGATGGCCTTGCGGAGCGCGTCGAGTTTGAAGGTGATGACGAGGGTGAAGGTGGCGGCGGTCTCGCGGGTGCGGATGTCGCGGCTGACGGCGCTGGCGATGATCGGCAGCGCGGCGAGCTCGCGCTCGAAGACCCCGATGTCAGCGGCGTTGGAGGTGCGGCCGCCGATCTCGATCGCCACGTTGGATTTACAGGTCACGCTCTGAAACTCCAGCGTGGCCGGCCGGTGCTCGTTGATGAGCGCGAGCATCTCCAGCGGCAATGGGCGCTTGACGCCGAGTTCGTTGATTCGGGAGGTGATGGCCTGGGCGGCATCGATGTCGGCCACCTTCGCGGCGTTCACCTCGTTCTTCACGTCGAGGTCGCCGGTACGCAGGCGTACCCCCAGGGCGACGACGTCGAGGAGGAGGGCGACGACGAGCGTGGCGATCGAGGCCTGGGTCAACCGCCAGAGCACTAGGTTGGCTTGCTCCTTCTTGCGGCGCGCGTCGAGGAAGTCGGTATCGCGGATGTCGGCGACATCGAGGTGCTTCTTGGAGAGTTGGTGCGGCACGCCACCTTCCGCGGATAGGAACAGCGCGTTCTCGCGTAGTTCGCCGCCGAGTTTACCGGTGAGGCTCTCGACGGTGTAGCCGGGCGCGAGGCCGGCGCGGGCCGCGGCCTCGGCGGCGATTTCGGGTCCGGTCACGTCGGCGAGTTCGGCGACGACGATCGCGGCGGGGAGGGAGTCGCCGGCGTGCCAAGCGAGGGCGGTGAGGCGCTCTTCGCCGGTGTGCACGACCACGCCTTCCGCGGCCGGCTTATGGCTGCAGAGCGCGAGGAACTCGGGGACGACTTGGCAATCTTCCGGCCACGCGAGGCTTTCCTCGGGCGTGAAGCGGCGGCGGTGCGCGGCGTACACCAGGGCCGACTGCTCGTCGGCGGCGACGAGATGCCCCACGAGCATCTGCTCGAGCGGGAAGGGGGAGAGCGCCTCGAGGGCGAGGTTCACTTGCGCGGCCACGTCGGGACCTTCGAGCGGGATGCGCCGCACGAAGAAGCGGGTGCCGGGCAATAACGCGGCCGCCTGGGGCAGGGCTTTATCGCGCAGGCGGGTTAGAAGGGAGCTCATGTTTTTGGGGGGCTTTTTTGGGTGGGCCGTTGTCTTCGGTCCAGGCCAGGATGGTGAAAGGGTAGTTGAGGGAATTGCTCCGGGTGCGTCCGCCGAGGGAGGTTTGGCCGACGCTGGCCGGGGGGACGACCCCGGGGGTGAGGGAGGTATTGCCCGACTTAACCGACCCCGTGGAGCCTGTCGAGTTCCCCGTGGTCTTGATGGTCGGGATGGCCTTGGTGGCCCCGAGGCCAGTGGCCGCGGTCGGGTCCTCGTCCGGGTTGGCGGCGGCGGCGGGGAAGGTCACGTCATCGCGGAGCATGACGAGGGCGCTCACGCGGCACTGGGCGAGCCCCTGCTTGACGGTGGCCCGGACCCACATGAGGTGGGACTCGTCGTCGAACGGCTGCAGCGGGGCGCCGCCGCCGACGAGGGTGCGGACTTCCTGGGTGACGCGGAAATAAGGCGGAGTGCCCGAGACCCGCTTCTTCATGACGTCCTGCTTGTCGCGGATCAGCGAGACCTGATGCTCGTCGAGCCCGAGCGCTAACAACAGGCTGTCCTCCGCGGTGTTGATGTTCGTGTCGCCGAAGGCGTAGAGGCTCACCAGCGAGGTGAAGGCATCGTAGAGCGGGGTCTGGTGACCCTGTTCGTCGAAGAAGAACTCGTTGGCGACCCCGATCGAGCGCAGTTCCTCGAACGAGCGCAGGGGCCGGCGGGCGGGGCGGTGCGCCAGGGTGCGCCGTTCGTAGGCGGCATCCGTCGCCTCTTCCTCGAGCGGTTCATAACGCTTGCTCGTCCAGCCGACGAGCGCGTCGGCCACGCGTTCGGCGTCCTTCTGCTCGAGGCCCAGCGCGTAGAGCAACTTGATTAGCGTGTTCTTGTCCAGGTTGGGCAGGGGCAGTTTGCGGCTCTCGTCCTCGAAATCGAACTTCACGTCCAGGCCATCGCGCGGCGGGAAGCCGGCGTACGCGTGCGGGTCATCGAAGCCCTGCGCCGGGTGGTGGATCTTATTGAGGTCGATCGCGCGGATTTCGGCCATGACCGCGAGCGCCAGCTCCAGTTCGGACTGGGCGTCGGCGCGCAGGCGGCGACGGTCGGCGTCGCGCGAAGCCATGGAGAGCTCGAGCGTGTTGTCGTCCATGAAGCGGGCGAGCAGCATCGAGGCCAAGGCGATGAGCACTAGGACGACGATGATCACGGAGCCGCGGCGGCGCGAAGGTCGGCTCATGGGCGGGAGGCGCCGGGGCGCTTGATGGGGAGGTCCAGCACGACCTCCTGCTTGAGGGTGCCGCGCTCGAAGCGCAGGTGGATCCGGGCCGGCTTCTTCCAGGCGGTGCCGCCGGTGTCATGGACTGGCTCCTCCTCCAGTTTCCAGGTCTTGAGGTCCGCGTCGTAGTACTCGTAGGCGAGGGACTTCACGAACGGCGAGAGGATCGTGTCGTGTAGGTCCGTCCGGTCGCGGTTGATCTCGAGGCGCGATTGCCATTGCAGCGCTAGGCCTTTCTCCAGGTCGACGTAGAGCGAGAAGTCCACGTCGGGCAGCGGGTGCTCTGGCCAGTCGGCCAAGCGACCCGCGTCGGCGAGGAGGAAACTCAGCCGCGGCTCGGTCGAGCCAAGGCCGTCGGCCACTTCCTTGATCGCCACGCCGGCGGCGCCCGGGGCGATGGTGGCCATCTCGAGCGTCTCGCGGACGAGGCGACTCGCGGCGCGCACATGCTGGTCGAAGAGCCGCTGGTCGCGTTTGCCGCCCCAGAGCTCGGTCATCGAGAAGAGGAACGTGTTGATCGTGAGCATCAACACCGCCAGCAGCGCCAGCGAGATTAAGGTCTCGAGCAGCGTGAAGCCGCGGCTGGGGCGCGCGTCGTTCATTGGATGACGGGCTTGGGCGCCGGGGTCGCCGGGCGCTGGGGCGTGTTGCCGCCTTGCCCGCCGGTGCCACCTTTGCCGGTGTTGCCGCCGGTGTTGCCGCCGCCGGTGCCACCCTTACCCGTGGCGCCGCCGCGCGTCGGCGTGCCTGCCGTGTTGCCGCCTTTTCCCGTGTTGCCGGTGTTGCCACCCTTCGCCACGCCGGGCTTGTTGCCGCCGGCGTTGCCCGCCGTCGCGTGCGTCCAGGCGGTCTTATTCGAGGGGGTCGGGGCGCTCTTCACCGCCGTGTAGTCGCCGCCGCTGTTTTCGGTGTACCCGCGTTCCGTGGCGAGGCGTTGCTTGGCCGCGTCGCGGATTTTCTGCCGATCCGCGGCGACCGACCACGAAGGCCGTAGGAGCAGGCGGGTCTCGGTGAGCGGCTTGGCGTCGGTGCCATCGGCGTTCTGGATCTCGACGGTCAGCTTGACGGAGAAGAGGTCGCTCACGCTCGTCGCTTCGATCTCGCCTTGCCAGGTCGCCAGGCGGTCGCCGGGCAGGTGGATCTCACCGCCTTTTTCGACGTCGTCAAAGTTCACGGTTTCGATGAGCGCGGCCCGGGCGCGGGCGAGGTCGTCGACTTCGGTGTCATTGATGCGCAAGGCTTGGCGACTGAGCACCACGTTCGTGTACGCGGCCCCGAGGCTGATCGCGGCGAGGGCGAACATCGCGAGGCTGATGAGGACCTCGATGAGGGTGAAGCCGCGGCGGTTCATTTGGCGTCGATGGACGGCAACACGGCGCACGTCAGGGGGTCGATCGGGGTGAGGCGGCGGGCTTCGTTGCGCAGCACCTCGAGGCGCATGCGCTCGCAAGTCCCGTCCGGGAAGAAGCGCAGGCGGTTCAGCGGCTGCTCGACGGCTTGCCCGCCGAGGAGGATGGCGCCGTCGACCTCGGGGCCGAGCAATTGGACCTTCACGCCTTCGAGGGCCGGCAGTAGCTCCTCGTGCTCCTCGTCGCCGTCCTTGTCCCAGCGGTAGCCTTGGCGATCAGGGTCGTCGAGCGACTTGTACGGCTCGACCTCGAGGGTCGCGCCGCGTTCGACGGCTTGGCGGCGCCAAGTTTGCATGAGCGCGAGCAGGGCGTCCTCGGGGTCCGAGCGGGCGGTGCCCTTGAGCAGCGAGGCGGAGCCAGCCACGAGCACGCCCGCGAGCATGCTCAAGAGGCCGATCACCAGCAGCATCTCCAGCAAGGTGAAGCCGCTGCGACCGGCGCGCTGAGGGCGCTGCTGGAGGGCCGCGCTCACCAGTTGCCGATATCGTCCGCCGTGTCCGGCATCTTGTCCTTGCCCTTGGAAAAGAGATCGTAGCCGCCTTCGTTATGCTTGCCGGGGTAAACGTATTGGTACTCCTCGCTCCACGGGTCCTTGGGGAGGGCGCCACCGGAGACCTTCACGTAGGGCCCGCGCCAACTGTCGGCTTTGCCTTCCGGGGCGACGAGTAAGGCCTTGAGGCCTTCCTCGGTGGATGGGTAGTCGCCCATATGCGTGCGGTAGCTCATGAGCGGGGCCTCGAGCGAGGACTTCACGAAGAGCTTGGTCGCGCCTTCCTGGCCTTGGCCGAAGAGCTTATCGAGGTTCTGCACGACGACCCCGACCAGCAGCGCCATGATGGCGATGGTGATGAGTACTTCGAGCAGGGTGAAGCCGCTGCGACGGTCGCGACGGCGTGGGGACGGGGACGTGGTCATGGGACGGGGAAAAGTCGGGAGCCGCTTAGCGCGAGCCCTTGGAGGGGCGTTCGCCCTTGGTGGATACGCCGTTGGTCGCGCTGGCCTCGCCTTTGGTGCGGGACATGCGCTCGGTGGGCTGGGCGCCTTCGCCGCCACCACCACCACCGCCTTGGCCACGTTCGCCCCAGCGCTTGCGCATCTCGTCGCGGAAGGCTTGGATTTGCTCCGGGGAAGGCTGCTGGCCATTGCTGAAGCCACCGCCGCCGAATTGTGGGGCCACGGCGCCAGCGATGGGAGCGGCGGCGACCGGGACGGGTGCGGCCATGGGGGTGGCGGGCGTCGCGGAAATCACGGGGACGCGCAACGGTAGCTTCACGGCCTGACCGGCGTTCTCGACGATGAGCGACTCCGTGGCGGGGTCGAAGCCCACGATGGTCACCGGCAGGTTCGCCGGCACTTCGCCTTCGGCGATCCACGCGGACTGCTTGGTGATCGAGTTATAGACGCTATAATAGGGGACCCCATTGTCGACGTACATGCCGCGGAACTCCAAGGTGCCTGGCTTGGCTTCGCCGATGGCCAACTTTTCTGGGGCTTGGCCGAAAGGAGAGTTTTTGACGAGGCCGTCCAAGTCCAGGGCGCGGGCGCCGACGGCACCCCCCAGGAGCGCGAGCGCGGTGAAAATCTGAAGGGAGGCTTTCATGGGGGGAGAAGGGGGTGTGCAGTTAGAACACCATGGGCAGTCTTTGGTTTCCTAACTTCTTGTCCATTCTTGGCTTTAGGGGGTTTGCCGGGGTCCGAATAGGCGCCTTGCCCCCGGGTAGGGTGTGAATAGCTGTGAATGAATCTTCGCCCTAGGGGGTTTTTGGGGGTAAAAACAACACTTAAACCATTTAACAACAAGGTTTTATGTAATTACAACCCTGTCCAGTTGGTTCGCCCACAAATTCACACCGGGGAGTTGCAACTTTACGGAGCCAACCCTGTCTTGATGAGCCCCATGCGGACTCGCCTGACCACTGGCCTCTGGAGACTGCGGTCCGGCTTCGCCGGACTCGCCGCCCTGGTCGGGTTTGGCCCCTCCGCCGGGGCGCAGGATTTCCGCAAGGACGTCCAGCCGCTCCTGGAGAAATACTGCTACGATTGCCACAACGCGGACAAGGCCAAGGGGCACTTGAACCTCGAGGCCTTCAAGGACGACACCCGCTTCTACCAGGATCAGCGCCTCTGGCGCGAGGTCGTCAACCAAGTGGTCGCCGGCGAGATGCCGCCCGCCGCCCGCAAGGAGCGGCCCATCCCGTCCGAGGTCACGGCTCTCAACGTCGGCATCCGCGGGCTGCTCGGCAAGGCCGTCGCCAAAGCCAAGGTCGACCCGGGTACCGTGACGATCCGGCGGCTCAACCGGGCCGAGTACAACAACACCATCCGCGACCTTTGCTACCTCGAGGGTAATTTCTCGACGGACTTCCCGAGCGACGACACGGGCTATGGGTTCGACAATATCGGCGACGTGCTCTCGTTCTCGCCGGTCCACCTCGAGCGTTTCATGGCCGCGGCCGAGCTCATCGCCGACAAGGCCGTGCCGACCGCGGCCCAGAACCTCGATGTGCTCAACGTCGATGGTTATAAGATGCTCCCGCGCGGTCGGAGTGAGGATCAGATGCGGGTCTTCAACGCGCCGACCTTGACGGCCGAGTTCGAGGCCCCGCGCGACGGCGAATACATCTTTCGCGCCCACCTGGTCTCCATCGGTAACCAGGGCGACCCGCCCGCCAACGTGAACCTCGTCGTCGATGGCAAGGTCGTCGGCACGCAGACGCTCAAGCTCAAGACCACCAGCCGCGGCGCCGAGAAGGTCGACGCCAAGGTGCGGCTGTCCGCCGGCAAGCATGCCTTGGCGGTGACTTGGCTTAACGCCCCGACCGACGTCGGCAACGGCGCGCGCAAACTGGGGACCTACCGCTACCAACTGCTCGGACCCACCGACACGCGCACCGAGCTGCAGCGCCGCTTGGCCGGCTTCGCCGAGGGCAAGACCGGCGACGCCCGGGCGCGCGCGATGGTGACTTGGTTCGCGAGCCGCGCTTTCCGGCGGCCCGTCACGCCGACCGAGCTCCAGCGCTACGTCAAGACCTTCGCGACGGCCGAGGCCGCCGGGGGGAGCTGGGAACACGGGGCCCAGGCCATGGTGACGGCCGTGCTGGCGTCGCCGAAGTTCATCTACCGCACGGAGCCCGACCCGCAGCCGCTCGCGGCCGACGCGCACCCGGTCGGCGATTTCGTCCTAGCCTCCCGCCTGTCGTATTTCCTGTGGGGCTCGATGCCCGACGAGGAGCTGTTCGGCCTGGCCAACCAGGGCAAGCTCACCGCCAACCTCGCGGCGCAGACGCGCCGGATGCTCAAGGACCCGCGTTCGCAGTACCTGGTCACGGGGTTCGGGCTGCAGTGGCTGCAGATTCGCCGCCTGGCCCTCGTCTCGCCCGACCAGACGCAGTTCCCGGAGTTCGACGAGCAGTTGCGCGCCTCCATGATGAAGGAGACCGAGTTGTTCTTCGCCGAGATCGTGCGCGAGGTCCGCAGCGTGCTCG
>Ga0114966_10001694_pt1 | contig 20147 bp, 19 predicted proteins | sample M_130207_XF_Meta_FD_87029 | JGI IMG/M metagenome (GOLD analysis project Ga0114966, IMG submission 87029) | Freshwater microbial communities from Lake Montjoie, Canada to study carbon cycling - M_130207_XF_MetaG | ecosystem: Environmental > Aquatic > Freshwater > Lake | place: Lake Montjoie...
AAGAGGACGACGAAAATTATGCCGGAATTTACAAAATTAAGCGAAGAAGACACTGGAACTTCAGTATTGGTTACGACGGTGAAGACGATGACGAAGAAGATGAAAACTACGACTACGCCGAGAGTGTTGTGGACGACGATGGTGAAGTTTCTGAAGACGACAACGAAGATGCTGATGCAATGGATATGTCGAACAGTGTCACAATGCCTCAGACGTCGATGGTGCAGATGGTTACGATGATCCAAGAGTTGCAAGCTGAGAACGCTTCTCTAAGAGAAGAATTGGAACTAATCCGAAATCAGAGACGTATGCTCTTCCCCGAAGGCAGCTCAATGAGCATCACCGATGAAGACGGTCAGCGATACATCAACGTCCACGCACAATCACCATCTAGAGGTTTAACAATGGCCGACTTGGATTGTGGAAACGACAACGAGAGTGCATCAGACGAGGAGGACGACTTCGAAATGGAAGAAGATGAATAAACTATAAAAATCTCTCTAGTATAAGTATAATTTGTTATTTGTTTGTAAATTCGTATAAAAGTTAACCTTAATTTTGCGCACTTGCGCTTGTATATTTGTATATCATATCATTATCATTATCATTATCATTATCATTATTGTCATTATAAATTGTATATTAAAACATAAAAAAAACAAAAAAAAACAAAAAAAAACAAAAAAATGCCCGAAAGGGTGTTTTTTGTTTTTTCCTGTCTCGTCTTTAAGTTGTTTTACAAAGATATTAATTTAGTTCCACTGTTAACAATTACTTGGCCAACAATATTGGTCTTTGTTATTTGTGAAATGGCTGCATAAATGACATCACATTTAGGCTGCGTTTTGGCTGCCGAGTTGGTCTTGCATAAATAGGCAGCTCGTTTGAGAACTTGCCTGGGTATATCTTTCAACTTAACATTTTCTGCATTTTTAAGTATAACGTGACAAGATGGTTGGTTGTCAATGTGGAACCAAATATCATTTGGCTTAGATGCATCGATGAGTTGCCAATTCTCTTCCTTATTCTTGCCAATTGAAATCGTGTATTCTTTGGACTCGTGTGTAAATATTTCTATCTTCATTTGTTAGTATAATTAGTATAATAATGTAATAAAATGTATTATATTATTTCAATTGTTTTTTGCTTACAATATATTATAGAAGCAATGAAGTCTTTTTTTGATTGGATTGAGAATCATTCTACATTTTTGACATTAGTTATTGTATTAATTTATGCTGTTTTAAGGATTACAGGTTATTTTACACCAGTTGATTACAAGTTGAACTATATTTCTTCACACACGGATGCAACAACAACAGAAGCATATATATTTATACGTGCAATTACTGGATTTTTGGCTGTTATTTTTCTTGGAATGCTTTTATATAAAACTTACAAATAAAAAAATAACTTAAATTAAGTTAAGTTAAAAGGTTATACATTTATACATTTATACATTTATACATTTAATCGATGTCCATCTTTAATTATAGGATTGTATTCAATATGCATCATACCCAATTGTATTTTTAATAATTCATATTTTTGCTGCGGCGAAAGATGTCGTAGGCTTCCCTTAATTATTTCATCAAAATTTTTCTTATTTCTCTCAATGTCTTCTGGTGACATTATATTCAATATGTCAACTACTTCAGTTTTTATAAGAGATTCGGCACGGGGCTTGGGTTCAGGCTTGGGTTCTACTATAATTGGGTTAGGATTCGGATTCGGAGTAATTGCGGCTGTGAATCTTATTCCAAATGGTTCCAAGAATCTTCTTCTTTGTCCTCTAATATTATCTTCTCCATTTCTGTGAGGTTGGTTTTTGTTGTCATATTGTTTAATAATTGGCACTATTGTCTTTCCCAAAACTGCCAGAAATTCAGGATTGAATGTATCCAACTTAATATTTGATTTAACTGCACTATGTATAATAGAGGCTTCGCTCTCACCATCAATTACAATTAGAGCGCTAATATCTCTAAGATTTCTTAAATGTATACCAGACCAAGATGCTGGATAATCAACACGACTCAAGCCTCTCACACCATTGCCTGTATTTGTAAATATTGATAATTTTCTTAACTCTTCTATTTGAACCGAGATATATTTCATTTGTTCTTTTCGTTCGCTCTCAGATAAACAAGAAATGTAACATCGGTATCCTTCCATTTTATGCCCATTTTCTTTGAGTATCTTACACTGTTCCAAATATTCTTTGCGGGGTATCCATTCGAGCTCCATATCCTCTTTATTAAATTTAAATGCTTTATTGAAATTTTTATAGTGAACAAACGTTTTTACATCAGATTCTATATCTCCGTTAGAACTGACTGTTTTCTTTATATAATTGGCAATTTGTAGACAGTGTGTCTTTTTCAGGTCGACTCTTCCAAAATCTGTCGTATATGTAGAGGTCTCGTCGTCGACCATATCATCGTTCTCTCTCTTTATAATAGAATCCTTGCCTAAAATATGCATTTTTGATGCAGACTCACTGTTATATTCAATTGTTTCGTTAGTGTCAAGATTGATGTATTTTAAATTTGAACCTCTTCTGAGATATTCGTTGTAATTAAAGAATACCATATTGGCTATATTTTTTGGTAATTCACGTTCTAGACTATTAAACTTAGGATTATCGACAGCACCTTGCTTTATTGTCATACATCCTGATTTTGAAGCGTCTTGTAACCAAGACGTTATTTCAGGGTTTTCGTTAATTGAATCAAATACTTCTTTTGCATATTGTGGATGTAATTGAGTCAAATTCTTGTCTTGTTGGATTGTTATTTTATCTTCCGCCATTTCATCAGCCTTTTTCATATCATTTGTCTTGTCTAATATTTCATAAATTCCTTTCATATCTAACCGAGCATATTTTAATTTTATTTCGTGTTGTGGGTTTTTAGATAAATAATGTATTTTATCGGGGCTAAAGAACATATCTGAAGCAAAATTGCCCTCCATCTTACGGCCAATACAATTACCGCTTTTTTTTTCCAAATTTCCACTGCTCCAAAATGTTCTAATATCCTCCGTACCGTAGCCGTCATCCATCTCAACTAATACATTATTTTTAGGGGAATGTGCTATTATAAATGTAACAGGTCTGTCTATTTTTATAGATGAATCTATGATTGAGTTATCTCCCTTTTCCAGTTGGGCAGTATGACAAGTATGTCCTCCACCGGCATCTTTCAATGCCACAACTCTCTTTATAAAATATTGTTTTGTGTTGCTGTTGCTACTCATTTTACTAATAATTATAATTTATTTATAATTATTTTTTCGCAATTCAATTTTTTTTATAACCAATAATTATATGACAAAGAAGGGTTCAAATATAAAACTACCGGTGCGTTATTTACCGTCATTAAAGGAAATAAAAGATGCTGCTCGACAAGTCAAGATGATAATAAAATCCAGAAAACTTTATAAGAAAGGTAAGTATTATACACGTAAATCGATATCTTCATATAAAAGTAAAAAAAGTAGCCATATTAAGGATGCTGAAAGAATATATAATATTTCTTCGGTAACACCTAACAAAGAATTGGCGCAAAAAACTGGCTGTTCTATTAATGCTCTTAAGAAAATCGTAAGTAAGGGTGAAGGTGCGTATTTTTCATCCGGTTCAAGACCAAATCAAACAGCGCAATCGTGGGGTCTAGCAAGACTTGCCAGTTCAATAACCGGAGGAAAATCTGCCGCAGTTGACTACAATATTTTGGAAGAAGGATGTAACCATACAAAGAAGGCATTCAAGTTAGCACAGACTGCGAGACGAAAATATAAATTTGGACAATCGGCAACTAAGAAAAGAAATATTAAAATACTTAATTAAAATCTCTTAACCAATAAAAGCATTAAAACTTTCTACCTCCTACTACAGACGACATCTCTCGATTGAAGTCCTTACGACCACCTTTCAATTGAGGTGTATGTGCTTGTATTTGTATCTGTCGTGCAATATTCGCATTAATCCGATTTGCACGCTCAACTCGCTTTACTAACAGTTCATTCTTTGCTTCTGTATGAACTATTCGGTCCGTAACCACTAATCCACTATTTAACTTGTTTGCCGTTTCACAACGTTTGATCGAGCACGCCTTGCATAAACAGCCCTCGTCCATATAATGATTGTTTTGGATATAATCAATATGAGAGTTCTCAATTGTTAGTTGTTCGTATATAATATATTGCTCGGCAGAATAAGGTCTAAAATCGGATGTTGATTTTGATGTCCATTCTGCAATGTATTCTTGCCTTTCTTCCTCAGAATAATAATAGTTAAAATATTTGCAATTTGTTAGTTCATCTAACAAATTTTTAGGAATTCTATAAGCACTTTTGAATCTTGCATATACGTCCTTAATTGGCTTATTTGAACTTTCATAGTCTTTTATTGGTTTAATATTTGTTCCAAAAATGGAGGTTAATATTGACCCCCAGAAAACCGAATCCTTTAGCCGAAGCTTAATATACTTGATTCCATTCTCTTGTACTAACAAATACTTCGTAGAATGGTCAAACTGTGTGGGTATACTAATACCATATTTGTCAATGAAATGATCGCCATTTGCAATATGAGGAAAAATATTATTAAAACGATTGATGACCTTATTGACATTATATGTATTGACAATTTCATCGTTATTATTAAAATGGTGGGCACCAATCTTCTCAAAATAGGCAGATATTTTGCGCTCAATGGGGCTGCGATAGACGTCGATTACGTAGACATCTCGTCCTATATTCTTGTTGTAAAGTATGATTTCGTTGATTGTGACGCCGCTAACACTTCCTAAAATTCGCAACATCTCTTCGTCGTGAATATGAATCACACTGATCTTATCTGTTCCAAAAATTCGCAATGAACTTACAATTGATGTGGAACCAACCTTGGGTGCACTATAAACAAACACCAGTTTGTTAGTTGGGAATTTATTAATATTCAATTTTTCATTGATTTCTAGTAACAATCGTTGTTTCTCTTGATTTGCAATAAATCCAAAGATTGTTTTTGGGTTTGTCTCATTTTCCATATCTTTTATTTATAAAAATATTTATATTTAAAAAATCTAACATATATTTAATATATGTTTCAATCTGAAGCAATTGTAGTGATTGAATCAATTGTAGTGATTGAAGCAATTGTAGCTGTCGACCAAGGTTTCGGGCTAGCTAAAAATGGACAAATACCCTGGAAAAGCAAGACTGATATGAACTTCTTCAAGGCAACAACAACAAATAATATTATTGTAATGGGCTCCAAAACATTGTTATCATTAAGAAATGCATTGCCATTACCAAATCGTCTAAACATTGTACTAACAAGAGAACCAAGCCTTTTTACAAATGACCCCAAGTATAAGGACCTCAACAATATAATATTTCTAGATGAACAAGAATTAGATAGTTTTCTAAAAGTTCCACAACCAAATGCAAATGGTTTAATTAGTCAAGAATATAATAAGTATTTTAAGGATGATGTCAAAATATTTATAATTGGTGGCGAGCAAATCTACAGCAAGTACTGCAGTAAATGTTCAACCATTTGGCTTACAAAAATCAAAGCAAATTATGAATGTGATTTGATTTTTTCATATCACAATGTATTATTCAATTCGAACCAATACAATTGTGAGGTTTATTACGAAGATGATGAACTGCAGATTATGCGTTATCAACTTGAGTCTGGGCTTGGTCCTGCTCCTGAGTTTGAGACTGAATCAGATTCTTCGATGAAATAAAGTGCTTGTTCATATACTTCTGGATATTGAAGAAGGTCAGGTTAGTACTCTCCTCACTTGAGATGCCTAGGAGAGAACGCAGCTTATCATCCGGCACAATCTTGTTCTTTGAATTCTCATTTTGCTCTTGCAACTTGTTGGTCTTGATATACTCAGACAGAATCTTGGTGACCTCAGTGCGAGCAATCTCAGTGCCCTCAGGTCGGTTCATAAAATCACAGAGCTCCTTGGTTACCTTTGTCGGCTTGGCAAATCCAGAGGGTGCACGGGGCTTCTTAGGCTTTGCTTTATCAGCCTTCTCTGATACCTTCTTGACTCCCTTTAGCTCCTTATTGACACTCTTCTCTAAGGTCTTTACTTGCTGCTGAAGTGAGTTCAATTGCATTTTAAATAAGGTGATGGTGTCATTAATGGTATTAAATGACATAACAATATTATTAATAGAAGTGGATTGTGTTTGTTCTTGAGACATCTTGTTGTATACTATATTATGTAGGGAGACTTTAAATTGTTTTATTAAATATATTATTTTCTATGCATTTTATAACACATATTCATAACAATGAAAATCAAATATATAAAAATATTATTAATAATCTTGATAATTATTCTTGCAATCATTGTCTACAATTTTGCACCACGTACATATAAATTTGGAGATAAAATTGGCACGTTTGACGGAGTTACAGCATATTCAAATCAACGTGATGAAACCAATTCTTCGGCACCAAATTATTACAACGGAATCTATACTGGCATCAAGTGGCAGTGTGTTGAATTTGTGCGGCGCTATTTGCAAGTCAAGCAGGGCGTCACATTTAGCGATGTTGATAGTGCGTTTGAAATCCCGAATGCGCAATTTACGACACTAAATGGTAAACCTATTCATATGACAAATGAACTGAAAGTTGGCAGCATTATCGTGTGGCCAAAAAACTTTGAAGATAAATGTCCAGATGGTCACGTTGCAATTGTTAGCTCTGTAACTTCTGCTGGGATAACTGTTGTCGAACAAAATTATATTGATAACAAATTTAATCGATTTATTAAAAAAAATGAACTTAAAAATACAATAATTCTCTGTTTACCTGAATAAGTATTTCATAAATAACTAATAAAATAATAATAATCAAAATAAATTATTATTATTATCGTCTCTTACAGGATTTGAACCCGTGACCTTCCAATTTACTATGTATTTTAATTACCTAATAATTAGATGCTCTAACCGAACTGAGCTAAAGAAACCAAATACATATTTTAATTGCGCTTATAGTCGCTTATCAGTCGCAACAAGTTGCTTATCTCTTGGTTTCCTTGGGCTTTCCGCCAGTAGGTCTGGTTGAAGGCTTTCCACCACTTGCAGCAGACTTGCGACTGACAACTGCAGTCCACTCTCCATCTGATTGAGCTACAGACCTCTTCTCAACAGGAGGTCTAGTTGCTCTAGGGACTCTAGGACTTACCGACGTCATTCTAGACACTAGAGGTCTTGAAATGGGTCTAGGACTGGAAGGCTCATCATCACCTCCATCCTCTTGACCAACAGACTTGTAAGTTGTTCTAGCAGACTTCAACTCATTTCTGGTCTCGCACATAAGCTTGCCACCCTTGATGCCGCAAACCTCAGCAGCCTGGAACTCGTGCTTGCCACCCTCAACGGTGGACAGAGTGAACTCAACATACTCACCCTGAACCAAATACTTGTATTGCTCAGAGTCAACCTTTATGGCGCTGTGGTGGATAAAGACATCACTGCCTGACTTGGACCCATCAGTAACAGTTACAAAGCCATAACCGGCCTTGTTATTGAACCACTTGACACGGCCTGTAAATTTCTCAGTGTTACTACTTGACATTCTATTATACTTTATCATATGTAAAATCTTTATATTGTTTAAACCTATAATATATTATTTAATCTTCTAAGTCAGAAATTTCGTCTTCCTTTTCTAAGCTTGCGACTTCTAAGCTTGCGACTTCTAAGCTTGCGACTTCTAAGCTTGCGACTTCTAAGCTTTCTTCCGTTGCACTTTTTGCTACGCTTTCCGTTGCACTTTCTGCTACGCTAGAAAAACCCATTTCTGCATACACTGTATCAAATACTTTAATTATTTCTTCATAATCCGGGCACTCATCAAAGTCAAGTGCTCTAACATAGATTAGCATCTGTTTCAAAAAGTCCGGAATAAGGGGCTTCTCAGTATTTGTTAGTTGCTCCTTTTTGAAAGACATTTTTTTTGAGTCTGTTTCCTTATCCCAAAATAATTTGCCAAAAAGTATATATATCATTATATAGATGCACGACTCAATGTCATCTCGGCGACTAGGTTCAATACCTTTGTGAACGTTTATACTAACAAAATTGGGCGTACCAATCATCTTACTTATAGTGCCCTGTTCTATATGTTCACCATCATAATTATACCTTTTACAGAAACCAAAGTCTATTAAATATAATTTGTTAGTTGAAGCATCTAACATAAAGTTTTGGGGTTTTATATCCCGGTGCAATAAAAAATGGTTATGTAAAATGTGTAGCCGTTGAATCATCTGCTTCCCAAGAAGTAAAACAACTTGCATTTCCAATCGTCCCTGTCTCTTAACCAAGTCATAAATAGAATGATCTAACAAATCTGTCACTAAATATGTGACTTTATCTGTAGAACCGTACCATTTCAGCTGTGGAAATCCATCTAATTTCGCCAAATATTGGTAAATCTTGGCTTCCGACTTCAAGGACTTTTGGTCGCCATTTTTCGGCTCTATTTTGACTGCAACTAGTTCACCTGTGCGTATATTTTCTGCTTTGTAAATCTGACCAAAACTGCCTTGGTTCAACTTGGCTAATAATTTATATTTATGGGCTAACATTCGGTTTGTTAGTTTGTTATAATTATAAGACAATTTATATTTATATTGTTACCACAGCAAGTGTATTGCTAGATTATTTGGACTATATCTATTCTTTTTCCAATCCCCCTTAATTCTACGAGCCCGTGTCAAATAGTTTTTCCTACGAGTTTTGTTTTTATGTTTTGTAAAATCTTCATAACCCATTTGTCCAAAATGAACGATTTTGCCGTCAGGTGTTGTAACCATATATTTCTTTTCCTTTTTTGTTGACAGTCCAATTTTTGCAGTTTTCCCCATATATTTTTTAGCAAGACGATATACTTGAGTTGGATTTGAATATTTCCTTATTGCTATTTTTTTAGACATATTTGCCATTATATAAATATATATAGATTTATTTCTTTATTTCTTTATAAAGAAGTTATAAAACTATAGAATTCTTCATAACCTTCACTTCTCTTAAGCATTGTTTGTTTTTGCCACCTTTGGTTTTCTTTTGTCCATCCTCTAAATTGTCTTGCTTTTTTTGGTGAAATATTGCATTTTGTTATGTCTTCAACAACAAACTTATGTTTCCAAATTGTTCCACTTTTACTTCGGAATGGCCACATAAGACTTTCTGATTCTAATAAAATCTGTTTTTCTTTAACTGTTCCATAATAGTTATATCCGTCTATCAAATCGCCAAAAATGCAAATGTCTCCTTTCCGCATTTTATTAAAGTCGTTTTCACCTGCTTTAGTCCCGTTAAGAGCCCAACAATATTCCCCTTGGTATGTATTTTTAATAGAAACATCCAAATTTTTTGTTGACCCCGGACATATCCAAATAGAGGGTGTTTCGTTCGGCATTCTAGAGCAAATGGTATTCTTAGTTATTTTACAGTTCTCCATATTAGGGGTGATCATTGTATTCTTAAAAAGTTTGTTAGTTTGTTAGTTTGTTAGTTTGTTAGTTTGTTAGTTTAGACGGAGTTTTAATATAATATTATAAAAGGATTTAAAGAGAAAAAAGCATTTCAATTTTTTTTGGAAACTTGGCATATTTAAAAAAACAAACTAACAAATGTTAGTTGTCTTTGCAATTATTTTAATTAAATTATACAGTTATACAGTTATACAGTTATACAGTTATACAGTTATACAGTTATACAGTTATACAGTTATACAGTTATACAGTTATACAGTCGGTCGGGCTTACACCCTTATACAGTCAGTCGGACTTACGTCCTTATACAGTCAGTCGGACTTACACCCTTATACAGTCAGTCGGGCTTACGCCCTTATACAGTCGGGCTTTTACCCCTTATATCTCACCCTTAACCCAGTTTCCCTCACCCTTTACGTCATTTTCATATTCTCCAACCCAAGTCTTATTTAAACGCTTGGAATACGCAGCGCCTTGCCCGTGATACTTGCTGTCTTTCCAGTCGCCCTTGTAATAGTCTCCGTCGCCATAGTGATACTCACCCTTTCCTTCCCATTTATTTCTGTTAAATTCACCTTCATAATATGGCTCCATCTTTTCCCAAGTTTGTTCGAAAGTCTGTTTACAATGACCATCTGCAAATCCATCTACAAAATTACCATAAATATACGAATCATCTTTGTAGCTATGCTTGATTCCCTTGCCATTTGGTAGGCCGTTTTTCCATTCGCCCTTGTATCGCCCTTTTCCGTCTTCGAATTTGTACCACGTGTTGACGTCGTTTGCAACTGGTACTATTTCATTTGCAACTGGTACTATTTCATTTGCACTTTCCGATTCTAAGCTTGCAACAGAATCTTCCTCTACTATTTTGTTTGCGATTTTTTGTTTTTCTTCTTCTACATCTTCTTCATAAGCCATAGTCCAAATTCGGCTAGTGTAATCTTCATCTGTTTCTCCATCATTTTTCGGATTATAAGCTCTGAGACGTCTCAATTGTTCGCCGGTGCCCTCGAAGTCATTGATGTATAACGTTTCCACTTCCTCTTCTTCAACTTCATCTACTTCTTCATCTACTACCACTTCGTCAACTGGTCTAATAAGCCCGAGGACATCTTCATCTACTATTTCATTTGCACTTACAACCTCTGCATCTACTTCTCTCAATTTTTCCACCTGCGCATTAAAATACGCATTCACTCTCTTATAATTAATAATATAAATACTCAAATAAATCATAATATATATAAACTTCACGATCACCCTTTTACTAATAAGGGGATTCTTACCTGCTGAGCAGTAGTCAATAGCAGTAGCGTTCATTCTTTTCTTAAAAGTTTGTTAGTTTGTTCAGTTCGACTGGGGTTTTTAATATATTTATAAATGAATTTAAAGAGAAATAAAGCAATTCAATTTTTTTTAAAGTGTAAAAAATGAATTCACTACAAAAAGATATTACTTATTACTTATTTAGATTGACATTCCAAAGGTTAAAAAGTGCAAAGTGTAAAAAATTGAACTGTTTAACTTAATTAATTAAGTTTATTATTAATAATTCACTACAATAATGACAACATTAGCCACAAGCATTCCATTAGATAATGTCAAAGAGATTTTATCCTTTAATGACCAAGTTTTAACAAAGGACAATAGAATTGTTGGAAGGCTTGATAAAAATATGCCAATATTCAAATTGTTATTACAAAAACCACTTATTGAAAGCTCCGGCGGTTTGTATAGATGTAACGGTGTTACTCATATGGTTCAATTCCATTTTGGACACCAAATTTGGTTTGGACGTTTGTGTTTGGATAATGATATATGGATCAATTTTAGAATTCGTGGTCCAAAGTATAGCAGGTCACATAACCCATATATTTCGTATATGCATTTAATTAAATGAATATATAAAACAACTTAAAGAGAAAAGAAAGCAATCCAATTTTATTTCTATCCAACAGCCACTGTGTTTTGACCTCTGTATTCTATGATTATCCTGAATGCCAAGTCACCCAAGCTTAATAAGACGTTATTCACAATTAAAATAATAAAATTGCTATCGTTTTTTATTTTGGTTAATGTGTAGAACAATATCCCAAATGTTACTGTTTGATACGTGTAACTGTAAACTAAACACTCTTCTATTCTATCAATGTGACTTTTTGCATACATCAAAATAACATAATTAAAAAATAATTTACAAAAATAAAACAATATTAACACTTGCAATACGTCCTCTGCATTTGTTTCCACAGCAGTTCTTGCTGCAACTATATTGGTCACATTCATTATCGAATTTGATATAATATGGGCGACTAATATGTGCGTAAAATTTGTTACTTGTAAATTTTGTTGCTGCTGAACTCTTTGTTGCATTTGTGTAAGATTTACTAATTGATGATTTGGTAAAGGTATTTCATAATTGGCTTTGCAATGAGGACAAAAGTTTTTATTTTGTCCCGAGTTTAGCAAGAGTACTATGCAACCTATATGATATGTCGAATTGGCGCATTTACACGGCAACATAACGTGCTGATTTGCTTCTAAGTCAAATGATTCTAAGCATATTAAACATTCTTTGTCTTTTATAAAGTTGGGTTCTGGCTTTTCAAAATTCTGTAAAATGGATATTTTATGTTCATCATTATTCATTATTCATTAATATTAATAGGTATTATCTGTTTATAATGTAATATAATATTATTTGTCATAATACAATTCAATCGCTTCTAACAAGTCCTTGTTTTCATCATTCTCAATTCTTGTAATCTGTTTATTAATTTCCTCTTCTAAAACAATAAGACAATTTAAATATCAATCTTTAAAAAAACGGCGTTAAATCTAAATTATCTCTTTGATTTCCTTGATTTTCTTGATTTTCTGGATTTTCTTGATTTTCTGGATTTTCTTGATTTTCTTGATTTCCTTGATTTCCTTAATTTTCTGGATTTCGTCTTTATGCTTTTCCTTTTCCCTTTCCCTTTCCCTGTGCCATCATCAGAATCAGAATCAGAATCAGAATCAGAATCAGAATCAGAATCAGTATCAGAATTCTCACTAGAATCAATATTGTAAGTAATTGGCATAACAGTAGCACGAGTTTCGGTCAAATAATTATCAAGTGAAATAATAAGGGAATTTGCTTTTTTTTGCTGGTTATGAGTTGGTTCAAACCTATCTACGCGGTTATTTATGTTTTTCAAGTCGCGAAGAATATAGTTCGCTTCAATTCTCATTATTGGCACTCTGTCTGCTACGTTATTCCAGTTAAGACGAAATCTCGGTTTCGGATGTAATAAACTCGTCGCCACTGTCATAGAACCATCGTCCGGATTCCTTTCTTCTAAGACTAAAAGTAAACGTCTTGCCAGAACCATAATATGAAAAATTCTTCCATATTCTTTGCTATTATTCATTTCAGTAATAAAGTCGCGTTCATCTATTTCATCATAGTCCATTGTTATATAATAATAATTATATAATAATAATTATATTTTGTTAACTTTTCTTGCAAAGCTGTTAAAAGTTTATTTTATTAAATTATATATATTTGAAAACAACATAGAAACATCTACCTACATATATGTAGTATAAACATAAAACAAAATGGTTAAAATTTGCGACATTAATAATTATCCTTCTGAAAATGAAGAGAAGTACAAAGAACACTTTGGGAAGTTTAAATATCCATTGCATATTTTCCAAAAATATGCAATTGAGGGAATTGTGGAGGGACAACACGTACTTGTAACGGCTCCTACGGGTTCGGGCAAGTCATTGCCAGCTGAGTTCTGTCTAGATTTCTTTGTTTCCCAAGAACAAAAGAAAAAGGTAATCTATTGCTCGCCTATCAAGGCTCTCTCCAATCAGAAATTCGACGATTTTTCAAAAAAATATCCGCATATTGGTGTAGGTATTATCACTGGCGATATTAAATGCAATCCGGACGCAGATGTTCTTATAATGACAACAGAAATCTTATTAAATAAACTATATCAACTTAAGAGTGGAAAAACTGAAATCCTCTTGAATAAAGACAAAAGTGGGGGGACACTTATTAAAAACCCTAGCACTGCTTTTGATATGGATATTGAAAACGAATTAGGATGTGTTATCTTTGACGAGATTCATATGATTGGGGATCCTAGTAGAGGTCACGTGTGGGAAAACAGTCTTATGATGTTACCTAAGCATATCCAAATTATCGGTTTATCGGCAACATTAGATAAACCGGAGAAATTTGCGTCGTGGATAGAGACAAGATGTGACAATTTAGATAAGACAGTATATTTAACCAAAAAGCTTGTTAGAGCTGTTCCATTAACCCACTACGGCTTCATTACGGCGACCGGTGTAGGCAAAGTATTCAAAGATAAAGCCACTCAAGAAGAAATCAAACGCAACATTGATAAGCCATTTGTTATCCAAGATGCGTCAGGTGTCTTCAATGATGCAAATTACTCAATGATGAGTAAAATGCTGAAGCAGTTTGACGACAATGGCATCCGAGTGAAGCGCCAACAAGTTTTAAATAAGGTCGCTGAACACTTGGCCGAAAAAGAAATGTTACCTGCTATTTGCTACGTCTTTTCACGAAAGCAATTGGAAATATGCGCTCACGAAGTAACAACAAATTTACTGGAATTCGACAGCAAAGTGTCTTATACAATTGATAGAGATTGCGAACAAATTATGAGAAAGTTGCCCAATTTCAAGGAGTATATGAATTTGCCTGAGTATGTAAACTTGATTTCATTGTTAAGAAAGGGAATCGCAATTCATCATTCGGGTATGACACCTATATTTAAAGAAATGGTGGAAATCTTGTTTGCAAAGGGCTGCATCAAGATGCTATTTGCAACGGAATCTGTTGCTATTGGACTCAATTTGCCTGTGAAAACGTGTATATTTACCGACATCTATAAGCACGACGGCTCTAGTATAAGAATTTTACAAGGACACGAGTATACCCAAGCAGCTGGCAGAGCAGGTCGTCTTGGTCTAGACACTGTTGGGCACGTTGTACATCTTAACAACTTATTCCGTGATATAAATGTCGTCGCATACAAGACAATGATGAACGGCAAGCCCCAGACGCTCAAGTCTAAGTTCAAGATATCATACAATCTGCTTCTAAATCTTATTGATATTGGCGAGAAGGATTACAGTTGCTTCGCCAAACGCAGTATGATGCAGGGCGACATTGAAGGTCAAGCAACAGGACTAAATTTGGAAATTGACAAGTCTAAACAAGAAGTGGACCGTCTGAATTTATGCATTGATACGATGCGGACACCAAGAGATATAGTTGAAAAATATCAGGACCTACAACAAAATAAGGACAAATATGCCAACAAAAAACGCAAAGAGATGGAAAAGGAAATACAGAAAATCAAAGACGATTACAAATATGTGGAGCAAGACTTGGTAACAATAAACAAATTTTGCGAAAAAGTTGAAGAGTTAACACGATTAAACAATCAATATGACGGATTAAGTAACTCTATCAAAAATGACGTGAAAAATGTTTTGTATTGGCTTAGAGAAGATGAATTCTTAGTCACTTTAACAAAGAAAACTACAGTAAGCGAAGTAACAGTAGATGCAACTGTATTTGATGACAAAATAGAATCAACAATAACAGATACAACAGTAGTAAGCGAAACAACTGTGGAAGAAGAATGTTTGACCTTAAAAGGCAAGATTGCGTCGTGTTTAAGAGAGGTTCATTGTCTCATATTTGCCGACCTACTCGAATGCAAACGCCTGCAACAATTCGAGGTTTTAGACCTGATTGCGCTATTCAGCTGCTTCACAAATGTCTCTGTGCCCGACTATTTAATGGAGTACACTTTGAATTCGGACGACAGTCCTATAAAGAAATTCATCAAAGAAGTGGCAAATATGTATGAAGACAAGAAAGAGTTGGAAATTCAAGAACGTATTGACACTGGAATTGATTACAACATTCATTTTGACTTGATAGACTATGCAGTTGAATGGGCACAATGTACAAATGAAGCCGATTGCAAACTACTTTTGGATAGAATTGGAACAGAAAAGGAGATATTCTTGGGCGAGTTTATCAAGGCGCTTCTTAAAATCAACAACATTGCGTCAGAAATGGAACGAGTTGCGGAACTGATGGGAGACGTTGAATTCTTGCACAAACTGAAACAAATACCAGAATTAACTCTGAAGTTTGTGGCAACAAATCAGTCTTTGTATGTTTAAGCATCTTTAGTTCCTTTAAGGTGCGGCCATTTTAAGTTTTTTTAAAAAATTGATTTAAAAATAATTATTAAATCAATGTATTATAAATTATAATGTCATACTCCATTTCTAAAAGTCAAAAAATAATAGTTGAATATATCTGGCTCGGGCTAGATAATGAAATATTCAGTAAGGTTCGCATTCTTTCTGCTAGGCAATTAGTGCAAAACAGAAATAGTGATTATATAGACTACAAAGAGATTCCTGACTGGGATTTTGATGGTAGTTCTACTGGGCAGGCTACCACGGAAGCATCTGAAGTCATATTGAAGCCGTGTGCTCTTTACAAAAATCCATTCCATAAAACTGAAATGCAAAGTTTCTTTGTCTTGTGCTCTACTTACAGCCCAGATGGTAAGCCACTTGAAAGCAATACTCGACATAATGCAGTAGAAGTATTCAGAGAAAAGGACGTTATTGAGCAAGACATCTGGTTCGGCATTGAATTTGAATATATGATGTATAATAAGGAGACAGGGCTGCCTATTACTAATATTAGTAGAAGCGACGGTTTAAGTGTAAGCGAAACAAAAATAACAAACTACTGCTCCATCGTCTCAACGGGTCGAAATATTGTGGAAGAGCATATGATGATGTGTCTTGACGCAGGCATCGGCTACGACGGTTACAATTCCGAGGTAGTTGTAGGTCAGTGGGAATACCAGATTTTCGGCAAAGGTCTTGCAGTCGCAGACCAATCGATTATTGCACGTTATATATTGGAATGTGTTGCAGACAAATACGACGTATATATTAACTGGCATCCAAAGCCATTTCCAGATAAAAATGGCCAAGGAAAGCACGTCAATTGTTCAACCAAGGCGATGAGAGAGCCAGACGGTATTGATGCAATATACGACGCTATTCAGAAACTAGAAGAGACGCACGCAGACCATATGGCGGTTTATGGCAAATACAATGAGCTGCGTTTAACCGGTAAACACGAGACGTCTAGTTTCTCAAAATTTACGTGCGGAGTTGCAGACAGGACTGCATCTATTCGAATTGGCTCCAGAACTGCAAAGGCAGGGTGCGGTTATTTCGAGGACAGACGCCCGGCGTCAAATGCCGACGAATATTTAGTGACGTCCAAGTTGGCTGAAACTATTCTATTAATTTAATGATAATATTAAATATCTCTGAATATAAATGAAGATATCATTCCATTTTGATTCCATTATTGTTAATATATTAAAAACAGGATTTAGGTCGATTTTATTTAATAGTGCGTGTATTGTGTTCTTTGGTCTAATCTATTTTTTCGTTTCAACGGACAATATGAAGCCAGGCCAATATTTCATTTTGAGCACGAAGGCACAATTTCTGCTGCCAACACCGTCAGACAATTTAAATATGATAGAGAAAGATGTAATACTTTTTCAGAAAGTGTTTGGCATCATTGGTTTCATAATAATTGCAATAAAGTTTTTTAAACATTTGCTTTAAAAATAATACATACAAATTTCTTAATTTATGTATTATTTATTATTTATTATTTCTTATTTATATTTTATTTCTTCTTCCTAGAAGTTTTCTTATCACCTTTCACCTTAAAACTTCGTGTATCTTTGTTTTTAGATTTACCTTTTGGCTGTGAATCATCGTTTATACCGCCACCAGCCATAATGGCTGCATCGACTGGGAAAATCGGAATATCTATTGAATTAAAAGCCTTATATGCAATAGGATTAGCATCAGCTAATGCTGCTGTTTTAGCAGTAGCAGCAGCCTTTCTTGATAACACACGAATTTTAACATCAGGCTCTGCCATCAATGCCTTTTGTTCTTCCTGAAATACTTGAACTTGAGACGCTAGGGTTGTATATAAAATACCAAATATTGTATTAACAGCTGCATTAATACTCATAACTGCTACTATGCTAAAAGCCATTTCGGTAATACTTTTCAACATAGTATTGTATGCTGTATTTATATTAACAACCAATAGACGAAGATTTTCTTGGATTATTTTAATAAAAGTATCTTTTACTGCTTGGCCAGGCCAGATTTTTCCTTTTTTTTTACCAGTAGTAAAATCCCATCCTTGTAAATAATCTGTAAATTTACCACTAAATGTTTTTAATTGTGTTTCTACTGAACCCTTGAAGGTGGTAACTGCTGGTTCTGCTTTTGCTTTTGCTTGCGTTTCTTTTACCGTTTCTTTTACCGTTGCTGTTTTTGTTGTTTCATTTACAGATTCAATATTAATATCACCTAAAACTGATACAACTGCTGCTGTTAGTGGTACTGGTACTTTTTCTGCCGTTGCTGGTTTTGCCGGTATTAATGATGTCAAACCTTGGGCTTTTCTAGATGTTTGATTACCTGGTCTAAAAATGTTTTTGACTTTTGAAGGTGTTGCTGCTGGTACTGGTACTGATGATGACGACGATGGTGTAAATATGAATGATGATGATGACGACGACGACGATGATGATGATGATGACAATGGTCCTAATTTGAATGGTGTTGCTACTGCTGGTGCTGCTACTGCTGGTGGTACTAATGTTTTTACTGCGGCTAATGCGGCTATTAATTCTTGTGTCGGTGGCGGTGGTTGTGGAGGAGTTAGTGTAATTTTTGCGATTTCTGCTTTAACTTCTGGAAGCTCAGCAAAATCACTCAACTTTTTTATTATAGCTGGTGCTGTTTTTTCTATCATGACAAAATTTTCAGGTCTTATACTACATAAAATTGCTCCATTTAAAAATTCAATATCCCATATATCTTGTGGTGAATAAACAATACCTGTAGAATTAGACCCACTATATATAGTACATATTTGCATACCATTAACAAATCCTTGGGTTGGTCGAAGATATTCTACCACTGTTGTAGAGCGAGGATCTTCTGTTGTACCACTGTTTCCATCCGCACTGTTTGTTGCATCAATTCCTATAACACTCTTTGCCTGTGTATTTATAGACGATAATGATAGTTGTAAATCAACCACACCATTTTCACCTTGAGGGATAGCTGTATTTCCTAATAAAATATTACGAGCAGCTAGTACTGATATAAAATTCACATTGTTTAAAACAGAATCATGTGTTTTTTTAACCGCTAATTTATTTTTCCCAGCCAACCAAACACGTGGGGTTCCTTTAGACGTAATGCCATACATATGCAATTCTTCTCTAAAAAGGTCGCCTTCATAATCAGCTACACTTTTTGCTGCCATATATAAATATGTATTAAATAGTTGTTTTCTTGCGTTATCTTCGTCTACAGGTTGAGTTTCAGGTGCAGGTATTATTTGTGCCCCAGGCACTAAAGCAGGATGTAGTGGCCAATAAAATATACCTGCCGGTGTTATTGCATCTTTATAGATTTTAAGATATTTTTCAAATGGGTCTTTATATGACATTGACGCTATTTCATTTTTATCATCAGTTGTTAATTCTGCCTGCAGTTCGCTCATTAATGCAGTAACTTTTTCTCCTGTAAGTGTTGTCACCCAAGAATAATCATAATTATAATCATCGTCTTCTTCAACTTCTTCAACAACGTCTACTGCCATTGCATCTTCATCTACTGCTTCAACTCCTGCTTCAACTCCTTCTTCAACTCCTTCTTCAACCATTACATTTGCAGGAGGTGCAACTACTGTTGCAACTCCAATCTTTTTATCCAATTTAAACCTACGCATTTTTCTCATTAAATTTAATCCTAATAATAAATAACGAACAGACGATGGTTTTGCACCACCACCCTTACCTTCATAATCGTGTCGCATATAATCTAGTGTTGTCATTGTTATATATTTTTGAAATTCGGGTTCTCTCATATGTCCAAATTTTTTATTAAACATCAATCGTGATAATGTTGAACATTTATAAAGGTCCGCATCAAATCCGTAACTAATATCATTATAACCAATATGTTTTAACCTATCGTAGATTGTTGGACCACCTACTTCCATTCTTTTTTCTAACATTGCAGTAAATGCTGCAGACATTACACCTTCAGAAGATAATGATGTTGTGTCATCGTATATTGTTGAATACAATAAATCTTTATTTTGATCTATTATTAGTCTTGCAGCAATAATTCTTTCTTGTGCGCTGCTAATTTGTTGTCTTAATTCCTGTGTTCTTTGCTCACCTGCTTCACCTAATAACTCAAAAGGAGCTGCTGAATCTATACTATTTTGTGCTTTTGCAATTTCATTTTGTGCTCTTGCAATTGTAAGTCTTGGGTCTTCCTGTGGAGGAGCAACAGGAGGAGCAACAGGAGGAGCAACAGCTCCTTCAAGAGCCATATTTTCACCCACTAGAGGAACCTGAATTTCAACCGCTAAAGGAACCTGAATTTCAACCGCTAAAGGAACCT
>Ga0114966_10001699_pt1 | contig 20123 bp, 19 predicted proteins | sample M_130207_XF_Meta_FD_87029 | JGI IMG/M metagenome (GOLD analysis project Ga0114966, IMG submission 87029) | Freshwater microbial communities from Lake Montjoie, Canada to study carbon cycling - M_130207_XF_MetaG | ecosystem: Environmental > Aquatic > Freshwater > Lake | place: Lake Montjoie...
AACCGCTAACCGCCTACTGCATACCGCCCACGAAAAGTAAGCAGTGTGCAGTTGGCAGTAAGCTCAAACTTAGTCCTTAAACCTTACCCATGCCCCGCAAAGAATTAAAATATCCAAGACAGATCGAGGTCTGGTTGAAGGATTGGGGAAAACGGCTCACGGAGCCAAGCTCTTTGGTGTTGATCGGATCCGGTGGGCTACTCTGGCACGCGGCGCAGCGTGGGCTGGAGATTCCGCTGCCCGAAAACAGCATGGATGTGGATCCGGTGACCACCAGCCAAGCGGTGGCTGTGCTGGGTTATGAGGCCATGATTGGGAGTGAATTTGAGAAACTACATGGCTGGCATGTCAATCTGATGCCTGTTTCTGTTTTGCAGGAAATGAAAGCAGGGTGGCAGCAACGGGCTTTCAAAAAAATCTACGGAAGCTTGGAAGTCGTGGTTCCATCGGTGGAGGATCTGCTGGCGCCAAAGTTGAAGAGGGGGGAACCCCGTGATATTCTGCATGCCTCATGGGCCAAACAATTGCTATGAACTCGCTCGGAAAGTATGCCAGTTACGAAGATCTAGGCAGGCTGGAGTATGGTCGGATCCTGTGGGCCCATCCTGTCTCTCGCGAGCGGTTGATCCGTCACTGGACCTCGCCCACCCATCCCCATCACGAGCGTTTTGCGGAGCACCGGGCCTTGGTCGAAGAAGTGTTGGCACCCGGCCAGGATGACGCCTCGCTGGATGTTCATTTGCGCTCCCGCGGCCATAGTTTGCGGGCCGTAGTGCGGGAGATCCCGCCGGTTTTCGGGGACTTTTAGTCACAGGGAGCCGATGGTCGTTACCTGTGCGCAGTAAGCTGGAAGTAACCACAAACCGCCTACCGCCTACTCCCCACTACAAGTAAGCAGTTAGCTGTAAGCTGAAAGTAACCGCCCACCGCCCACCGCCTACTTCCTACTGCTTACTAATTATGAAATGCCATACCCTGGATGTCTGGAAGCGCTCGAAAGAGTTGGCTGTAAGAATTTATAAGTCTGAGATGCAGGGGCCGTTTGCCAAGGACTTCAGCCTGATTCGCCAGATGCAGAGGGCGGCGGTCAGCATATGTTCGAATATTGCGGAAGGTGCGGAAAGGCACTCCTACAAGGACTCAGCTCACTTTTACACCATGGCAAAAGGCTCAGCGGCTGAATTGGCCACTCAGCTGCAAATTGCCCAAGAAATCGGGTTGATCGCTGATGGGAGTGTCGAAAAAAAGATTCTGGAAACTGAAGAAATCGCGAGAATGCTTAATTCCCTGATTAAAAGCGTAAAAGCAAAAGGTAGTAAGCAGTAAGCAATGGGCAGTATGCATTAAGCTCGAAGTGACGGCTAACTGCCTATTTCCTACTGCCTACTAAAAAAGAGGTTTTAAAAATGAAATATGACTTATCGATAATCGGTTTAGGCTATGTCGGCTTGCCGCTGGCTTTGCAATTCGCAAAATCTGGCTGTCGAGTGCTGGGGCTGGATACTGATCCTGCAAAAGTGAAGGAGATTGCAGTGGGGCGGAGTTATATTCGGCATATTCCAGCGGAGGATGTGGCCGCGCAAGTGGAAGCTGGCAAATTCTCAGCTTCGTCAGATTTCTCGTTGGTCAAGCATTCGGAAGCGGTGCTTATCTGTGTTCCCACTCCGCTGAATAAAAACCGGGAACCGGATATTTCATATATTCTGAAAAGCGGGGAGGCGATTGCCCCATACTTAAAGCCAGAAGACGGAGGACGGAAAAAACTAGTAGTGTTGGAATCAACAACTTATCCAGGAACAACGGATGAGGATTTGAGAAGAGTTTTGGAGAAAGGGAGCGGTTTAAAGGCTGGAATAGATTTCCATTTGGCCTTTTCACCAGAGCGGGAAGATCCTGGGAATCCGCAAAGTAAGGTGGCGGAGATTCCCAAAGTGGTGGGAGGGTTGACTCCAGCTTGTCTGGAGCGAACGAGGGAGCTCTATGGAAAAGCAATCAAACGGTTAGTGCCGGTCAGCTCCACGCGGGCGGCTGAAGCTACTAAGCTTATGGAGAATATCTTTCGTTCCGTGAACATCGCGCTGGTCAATGAGCTAAAGATTATTTATGGATCGATGGGAATCGATATTTGGGAGGTGATTGAGGCCGCCAAGACCAAGCCCTTTGGTTTTATGCCGTTTTATCCAGGGCCAGGCCTGGGGGGTCACTGTATTCCCATCGATCCGTTTTATCTGACGTGGAAGGCTAGGGAGTTCGGGCATGCCACACGTTTCATCGAGTTGGCAGGAGAGATTAACACCGCGATGCCGGATCACGTGGTGGGAAAAGTGGGAGAGGCATTAAACACCGTCGGCAAGCCCTTGAAGGGCTCAAAAATCCTGCTGCTGGGCCTCGCCTACAAAGCCGATGTGGATGATGACAGAGAAAGTCCCAGTTATATTCTTATCGAAAAGCTTGAGGCAAAAGGTGCAAGGGTCGATTACCACGATCCCTATGTGCCAGCAATACGGCCTAGCCGAGAACATTCACATTTGGCTGGAAGAAAATCTATGCAAATTGATTCAGCTACTGATTTAGTTCTTATCTCGACAGCTCACGCCCCCTTCAAATCATATGATTTCTCGGAGCTTGCCGTCCCGCTGGTTGATACGAGAAATTGCGTTTTGCCAGCTAATCGCCCCCAACTGTATTTTCAGGCGTAGTTGTTAGTGGTGAGTACGCAGTTAGCTGTGGGCAGTAGTTCGGAGTCACGGCTAACTGCTAACAGACTACTGCATCCTAAAATTCGATTTTGAAAAACCCACATTACGAATCGGTTAAAAGAAAGATGCTACGGCAGCAGCGGACTTGGCTCGTGACGGGTTGCGCTGGCTTTATTGGGTCTCACCTAATTGAGACATTGCTGAAACTAAATCAAAAAGTGGTCGGGCTGGATAACTTTGCTACCGGGCATAGAAAGAACCTGAATCTGGTCCGCAAAGCTGTCGGGGAGAAAGCCTGGAAACGTTTTCATTTTATCCGGGGAGACATTCGCAAGCTCAAGGACTGTTATAAGGCTTTCGGTTTAAAAATGCCAAAAGTGGGTAGTGGGCAGATGGCAGTGGGCGAGGGTTTGAAAATTAATGCTAACAAACCTCGGCATACTGCTCACCCTGTCGACATCGTTCTCCACCAAGCCGGCTTGGGAAGTGTACCTCGCTCTATTAAGGATCCGTTGAGCACCCATGAGGTAAACGTAACGGGATTTGTGAACATGCTGATCGTGACTCGAGATGGGGGGGTGAGGCGTTTTGTGTACGCTTCTTCGAGCTCCGTCTATGGCGACAGCCCTGTGTTGCCAAAACGGGAAGACAGGATTGGCAGGCAGCTTTCTCCGTACGCTGTTTCCAAATATACAAACGAACTGTATGCGGGGGTTTTTGGGAGATGTTACGGATTGGAGACTATAGGTTTGCGGTACTTTAATGTGTTCGGGCCACGTCAGGATCCCGATGGGCCTTATGCCGCGGTGATTCCGCGGTGGATTGCTGCGATCAAGAGGGGAGACCCCATACAGATCTATGGCGATGGAAAAACCAGCCGAGATTTCTGCTATGTGGATAATGCTGTCCAGGCCAATCTCCTCGCCGGAATCACAAAAAATAAAAAAGCCCTGAATCAGATTTATAATGTCGCATGTGGTGCGCGCACTTCGTTAAATGAGTTGCACGAGTTGATCATCTCCACTCTTAAAAACAACCAATACCTAGAACCGAAAACCAAACCTAAAACGAATCCATCAGGCAGAATTTACTCTAAAAGCAGAAAAGGTGACATCCGCCATTCTTTAGCCGACATATCAAAATCAAAAAAGAATTTGAACTATAAGATGTTTTTAGAAATAAAAAAAGGAATTCAAAAGTATATAACTAAAAATTTATAATAAATATTCAGGTTTGGCTTTGGTAAAAAAAGCGGCTAATGACATTGAACGCGAAATTATTATAAAAAAACGAGCAAGAAATTATCTTCAGGTAAAAGAAGCAAGTGAAAATAGGGCATAAAAGAATCGGAGGGAAAAACAGGTGCTTCCTGATTGCTGAAATTGCGCAGGCGCACGATGGGTCTCTTGCGATGGCATACAATTACGTGGATGCGGCAGCGGAAGCTGGTGCTGACGCCATAAAGTTCCAAACGCACATCGCAGAAGCAGAGTCGACTCGGGAGGAAAGATTTAGGACAAAACGAAGTCCGCAAGATGCTTCGCGCTACGACTACTGGAAAAGAATGGAATTCTCGCCGCAACAGTGGAGTGGTTTATCTCGTCACGCCAAGAAAAAAGGTCTGATATTTCTGAGCTCACCTTTCTCAGATGCTGCCGTGTGTCTTCTAAAAAAAATGAAAATACCAGCTTGGAAAATTGGCTCCGGTGAGACTGCCTCAAAGATCCTTTTAGATTATGTGCTAAAACATACGAAGGGGCCAATTTTATTGAGCTCAGGAATGAGTAAATGGAATGAAATCGATAAAGTGGTAAAAGCTATCCGTAGATCAAAGAGAAAGTTTGCGCTTTTCCATTGCGTAAGTGAGTACCCCACGCCTTTGCGCAGGGCCGGATTGAATCTTTTGAGAGAATATCAAACGCGATACGGGGTGCCGATCGGCCTATCAGATCACTCGGGGTCAATCTACCCTTCATTAGGGGCAATTGCTTTGGGAGCTTCGTTAATTGAAACACATCTGGTTCTCCATCGTAATATGTATGGCCCCGATGCAACTTCATCTTTAACAAAGGAAGAATTTCGAATTGTGCGAGAATTTGCGGATGCTTGGTTTATAATGCAAAAAAACCAAGTTAATAAAAACACACTGGCTGCAGACGCGCGTCAAATGCGTATCCAATTTGGGAGAAGCTTAGCTCTTCGCAAAGCTTGTCCACGTGGAACAAAAATTACTGAAGACCTGTTAACCTATAAGAAGCCGGGGACTGGGATACCCGTGGAATGCCAACGAAATATAATTGGAAAAGTTTTGACAAAATCAAAGAAGCCCGATCAGCTTCTTTGTTGGGGAGACTTAAAATGAGAAAAAAAATCTGTGTGGTAGTAAACAGCCGGGCAAACTACGGGCGCATAAAATCCGCCATGCAAGCTGTCCAGAAACATCCTCGACTGCGCCTTCAGCTCGTACTGGGGGCTTCTGCCCTCCTGGAGCGTTTTGGGGATATACGTGGCATTCTGCGCAAGGACGGGTTTCACCCGAATGCAGAAATTCATACAATCGTGGAAGGTGAAAATCCGATGACCATGGCTAAATCCACCGGCTTGGCCATTTTAGAGTTGGCAACCTGTTTTGATAACCTCAAACCCGATGTAGTTGTAACCGTTGCTGACCGGTTTGAGACTCTTGCCACCGCCGTGGCAGCCAGTTATATGAATATTGTGCTTGCCCATACACAAGGGGGTGAGTGTACAGGATCAATCGATGAAAGCGTCCGTCACGCTATCACTAAACTTGCCCATGTCCATTTTCCCGCAACAAAAAAAGCTAAACAAAATATAATCCGGATGGGGGAAAAAGCTGAGACTGTATTTTTAGTGGGATGTCCCTCGATGGATCTGCTTCCCAAAGTTCTCCACCCGCCGGACAGAAGTTTTTTTAAAAAATACGCGGGCGTGGGTTGGCCCATAGACCCTGATAAGCCTTACCTTGTTGTTCTTCAGCATCCCGTTACAACTGAGTTCGGCAATGGACCTATGCAAATTCGGGAGACGTTAGCCGCAGTCACCACCCTGGGAATACAGACTGTTTGGCTATGGCCAAACATCGATGCCGGCTCGGACCAAATATCCAAAGAGCTAAGAAAATATCGTGAGACAAAACAAGACATTCGCATTCATTTTTATAAGAACTTTGAAGCGCACGACTATTATCGCCTACTGAAAGGTGCAAAGTGTTTCGTAGGAAACTCAAGTTCTGCTATACGTGAAGGAGCCCATTTAGGGTTGCCAGCTGTCAATATCGGAACCCGACAACAAAATCGCGAACATGGGAAAAATATTGTTTCAGCAGATTATTGTCGTTGGCAAATTTTAAATGGGATTCGGCGACAAATCAGGCATGGTCCCTACAGACCTGAAAAAATATATGGCAAAGGGAACGCCGGAAAAATGATTGCCAATGTTCTCGCAAAAACTAATCCAGTTCTGCAGAAGAAATTGTCATATGGAGTTTATGGTAATGAATAATAAAAGCATAAATTACTTAAGAAAAGAAGTCTTCAAAACAGATGAATACTATCAGTTTGAACTCCTTTTCAGCCAAGCCCGAGAGGTAGAAAAAACTGCCTTAGAACCGCTGGGTATTTTGGAAAGAGCTTATATTTATAACGGCAAAAGTATTTTTAGTTCTGTATTTACCAAAATTAAGCCGACTCCGATTGATTATCAGCCAATCAGCGCTAATAAAAGAACTGGCTTACAATCATCTTGGATAGAAAAAGCAGGCCTACAATGTCCATTGGCCAATTCAAGTGTCATCGACACGGGAACTTCGTATTTTTTTAAACTCAAAAACAAAAAAATCCGCTCGTTGTTAATACCAAATGTACTTCATCACTGTCGGGATTTTTCATCAATGATGAGTGGACTATTAAAAAAACTTCCGGAACTTAAATGTGTCTACATTTTCGACAGCTATGTAAGGGAAAATCATCAAGATCCTGATGACTTTTGTCGTTACACGCCTGCTGCCTTAAAAAAAGTCTTTGACGAATTAGAATTTAAAGAAAGCAAACGTCAAGAAATTGGAAATGTCTTTGATTGTATTTTGTACTTTATCTCACAAGCGAAAGAAAACTTAAAATACCCAGAAAACAGAAAACTGAAGCAGATGATAAATCGAGCTATTCCATTTTTAAAAGAAAAAAGATGCTTAGTGAAGTATAGATCGCTGCGTCGAAGTTTTGCAAGTGCGGCCACTGGATATGCCATGAGGTTTGAGAAAAAATAAAATGATTTCGGGCAGAACTGTTCTAGCTGTGGTGCCAGCTCGCGGAGGCTCTAAGGAAGTGCCGAGAAAAAATCTTCGATGCGTTGGGGGAATTTCTTTAGTTGGAAGAGCAGCCCAGTTAGCGACATCAATATCTTGGATTGATTATAGAATTTTATCAACAGATGACGATGAAATAATGAAAGAGGGAAAAAAATTCGGTTTGTCTGTCTTGTTTAAGAGGCCTGTAATCCTTTCAAATGATACCGCGCGTTCAAGTGACGTTTGGCGACATGCATGGTTAATGGCCGAGCAGCATTATAAAAAGAAAATAGACTTATCAATCTTACTTGAACCTACTAGTCCTTTGCGTAATAAGATAGATATAAAACAGACGATAATAGCCTTACTTGATGGACCATATACTTGCGCAGTAACTGTGAGTCCTACGCCTCCATCATTTACTCCTGAGAAAACATTAAAACTCGATAAACTAAAAAAGATTAGTTTTTATAAGAAAACAAAAAAAGATTTTAGTTTAAGACAAAAAATATCAACCTATTACCACCGGAACGGTATTTGTTACGCCGCAAAAAGGAGTCATTTCGTGAATTCCCGCACCATTGTAAAGAGCAATACGATCGGCATAATAATTTCAAGGCCTGTCGTCAATATTGATTCATTTAATGATCTTAAATTAGCGAATTATTTGATAGAACGCAAAATATGATCAAGGAAATACAACGCCTCAACGCGCAAAGTTTTTTTACTAAAAAGAAGTTAAATAGACTTAAACTATCAAATACAAAAAGAGAAATACTTTTAAATAAAAACGATTTGGGGCTTCTATATTATATCATATGTAAAATCAAACCAAAAACTGTTTTGGAATTTGGTTCGGGCTATTCAACAGTTGTAATCGCCGCAGCATTAAAGGAAAACTTTCTTAAGCAAAGAAATAAATCTCCTGGTTGGAATAATAGCTCTCAAGAGAAAATGCCAAAATGTTTTTCTTTGGAAACATCAAAAAAGTGGTTAAGGAACACAAATGATAAATTAAAAGCCAATAATTTAAGCGACTTTGCCGAAATTAGTTTGAGCAAATGTGTTGTCTCTGAGTTTCAAGGTCAAACTTGTCATTTTTACAAATCACTTCCAGATATTGTCCCTGATTTCGTTTATTTGGACGGGCCAGACCCGATGGATGTAAAAGGTAGCATTAATGGCATTTCTATGCAAAATTGCAAGAGGACAGTAATGTCTGCTGATATGTTAAAATATGAAAGCACACTATTACCAGGTTTTAGCATGTTAGTTGATGGCCGTACAAATAATGCACGATTCCTCCATCGAATGTTTACGAGAAGATTTTCATCATTTCATTGCAAAGAAAAAGATATAACTTTCTTTCAATTAAATGAACGTCCTTTGCGATAAATATTGTAAAATCTACTAATCAGTTTTCAGATTTTTAAAGAAAAAAGCATGGAAAAATTGTCGAATCTAATTTTTATGCCTTTTACAGTCGCATTAAATCTTCTCAAAATTATAGATTAGTAGTTGAGAATCTGTTTATATGTTAAGCGTGTAGGCATTCTCAATCAATTTATTAGCTGTTCTATGATTACTATTTAGTACCTGAAAAAGCGGCGATAACATCTTATGAGCAGTGTCGCACGATCATTGACTTATTCCCAATACATCATTTGGGGCGTTAACGGATTAAAGGGACTTAAGGTGGATCAGCACAAATATAGTATTCTATTAGTATCGCTTTTAATAACTTAAAAGTAAATATTGCCAGGAGAAAACCACGAAAAGAATAACTGAAGTTCCAAATTTGATAAAAACATTTAATAGTTCTCTGCTTGAAAAAACTTTAATTCTTTTTTCAGGAAATACTTTAAATAGCTTGTTTTCTTGTATTTTTTCGATCTGGCTTACAAGAGAACTTGGTCCTGAAAAAAAAGGCGTGATTACAATTGCCCTAAGTTCATGCGATCTTCTGTCGGCGTTGTTTAGTATTGGTATTCCATACTCAGCCGCATATTTTGTTCGATCCCATCCTGGGAGTCAATCCCAAGTAAAGTCTATTGCTAATAGGGCCATGCTTCTGTCCTGTTTTTTATCATTCGTGTTTATCGCTCTTGGAAAAGACTTATTTGCATCTTTCTTCCTTAGCGGTTGGAGTATTGATCTTATGATGGTCTTATTATTAATTTTTACTGTTACGATAAACTCTGGCAATGCAATTATCGGGGCAGCTATAAAAGCAGAGGGTAATTCAAAAAGCTTTGTAATGAGCACTCTAATTGGGACTCTTATTACCATTTTTCTTACTAGCGGACTTTTTTTCTTTACCAACTTGCAAAAACTTCATGCTGTCCTACTTGGGGCTTTAGTAGGAAATATTGTGGCGACAATTATAATGCGGAAGTCTTATTATTCCCTAGACTCATACTTAGCAGCTCCGCAAAGATTTACAATTCGTGAATTCTATAAATTTAGCATTCAGGCGCATGCAGGAGCGGTTGCGATGCTAATCTTCAAGAGAATGGATATATATTTTATAAGTCACTTTCTAAATATTGCTTCAGTTGGATTTTACTCAGTAGGAATAGGTCTAAGAGAAATTGGTATGTCGATATCTCGTGCAGTGAGCGATATCGTAGGTGGAGAAATGGCGGATCCTCAAAAAAAATTTAATGGATCAGCAAAAAAAGCATTCAGGAAAGGTGTCGTTTTTATCATGGCCTCATCTTTTAGCATCTTATTATTTGCTATTTTACTATTTCCATGCTTTATTCCGCTGGTATATGGAAAAGAGTTTTTAATGGCAATTAATCCCGCTACTATAACTATGGCTTCTTTAATTCCTGCATCAATTACACTATTATTAGGTAAAGCGCTGCACGCTCAGGGTAGGCCTCTGCACTTATCTATCGGCAATATTCTTAACGCTGTTATTTGCGCTGTTATCAGCTGGCAACTTACAAAAGTTTTTGGTTTAAAAGGAGCAGCAGTAAGCACTCTTATAAACGGAACAATCTTTCTTCTTACAGGGTATATATTATTACAATTCGACCACAAGCGGAATTACAAAGAAAACATAGTTATTAAAAAATAGATCTAAAAATGCAGAAACCCGAAAATAAACCGATAGCATTTATTGGATACCATAATTCTTTTTTCTGGCCATTCTTTGAACGGCTAAGAGATGATGGATTCGATGTCTTTTGGATTAATAGTGATCCAGTTGCGACGCAGAGGATTAGAAATTGTGGAATATCCGCACACTTTGTTTGCGATGTGTTAGAAGGCAAGAGTCAGGCTAAAACGGAAAATGAATGTAATGATATCCTTTCAGAATACGAACAAGTTGGATTGCCAACAATAAAAAGTATCATTTTTATGGACCAATATCTTCGGAATGCACCGTACCTACGGGCGCTGCAATATCTTGCTGAAACCGCCCAGAAAACTCAAGCATTCTTACAAAATAATAATGTTCGTATTGTCTCAAGTGGACGAGATACTGCGCTTCAAATGATGACAATGCTTGTCTGTAAAAAATTAGGTATCTTTTGGGGGTGCGTAACGCGTCTCAAAATTCCAAAGGAACGCTTTGGTTTTTCGCCCGACCATCATGGAGATAGCTTTTATAAACTTGAGTCCAATCCGATATTTAATCCGGAATCTACAATCCTGTGGCTAAAAAAATATCGTGAAGATATAACTCACAAGCCACTTGCAAAGCCTAAGATTAGTGGATTCGATATCATTTTCACACATGGTAAAAAAATAATCCCCCTTCTGCTAAGTTTTCTAATAAATATATTAAAAAGCAGAAAGCATAAATATTTAATCAAAAAAATTCCTGGTCAAACACTTAAATTGCTTCTAGGTCGATATATGCACTTCTTAAAAAACTATATATATTATCGTTTTTTTCTAAAATTTGACCAACCAAATCAGGAACCATTTGTCCTTTATGGTTTACACAGGCAACCCGAATCAAGTATTGATGTAAGAGGAGCGTTTTTTGACAACCAACTCGCTCTAATAAAGCAAATTGTTCGCTCAACTCCAGTTTCTCATAAAATATATGTAAAAATGCATTTTAGTGATGTCGCGGGACAGTCAGCTAGCTTCTATAAAACCTTACGTTCATATCCAGGTGTAAAAATAATCGATCCTGATATAAATTCAAAAGAACTCGTTCAGCGCGCTTCAATTGTTGTTACCAATGCGGGGGCTATGGGACAAGAAGCTGGTTATATGGGGCGCCCTGCAATTGCTATGTCAAAAATGTTTTGGTGCAGTCTTCCGACCGTAAAATTTTGTGCTACTCCAGAAGATTTGCCTGAGCTAATATATAAAATGATTAATTCTCCACCAGACGACAACTTTAATGATATTGCGAGGAATATTTCTGAGTATAACTCTAACAGTGTTCCATGTGATCCTTGCCAAAGCTACCTTGGCATAGACTTAAGCAAGCGAGATCTAGATATAATGTCTGCGCTTTATAAAAAATTATATTCACTTTACTCATAAACAATAGAAAAATCATTTAAACTTCCAAGTATTTTTTGATTTTTAAAGTAATAAATATTTTAAAATAAGTGTTCAAAGTTTACATATGGCTAATACTTCTGATTGAAGGGGCAGCTCTTTTAGACAAAAACAGATATCTTTATGTTTTCTACAATAGAGTAAACTATGGTGATATTCTTTATGCAGTATATGCGGGCATTCAGCTAGCTTTTTTGAAACAAAAAAATTCGAAGCCGATAAAACTGCACAGCTTCTTTTTCTTGATTTACTCACTTGCATTTTGGACAGCAGCTTCATGGGGAATACACTTTATATTAGGCAATGAAGCAATAGAAAACCTTTTAGGAGTACCTTTAAGATTAATCTTTTACGCAACTTTCGCTTTCAGTGCTAGTCAATGGGTTAGAAAATATGGATCAGAGGTAATAGGAATACCATACTGTATTGGAATTATTTCTATGCTTTTATACAATCTTATATCATCTGGATTGACGATTAACTATGTTCCTGCAGAAATTCCCGAGAATAACTTTTCTGGGCTGCTTATGCCAGTTTGTTGTGCGTACATAGGGATGGTGTTTTTGACTAAGCCCGGTTTAATTTTATATGCCTTAATTCTGATCTCATATTTATTAACATTCTTTGTTTACTCATTGGGGGGGTATCTCATGGCTTTAGTATTATTGCCGGCTTTATGGATTGTCTCAAAGCAGGTATATTTCAAATATATTTCAAAATTTCTTATTTTAAAAATAGCTTTACTATTATTAGCAATAGTTCTTTTGAAAACTTCTTTTGCTCCAAATAATATTCTCTTAGATAATAAGATGCGCATTGGTAACAAAATAAATAATTTAACACCAATGCCTTACGATGAGAATAGTGGAACCTTAAAAAGATATGGGCACATTTGTTCGTCACTAATTATAGGCATACAAAATCCTGTATTTGGTGTTGGGGAGCTTCGTTGGGAGGAGGAAAACGCCAAGAACGAAACTTGGCTAGGCTGGAATTACTTAGAAAATGATAATCCTCACAATGCCTTTTTACAATTATTCTCCATGTTTGGACTCCCGGCCTTAATTCTTTTTGTATTAATATTTATAACAGCAGCTAAAGAAATATACTCATTAAACTTATTGCAACGAAATCAATGGACTATATTAAGCATTTCTATAATTGTAATGTTCTTTTTGAGTGGCAACCTTATGGGGGACATGTTTTTAACACATTATTTTTACTTGTATGGGGCCCTTGTAATTGGCACCAAAGAACGTCTCAACCATCTAAAAGCCGGTATTTCTGTAAATAAAGTATAGTATCTTCTGTGTCCACGCGAATTCAAAACCTACTATTCTTTATAAATGGATTAATCCGCGGGTTTTATCTGGGGAGTGCTGAACGGCCTTGCAAAATCGCCCCTTTTTCAGAATTCTGCGGGAAAACCAGAAATATAAATATAGGCCATTCTACAATAGTTTACGCTAAAGCCCATTTTCATTGTGACAAGGGCAGTCGAATAATAATCGGTTCCAATTGCGAGATCCATGCATTTTCCCGAATAATGACGTATGGAGGAAACATTGAGGTAAGGAATTATTGTAGCATTAATCCCTATTCAATTCTGTATGGACACGGGGGACTTCGAATCGGCTCAAGAGTAAGAATTGCTGCGCACGTAGTAATCGTTCCAGGGAGCCACTGTATCAAGCCGAGCGCTATTCCAATTATGAGTCTGGGTGTCATAAAACTGCCTATTGTTATTCAAGATAATGTCTGGATTGGCGCTGGCGCTAAAGTTCTCGGAGGAGTGACCATACACAAGGGGGCTGTCATAGGAGCCAATGCTGTAGTTACTTGGGACATCCCTGAAAATGCAATCGTTGCTGGAGTACCCGCAAGGATTATCCGGTTTCGCGATTTTGCGCCTGACGAGTTAATGGATAAGGAAGTGCGGTAAATCATTATCCTGACATGACAACCCGCTTGTAATTATAAAACCAAACCAATGTCCTTCTATCAAAATAAAAAAAAACTGCATGTTATAACAATCGGATATTCATCATGGCTAGTAGTCCTCGCAAAGTTTTTATAGCCTGAGCGCGAATTCGGCATGCCCCAATGAAGATTATTTCTGACAACCCTGTTACTGAAAGGGTACTCGATGCTCGAAATGGTGAATTGGTTTATCTCGGTAGTTCTTCAACCCCGGATCTTTGGGACGCACTTTGGAGTCTGGATCGTGCAACAGTGGACGCTGCGATCGCGCCATCGCCAGGTATTGATGCCCTAGCAAAATTTACAAAACGGTTTGTTAGCCCAGACGATGGTCTTGTTGTTGAGGGCGGATGCGGCAAGGGGCAGTTTGTTGCCGCACTTTCGCGCGCTGGATTTCAAGCGATTGGAATCGACTTTGCCCCCGAAACGGTATGTGCATTAAACACTTTCGCGCCGCAACTCGATATCCGCCATGGCGACCTGAGGGCGATCGATCTGCCCGATGCATCAGTTGCAGGCTATTGGTCATTGGGTGTTATCGAACATTTTTGGGATGGCTACGAGCCCCTTGCGCGAGAAATGTCCCGCGTAATACAAGACGGGGGATTTTTGTTCTGCTCATTCCCATACATGAGCCCATTTCGGCGAGGAAAAGCTTGGCTGGGACTATATCCAAAAAAAAACTTTCACAAAGAACCAGAGGGCTTTTACCAATTCGCTTTGAGGCAAGATCTTGTTGTGCTACGTATGGCGGACTTTGGATTTAAGTTTGTGGAGTCAGCGCCCTCAAGCGCGCTTAAAGGAATACTCGGCGAATGCGGTTGTTTTTCCTTTCTGTTGGAGCGCCTCTACTACTACCTGGGCACCTCGATTTTCGTACGAGCAATACGTCGTGGTGTCGAGACTGTGCTTGGACTTCTCGGCACCTCGCACTCAATTAAGATCGTATTTCAGCGCCAGAGTCGAGGGATGAACTGTGCCTAATGAAATGCACCCGCGAATCGCGCTATTTCTTCCTTCGCTCGAAGGAGGTGGTGCCGAGCGGGCATTCGTAGAGTTAGCGAATCAACTCGTTTATCTTGGTGTTCGAGTTGACTTAGTATTAGTACGAGTCAAAGGACCCTACCTATCCGAATTGCGAAACGAAGTACGAGTGGTCGATTTGCGGTCTAGCCGAACCTCTTTCGCAGTAATTAAACTATTCAAGTATATTCGCCAAAATGGTCCAGATATAGTCCTATCAGGCCTCGATAATGCCAACATCGCATCAATGATTGCCTGCATGTTAGCTGGTTGTTCAAAACGTGCAGTACTTACCCAACGAGCCATGCTGAGCGAATGCTGGCGTCTCCAGCACCCATATACGCACCGCATCTGTTTGTTTATCATCCGCCTGCTTTACGCAAGGGCTAGACTCATTGTCAGCAACTCATATGCAGCAAGCGATGACTTACAGAAGGAATTTGGCATCCCGCAATCTAGGCTTGCGGTTATTCATAACTCGGTGGACCTCGCCAGAATACAACGTCTCGCGCTTGAGGAACCAGGGCATCCGTGGCTAGCCTCACCAGAAAAATCGTTGATCCTTTCAGTCGGCAGTCTCACAACAAGAAAAGACTATCCGACAATTCTGCGAGCGCTCTCAATCGTAAGAGCATCGCGCGAATGCAAGCTAATTGTGCTCGGTGAGGGTAGTGAACGGGAAAAGCTGGAAAGGCTCGCGCGAGAACTGGCTATTGAGGATGCAGTCCAGTTTCTCGGCTTCGATCCAAACCCCTTCCGCTGGATGTCCCGGGCACGAATGCTGGTAAGTGCGTCGCTTGCGGAAGGGTGCCCTAATGTCATCCAACAAGCACTTGCTTGTGGCACGCAAGTCGTAGCAACCGACTGTCCAGGAGGAAGTAAGGAGATACTTGAAGGCGGGAAGTGGGGTCGACTTGTTCCAATTCGTGACCCACAAGCGATGGCGGAAGCAATCGAACGAACATTTGATGATAGAAACCCACCAAACGGTAGTGAGCGCGCGATCAAATTTAAGCCATCTCGGAACGCAAAAGAGTACTTACGCGTCTTAGCTAAAGTTTATAGCACAGAAACACCATAAAAGAATAGCTGAGTAAAATCTAACGGGGTTAACAATAGTTCAATATCAATGCAAAACAAAACTATAAAACCAGAAATTGGAATAGTAAAAAACTTCTTCAATTCACCTGATTCGTACTTGCGTAACAATACTACTATACCTGCAAGAGTTGAGCTCATCAAGGGAATGCTTGCTGGAAAAAACTACAATGATTGTCTTGAACTTGGTTGTGGGGATGGATCAATCAGTCTTAGTTTAAATGAGCGCGTAAACACACTCACGCTCGTGGATATTAGCCCGCGGATGATTGAAATTGCTCGCAAAAAAACCCTAGAGAAGTACCAAAAAAAAGTGCAATACCACATAGGCGATGCCACAACCTACAGCGCAAGAAAGCAATTCGAACTTATTCTCTGTATTGGAGTACTAGCTCACGTCAATTCGGTAGACGCGCTAGTTGAAAATATATCACGCCTGTCACTTCCCGGCGGTTGGTTGCTGATCCAAATATCCGACTCAGAAACCTTATGGGGCAGTATCATAAATCTGAACTTACGCATTGGGAAAAAACTTAAATATTCAACAAATCAGATGACGGAAAGCTCTGTAAAACAGCTTTTTGTTGCTTGCGGTTTCAAGGCGCAAAAAACTGTCACTTACTCAGATGCGGGTTTCGGGCTAGGAATGATTCACAAGTCATTGGCAACCCGTTTCAAGGTGCTATCTGGAAAGCTTAGCCTAGGAGGCATATTTTCTGAAAAACTAATACTCTTTAAAAATCGAGCTAAAAAAGAATCTTAATAAATAGTAATATCTCATAGCATTAAACAGGTGCGGCATATTGAATGGAAAAACTATTCGAGAGTGATAAAGTCTTACAAAAGTTTACAGACGCATTAGTGGTTAAGAAATAAAGTTAAGCGAAAACTAAAAACGATATTAACAAAAAACTCTAAGAAAATAATTTAGAAAAATAAAAAACAGTCATCTACGAAAATATTATTTTGGCAAAACGGATTCTCAAAAGGTGAAAAATAAAATAAAAGTCCTTTGGACAACAAATGAAGATCCACAAAAACAAAACAGCCTTGTTTATCTAATTTCATCAATGAAAGACCTCGAAAACCATGGCATTGATGCCCAACTTGAATGTATAGGATCACTCAAGACTCCGCACGCTTTTTGGCGAGCCGTCCGGCATATTCAATCAATTTCTAATTCGTTTGATATTATACATTCCCAATATGGTTCAGCGTGTGGTTTAGCAACAAGTCTATCTACGAACCGACTTAAGATTTTAACCCTTCGCGGAAGTGATTGGACAAACACTTATAGTTCCTGCCTTAAAACAAGATCACATAATTTTGCTGCCAAAATTCTAACTTTGATCTCGCTCAGGCGTTACAGCAAAGTGATTACTGTTTCCAACAGAATAGCCGCGTCAATCCGTCGCTTGCAAAATGCACCGCCTGTCACAGTAAGGCCATCAGCTATTGATCTCGACAAGTTTAAGCTCATTGACCGCCAAATTGCTCGAACTGCAATTGGAGAAGGCTCTGATCAGAGGGCTTGGATATTATTTACATCCTTATCAATATATGATCCTAATAAAAGATATCAGCTGGCTTGTGACGCATTTAACATAGCAAACCAAAGTTACGGAGGAAATTTAAGATTCAAGTTGCTTTCGGAGGTGCCACATGAAATGGTTCCGCTTCATGTTGCTGCATGTGATGTTATTCTTTGCACTTCTCAATCTGAGGGTTGGCCTAATTGTATTAAGGAGGCGATGGCGTGCGGGATACCATTCGTCTCGACTGATGTAAGTGATCTAAAGGAAATCTCGCAAGTTGCTCCTAACTGTAAAGTATGCAGTGAGAGGGCAGCTGACCTAGCGAATGCGTTGATCGAAATATTAAATACTCCACTTAATAGAGCCAAAGATGGCCTTATAATCCGAAGCGCGGTCGAATCAATGAGCACGAAAGTGTCCAGTAAAATACTTTCGGACATTTATAAAACACAACATGAAATCCTGGCTATGAAAACAAAGAAATAAAATGTGCGGAATTTCTGGAATTATCTCAGCAAAAAATACTAGCTTAGAGCAACCATTAAACTCGATGGTCGCAACTCAGCGGCATCGGGGACCAGATGGTCAAGGAACATACTTTGATAAACTAGATCCGTTTTACAACATCGGACTTGGACACAACCGACTTGCTATTCTTGATTTAAGTGAGCACTCAAAACAGCCGGTTGTCAGCGATGACGGAAACTTTGCCCTTTCTTATAACGGCGAAATCTACAACTTTCGGCAGCTGGCAACCGAACTTGGGTTGGTAGATAATGGTAACTCCGTGCGGGGTGACACTGAGGTTGTATTCCAAGCACTTATGACGTGGGGACCTAAAGCTTTTGCTCGATTTAATGGTATGTGGGCGATTCTATTCTACGATCGCAAATCGCACACCCTTCTTGTCTCGCGAGATCGCCTGGGAATCAAGCCTCTTTATATTTGCAAGCATGATGGCAGTGTTTATTTTGCATCCGAAATCAAAGCGATTTTAAAGGCGACTAATCATAAATTTCGACTGAATCCAAATGTAGCCGTCCCTTATCTCACAAGAGGCCTTCTTGACATCGGATCCGAAACATTCTTTCAAGGAATCACGGCATTCCAACCTGGGACATACCAATTAATTAATCTAAAAAAGGGTGATATACCAGCTCCCGCTCCTTTCTGGGTGCATCCATTTAAGCGAGGAAAATTAGAAACTACTGGCAGCCTTTCCGGTGTAAAAAAACTTTTGTTCGAGTCCGTTAAAATTCAATTACAAAGTGACGTACCTATCGCGGTGCTTCTGTCTGGTGGCATAGATAGTTCAGCTATTATTGGTGCAGCGACCAAATATTTAGGTATGGGTAATGTTGCAAGTCTTTCTGTAGTGTGTGACGAGCCACAATACGACGAAAGGCGATTTATTAGCATCATGGCTAAACACGTGGGAACAAGCCCCAATTTAGTAAATGTTTCTATAAATCCAACTTCAATACTGGATTTAATTCCGGAAGCAACTTGGTATAATGACCAACCTCTTTGTGGCATGTCTGATGTGGCTTATTTTCTTCTTATGCAGCATGCAAAAAAGCTAGGATTTAAGGTGCTGCTTAGTGGTCAAGGAGCAGACGAAGAATTTGGCGGATACAACAAATTCTTTTATTTCTACATCCAAGAATTACTGCAACGGGGTCATTATGTTCTAGCAATTAAAAATATCTTGGCGACTGCTTGCCGCACTAACACGCTACGGGATTTTCGCTGGTCAGAAGCCTTGCGTTACATCAACCCTTCAAAACTAGAAAAAAAGACATTTATACGACCCGAAGTTGAAAGTGCCGGATCTGTCAATTCTGGCTTGGGCAATTCCTATCAGGAACGCGAATGCAAAGATCTTCTGGAACTATCTTTGCCTCAACTTCTACATTTTGAGGATCGCTTGTCTATGTCTCAATCAATTGAGGTACGAGTTCCATTCCTTGATCACCGACTCGTTGAACTTGCCGCAACAATTAGTCCAAATAATAAGTTTCGCGGGGGTTGGAGTAAAAGTATTCTGCGCGATGCAATTGCCGAAATTGTTCCGCCATCGATTCGTTTTCGAAAGGATAAAAAGGGATTTACCATTCCAGAAGCAAAGTGGATGCGAAATGAATTTGTTCGGCCTTATCATAATATGCTAGCCAAACCCATGTTGGCGCATGAATTTGGCATTATCGATCAAGAAAAAGCGACATCACAGTACGCAAACTTTCTCGGTGGCAAAGGTTTTCTGAATGCTCGGCACTTCTTTCGGCTATACTTATTTGAGGCTTTTCTACGTAGATTCGAGGATTTTATTTTGCCCGTAAATATGAAAACATGACCTACTGAGAACGGCGATAAGGGAACACACATAAGCTATTTGCATAATCTAAATGACATTACATGGTCTCAATTAACTCGCCCCTCAACTTGATCGACCTAAATACTGGCAATATAGGCTCGGTCATGAAGATGATGACCAGAATCGGTGCGAGCCCTACGGTTTGTAAATCGCCTAAGGATATTGATGAGGGTGTGCCAATTGTTATACCTGGGGTTGGGCATTTTTCAAAAGCGGCGCAAGGTCTCGATGTAGGGAAGTGGCGCGAGCGATTGGATCAACTCCATGGGGCATACCGCCCAATATTGGGTATTTGCCTTGGCGCTCAACTCTTCTGCCAAACAAGCGAAGAAGGCCCTGGCGCAGGACTTGGTTGGATTCCGACAACAGTACTCCGCTTTCCTGCAACGGATTCAAATGGCGGATTGCTAAGAGTGCCTCACATGTGCTGGCAGAAATTTACACCCCCAGATCAATGTTTTCCATTTTCAGTTCCAACAGGGAGGATGTATTACGCTCAGTCTTATTACATTAAACCCACGATTGCGCCCGAGTTTGCGCCATACCAAAGTACATATGGCGATATTCGATTC